>ERZ791861.1243-NODE-1243-length-12710-cov-2.736784_pt1 | contig 12710 bp, 10 predicted proteins | sample MGYA00510283_ERZ791861 | MGnify/ENA primary metagenome ERZ791861 (study PRJEB30046, sample SAMN00792074) | human gut metagenome | study: EMG produced TPA metagenomics assembly of the A metagenome-wide association study of gut microbiota in type 2...
CTGCTCGAGCCGGTTCGGTGCGTCGGCCTGCCCGACGCCGAGCAGGATCAGAAAGCCGTACTGATAAATGCATATTTGCAGCTCCGGGTGCTTTTCCAGCGCCAGAAGCGTCCTGCAGCGGAGGATCAGCTGGTTCTGATCGTTCATCCCCGCGGCCATCAGCACATGATAATACGGCGCGGGCAGCGACAACGCCTGCTCCAGCGGCTGCTCGCCCTCCTGGTAGAGGCTGTTGAGATATTCCTCGCCGCTTTTCTGGCGGAGATTGGAGAGCTGGTCGTACAGATGCAGCAGCGCGACGGTCAGCTCGTCCTTGCTGATGGGCTTGAGGATATAGTTTGACACGTTCAGCCGGATGGCGTCACGCGCGTATTCAAACGAATCGTAGCCACTGATAATGATGGAGCACAGCTGCGGCAGGCGCGTCTGAAGCTCCCGCAGCAGCTCGAGACCCGTCAGCCCGCTCATTTTGACGTCCGTCACCAGTACGTCCAGATCCGGGAACGGCTCCAGCGTCAGCAGCTCCTCCGCGCTTTCGCAGACGGCGGCGATGCGGAACAGGTTCGTCGCCTCTACAATGCCCTGGATATACCGCGCGGTATGCGGCTCATCCTCGACGATTGCCAGTTGATACTGTCTCATTTCACGTTCCTCCCGTCATTCCGCCGCGCAGCTCGATCTCAAAGCCGCCCGCTTCACTGTTTGCGATCCGGCAGTCAAAATTGCCTTCAAAAAACGCATTGAGCCGCCAGAGGGTGTTTTTCACACCGATGCCGCCGGCGATATCCACGCCTGCCGCCGGGGCCTTCTTTTTGCGCAGCTGCTCCATGTAGCCGTTGAGGCGTTCGCACTCCTCCGGCATGATCCCCTGTCCGTTGTCGCGGATCAGGATCGACCAGCCGCCTGCGCAGCACACCGCGCGCACACAGACGAAGACGGTCTTGTGATGCTCGCCAAAGGCATGCTCGAACACGTTCTCCACCAGCGGCTGGAGCGTCAGCCGCGGCAGGCGCAGCCCGCGCAGCTCCGGGTCGAGATCGACGGCGTACTGTATCTTGTGCTCAAAGCGCAGCTTCATCAGATTCAGATAGGACTGGAGGCTTTCAAATTCCTCCTCGATCGTCGCGCTGTCGCGGTAGTCCTGAAGCGAGTAGCGCAGGAGCTTTGCCAGCAGGAAGCAGGAGCGCTCGATCTCCTGGCAGTCGCGCTCCGCGCCCATGATGCCGATGACGTTCAGGGTGTTATACAGGAAATGGGGATTGATCTGGTACTGCATGACCGCATAGCGCTGCTCCTCCTGGAGCTTCATCAGCTCCATCTTGTCCTGCATCGTCTCGAAGAGGCGGTCGCGCATCTTGATATACTCATTCTGGAGGCACATGACCTCGTTCGAAACGTTCCCCTCCACCGGCACAAACGGCTCCTCCAGATTGTCCAGCGTCGTCTCGCCGATCTTCTTCGTCAGCAGACTCAGCGGCCTGGAAAGGTAATTGGACAGTGCGATCGAAAGCGCGACGATCAACAGCAGCATCAGCAGCACGATGGCCACCGCCGGGAAAATGCTGCTGCCCAGCTCCTGCCGCAGCAGATAGGCCGGATAAAGCGTCACGACATGGATGGCGCCCTCCTTCGTCTGCTTGTGGGTCACGACGTATTTTTCGCCGTCTGCGGTCCGGCAGACCCGGTTCTTCGTATTTGCCGCGCGCATGAGCTCGTCAAAGCTCAGCGTCTCCGGGCAGCCCTCCTGTGCGTACAGGCACGTTCCGTTCTCCGAAAACAGCGCGAACCGTCCTTGATTGCGCAGCAGATTTTCAAACACGTCTCCATTCTCCAGCAGATCCGCCTGCACGATCAGATAGCCGATCGTCTCCGACGGCACCTTGAGGCGCATGGCGATGGTCAGCGCCTGATCTGGCCGCGCCGACATGCTGTTTTCTCCAAGATTGAGCATCGCCGTGCTTTCTTCAAGCTCTCCCGTCCATGCATACGACGCCAGCTCCTCCTGCGAGATCTTCTGCAGCGGCGAGGAGTGCTCATATGCAGAACGGGTGTTGTAATAATAGCCGTGCGCGTCGAGATAGATCAGATCATAGTCCGGCAGGATGTAGCTGTAGCTCGCCATGGTGTTCGCCATCGTCTGATAGTTCTCCGTCAGCTCGCCGGGATCCTCGGAGTTATAGTAGAGCTTCTTCAGGCCGTTGAAAAAATCATTCCGCGTCAGAATGCTCATTGCGGCAAAGGTCATGGTCGAATGCTGCTGCGAGACCTGCGCAGACAGGCGCTCCGTTCGGAGGAGAATTCCTTGAGGATGCTCTCCTGCGAATAGCGCGTGAATACGACTGCATAGCAGATCAGAAAGATCATCACGATCGCAAGCGAAAGTGACAGAAACGGGATCAGTATTCTGGAAAACATGCTGTTGCTCTTTTTCATGACGCCCTCCCGGTTTGCATGTATGTTCTCCATTATGCAGAATTTCTCGCAAAGATTCAACAAAAAATTAGATTTTTATAGAATTTATCAGGATATACCAAGCAAAGCGTGACAGAAACTGGCACGCTTTGCTCGAATCATTCAATTTCTGTTATCGCGTCATTTTTCTTCCAGCACCCGCACGATCGGCGCAACGGTCACGCCGGTCTGGTGGAGCTGATAGACATAGCTCCAGTTCTTTCCGCTCGTGCGGTAGGACTTCGGGCCGTAGTATTCCTCCTTGCGGTTGCAGTTATGCAGCTGGCCGAAGGTGTTGATGCGCGTGCCGTAGGCCGTGAGCCTCAGGCTGTGGACGCCTGTGGCGACCTTCTCGAACCGGACGGTATACGGCTCGGCAAACACATCCGCCTGCTTCTCGTCCAGCTCCACATGCAGCAGCGCCGCATAGTATTCCGGGATCTCGATCTCGACCGTACCGGCCTTCGTCTCCACCTCCGTGCAGTATTCCACGCAGCCGCCGTAGAACGGGAAGCCCTGCGGGGCCATATCTCCGAAGCCGAGCATTTCCGGCTTCTTCGTGATGCGGGCCGTATCGCCGGAGACCGCAGCGCCGAATTCGCCCAGCAGATAGCATGCCTCCACATTGGAGCCCGGCCCGAACGGCATCCGGAGCACGACCTCGTTCTCGCCCTTCCGGAGCCTGCCCAGCGTCTCTACATGGATATCCCGATCCACATACCAGTCGTGGCCCTCCATACGGACGCCTTCGCCGTTCCAGAACAGCTCCGCGCCGTCCTTGCTCTCAAAGCCGAAGCGGACCTCCTCGCCTTCCGTCTCCGAGACGATGCGGAAACGCAGCTCCAGCGTATGCTCGGCGGGCTTCTTCGGCTCCAGCCACGGCTGCGGGAAGCTCTCGGTGCGCAGCGGATAGCCGTATTCTCTGCGGATGGCGTCGTCCAGACGCAGGATCTCTTCCTTTTCGTGCCATGCGCCGCCGTCCACACGGTATTCTGCCTGATCGAGCACACAGACGTTCGGCTCGCTCAGCCGGTAGTTCACAACGCCGGGCAGATACTGCTCGGAAAGCACGGTGCGCGCTTCCTCCGCATACGGCTGCGAGACCGCCTCCGCAGTCGGCGTCAGCCGCAGCAGCAGGGAATCCTGCGCATAGAAGCCGTGCCGGATCCATGTCCAGCCGTCATGATACTCCGCCGGAAGCTCCGCGACCGTTCCGTTCATTGCGTCGTAGAGCCGCACGCGGTAGGTGCCGCGCGCACGCACGGACATATCCTCGCGTCCGGTCATGGTATACCAGTGGTTGAGCTGGAGGCGGGTGTCGTGCTTGCCCTGTGCCACGAAGAGCCAGCGTTCTTCGCCGTCCTGACGGAGCTGCCCGAGCAGGCGGTCGGCGCGCAGATGGCTGTTGACGTCGATCACGTCTACCTCGCGCCAGGCGTCCAGCGCATCCATCAGGGAATTCTGGTCAAAGCCGATGTGCTCGCACTGCGCGGCAAATATCTGTGCCTCGTCCGAGATGCGTCCATCGACATACTGCGGGATCTGGCCCATAAAAATGACCTTGCCGCCGTTTTCCGCGAACGCGCGGAGGTAGGAGAGCGTCGAGGATCGGATGGTCAGCATTCCCGGCACGACGACCGCGTCGTAGGCCATTTTGCCCACATGCAGCTGCGCGTCGTCCGACTTTTCATACAGCTCCGGCAGCAGCGCCTCGGACAGATAGTCAAAATCGAGGAAGCCGAACAGGAGCCACTGCGTCACGTCGGAGAACTGCTGATCGAGCCTCCGGCGCAGCTGCGCCGTCTCGTCGTCCGGCCCGAGCGCCAGCCACATGCTCTCGATCGGATGCACCAGACCGATGCGGCTGACGGCTCTGCCTCTCGTCATCGCGGTGTTGACCCGCGCAAAATAGTTTTCAATGATCGGGTATTTCTCATACCACGTCGTATGCTCGTCGATGGGCGAGGGATAGTCGCGCTTGGACTCGCCGCCCATATACATCCACGCCAGATGCGGCACGCGCAGCGTCACGCCGAGCGCCGCCTGCCAGTCGCCCTGATGCTTGTGGCCGCGGAAATCGTAGTTCCAGTTCGTGACGCCGTACAGCTCGCTCATCACGCCGGTGCGGCCATACTGGTGGCAGACGCTCTGCGCCTGCTTGGCGGTCGTATACTCGTGGCGGTCGGCCAGCATGTCGATGCCGGGCACCGTCATCGGGCTAAGCGCCCGCATGACCTCGCCGACGACCTGAGACTGGCTCTCCAGCTCCGCCTCAAACAGAACGTGGCCGGTCATGTCCAGCTTATGCGCCTCGCACCAGCTTGCGATCGTGCCGATGTAGTTCCGGGCGAACATCTCTGCGACGCAGTCATGATACTGCCAGCGCACATGGGAGACCGTGCCGTCGGCCAGCGTCCAGAAGATCTCCGGCAGCCGCTCCAGCAGGCTCTCGTGGTAGCGCGCCTGATAGAATTCCTCCATCTTATCCGTGTAGGCGATGCCGACATCCTTCGCGGCCGCGCCGCTCGGAAGGCTCTCCTGCTTGTGGTAGCCCGGCTCATCGGTGAAAATGGAGGGGACGGTCTTGGAGAACTGCTCCCCCACCGCCTCATAATAGCGCTCGTGCGTGACCTCGATGAACCGCTTCGTCGCGTCGGCGTTCAGTGTGTCGAGATAGGGCTGGTTGTTGAACCAGGCCAGCGGCTCCGTCACGACGCAGTAGGCATACCAGGTATGCTCGCTCTCCTCGCCATCCTTGAGCAGGCGGTAGCTTTCCAGCCTTCCGTCGCGGAGAATGACCTCAAAGCGCATCATGAGCCGGATGTCGCCGTTCTTGGACAGGCGCGAGGTCGCAACGATCTTTCTGTCAAGGAAGCCGTCCGGATAGTGCTTCGGGGAAAACAGCAGATAGCGGCTGGCGTATGCACGGTCACAGGTCACACGGCCGCCGCCCGCGCCAGAGGGCCACTTGTCCTCGTCGTACAGGCGGGTGTCCATGCCAAGCTCGTCGCCGTAGCGGCAGCAGTGCTGCACCAGCTGCATGAACTCCTTGCCCAGATACTCGGTCTCCAGACCGATCCGGGAGTGGATGTGATAGCCGCCGAAGCCCATCTTCTGAAATACGCGGAGCTGCTCGTCGATGCGGCTCTGCTCCAGCTTGCCGTTCCACGACCAGAACGGCGCGCCGCGGTATTCCCGGCCGGGGGCCTGGAATTCCTGCTCGGAAAAGGCTTCCTTGCTCTTTTCGTACATGGGATGTTCTCCTTTCAAAAATCAGCCCTTGACGGCGCCCATCGTGACGCCCTCCATGATCTTCTTGTTCAGCGCGAGGAACAGCACCGTAGGCGGCAGGCAGACGATCACGATCGCCGCGAACAGGTGGCCCCAGTCGGTGGAATACGCCGACTGGAAGGTATAGATGCAAAGCTGCACCGTGGAGCTCTTGGAGCCGGAGAGGAAATACATGGGGTTGACGAAGTCGTTGTAGACCACGACGGAGCGGAGGATGATGACCGCAGCCGTGATCGGCTTCATCAGCGGGAAGATGATGTTGAAGAACAGGCGCAGCGGGCCGCAGCCGTCCACGATGGCCGCTTCGTCGATCTCCTTCGGGAGGGACGAGGCGTAGCTCTTATAGAGCATCGTGGAGAACGGGAACAGCAGCGCGATCTCGACCAGCACGAGGCCGGGGATGGTGTTGGCCACATGCAGCTTCGTCAGGACCCAGTAGGTCGGAATGACGGAAAGCGGCGTGGTGAGGCCGGCGAGAATGATCTTGTCGGAGGCCGCCGTCAGCCGGCCGCCGCGTCTTTGCAGCACGAACGCCGCCATCGACGCGACCAGGATCAGAACGAGCATGGTGCTGACGGTGATGATGCAGCTGTTGAGGAAGGAGCGCAGGAACACATGGTTATTGTAGTTCCAGACGTAGGCCAGGTTTTCCCACAGCGCCCACTCCGTCGGGAATACCAGCGACAGCTTGGCAGCCTCTGCGCGGGGTTTGCAGGCGTTGATGAAGATGAAGTAGAACACGACCCAGTGCGTGAGCACTGTGACGATCAGCGCCAGAACCTCTGCCGCGACGCCGAGCGGCGATCTTTTTTTCACCATCAGAGATTCACCTCTTTCTTGGAGATGTAGTGGTTGATCGGGAAGATGATCGCGCAGATCAGGACGAACATAATGACGTTGCCTGCCGTTGCGATGCCGTAGTTGCCGCGGGCAAAGAGCTTGTAGACGACCGTGCCGAGGATCTCGGTCGAGTAGCCGGGGCCGCCTTCGGTCATGGTCCAGAGCAGCTCGTAGCTCTTCAGGCCGCCGATCAGCGACAGCGTCAGGACGGACTTGATGGACGGGACCATCAGCGGGAGCGTGATGTGGAAGAAACGCTTGACGCCGTTCGCGCCGTCAAGATCCGCCGCCTCGTAATAGTCCTTGGAGATGGCGCCGAGGCCCGCCAGATAAATGACCGTTGAAACGCCGATGCCCTTCCAGATATCGACGAACATGACCGAGCCCATTGCATGCTTGCTGTCCGTCAGCCATTTGACCTTGTCAATGCCGAACACAGCCAGCACCTGATTGAACAGGCCCGTTGTCGGATGCATCAGAGCCGTGAACGTAATGCCGACGGCGACGGCGCTGAGCATGGTCGGGAAATAGATCAGGCTCTTGAGGTACGTTCTCGAACGCACATACTTGCTGCTGAGCGCGACGGCCAGCAGCATTCCGAGCACGACCTTGATGATGCAGGTCCCGAAGGCGTAGATGAAGGAATGGCCGATGGCGACGCGCGTATTCGGCTGGCTGAAGAACGTCTTGAAGTTCTGGAGTCCGATGAACTCGGCGTTGATCAGATCCCAGCGCGTCAGGGAGAAGTAGAACGAGGCCAGCGTCGGGATCGCAAAAATGATGCAGTAGATCAGCAGTCCCGGCGTCATCAGCCAATAGGTATACGTCCGATTGGTCAATGTGTTGCTTTTGAGTTTCATTCGTGAAAATACCCACCTTTCCGCCGCGCGACCGGAGTCCATCGCCGCAGCTGCACCGGCATCCCGCGCAGTGCGCTGCGTGCGGATGCTCCAATGTTTGTTCCATGATAACAATTCCTTCAAAATTCGTACATATTTTTTTCAATACCTCTGCTTATAATGTTCAAACCGGTATTGGCTTTTCATAGAAAAACCGTCACATTGCATAATGCCGTATGCAAATCTCACAATTCCGTACAAAAAGAAAAGCGGACTATATACAGGCATTTCCGCCCGTATATCGTCCGCATTTTCCGCAGCCGTGCGCCGGAGGTCACTCCTCCGCGCTGAATTTTTTCCGGAAGAGGGGCTTGATGCCGCCCGCCTCCAGAATGGACAGGACGAAATCACCAAAAACCTCGCCCTGCAATACCTCGCCGCTCTCCACGCAGGTGAGCGTGCCGTTCTTCAGATCCAGCTCCACCGTCTCGCCGTTTTTCACATGCTCCGCCGCACCCTTGCAAACGAGCAGCGGCAGGCCGAGATTGATGCTGTTGCGGTAGAAGATGCGGGCGAAGCTGTCGGCCACGACCGCCGCCGCGCCCATGTTCAGAAGCGCGATCGGCGCATGCTCTCTTGACGAGCCGCAGCCGAAATTCCGGCCCGCGACCACGATGCCGCCCTTCGGGAAGCCCGGCGCGATGGCCTCGTCGATGCCCGCGAAGCAGTGGCTCCCGATCTGCTTATGATCGGTCAGCTCCAGAAAACGGCCGGGGTAGATCTGATCGGTGTCGATGTTGTTTCCCAATACAAGCGCTTTTCCGCGCAGAAGCTGTTCCATTTTTCAGCCGCCTCCTTCTCAGAGCACCGTCCGCGGGTCGGTCAGGCGTCCTGTCAGGGCGCTGGCCGCGACCGTCGCGGGACTTGCCAGATAGATCTTCGCGTTTCTGTGTCCCATCCGTCCGGGGAAGTTCCGGTTGGATGCCGTGACGCAGACCTCGCCCTCTGCCAGAACGCCCTCATGCGCGCTCAGGCACGGGCCGCAGCCCGGCGTGGAGATCGTCGCGCCCGCGTCCAGCAGCTCCTGAAGGACGCCCTCCGCAATGCAGCGCTTGAGCACCTCGTCGGAGGCCGGAATGACGATCAGTCGCACGTTCGGCGCGATCTTTTTCCCGCGCAGGATGCTGGCCGCCGCCGCAAAGTCCGTGAAGCGGCCGCCGGTGCAGGTGCCGATGAAGCACTGGTTGACCGGGATGCCGGCCTCCTGCGAGATCGGATGCACGTTATCCACGCTCGACGGCGCGGAGACCTGCGGCTCCAGCTCATCGATGTCAAACACATAGGACTGCGCATAGACGTAGCCGGGGTCGGTATACTGAACCGTATAGGGACGCACCGCGCGGGTGCGGATAAAGTCAAGGACCATGTCGTTCGGCTGGATGTACGCCGTTTTTGCCCCCATCTCCACCGCCATGTTGCAGAGCACCATCCGCTCGGCAAGGCCAAGCTCCTCGACGTAGGTGCCGGTGAAGTCCACCGCCTTGTAGACGGCGCCGTCTGCCTTCATCTGCCCGAGCACATAAAGGATCACGTCCTTCGGCAGGACGCCGGGCTGCGGATGGCCATTGATCTGGATCTCAATGATCTCCGGCACACGGAACCAGAGCTGTCCCGTGAGCATGATCGTCGCCAGGTCGGTCGCGCCGACGCCCGTGCCCATCGCACCCATCGCACCGTGGGTCGTGGTGTGTGAGTCCGTCGCCACGATGATGTCGCCCGGACAGATCACGCCGCGCTCCATCATGACCTGATGGCAGACGCCCTTGTTGATGTCAAAATGATAGGTGAGCTGCTGCTCCTGCGCAAATTCGCGCATTTTCTTGTGGATCTCCGCCGTGGCGATCGTGGGCGCGGGCGCGTAGTGGTCAAATACGAACGCCAGCCGGTCCTTGTCCCAGACCTTTTTCCCGTTCATCTCCCAGAAGGAGAGCACGGTCTGGAGATACAGGTCGTTGATCTCGGCGAAGGACACATCCGCCATGACGATCTCGCCTGTGCGCACCGTCTGCCGTCCGCTTGCCTTCGCAAGAATTTTTTCTATCGCATGCATGGTCGTTTTCCTCGCTTTCTTTCCGCCGGAACGCCCCGCTCGGAGGCAGGCCCTGTCATTCTCTTTTCAGAATAAGCGTTCCGCGCGGAAAGTCAATTGAAAAGGCAAAACACGCGCTTGTAATTTGTGCCGTTCCCCGTTGAGGCGTGTCCGCCGTTTTCGGATATCCTCGGATTTTCCGCCCGCCGCTATTCCAATTTCGGCGCGGAGCCGCTATAATAGAAAGAAAGCAGCATTTCCATGCGTCTGCGGCCCTTGCGCGCAGATCGGGCGCGGCGTACCGGCTTCGCCGTCCCGCCTTTGTCTTTTTTATACAAAGCCGCACAGGAGGATCTATGGAACTTTACGAAGAAATCGAATTGCAGGAATGCCCCATCTGCGGCGGCCCCGCCGCGCTGGAGGAGGAAAACGACTGGTCGTTCTACGTCGCGTGTCTCGACTGCGGCGCGCATACCGCCGATATCCGCTACGCCTCCGGCGATACGCGCCGCGACGCCGCCCAGCGCGCCGCGCATCTCTGGAACATCGGCAAGGTGCTTTCCAGCAACCCCGGCGACTGAAGCGCCGCCGTGTCCGCTTCGGCTCAGCGTTTTACGCCGCCGCACTCATTAAAAAGCGCCCGCAGGATCTCTCCTGCGGGCGTTTGCTTTGTTTTCTTACTTCGCGTAATCGACGGCCTTCGTCTCGCGGATGACGTTGATCTTGATCTGGCCGGGATACTCCAGCTCGGACTCGATCTTGCGCGCAAGGTCGTGTGCCAGCAGGATCATGTTGTCCTCGGAGACCTCCTCCGGCTTGACCATGATACGGACCTCGCGGCCAGCCTGAATGGCGTAGGACTTGTCCACGCCCGGGAAGGAATTGGTCAGCTCTTCGAGCTTTTCCAGACGGCGGATATAGTTCTCGACGTTCTCGCGTCTTGCACCGGGGCGTGCAGCGGAGATCGCGTCGGCCGCCTGAACGAGGCAGGCAATGATGGTCTGCGGCTCCACGTCGCCATGATGCGCCTCGATGGCGTTGATGACGACGGGGCTTTCCTTGTACTTTCTGGCAAGCTCCACGCCCAGCTGAACGTGGCTGCCCTCCATCTCGTGATCGACGGACTTGCCGAGGTCATGCAGCAGGCCCGCGCGCTTGGCCAGCGTCACATCCACGCCCAGCTCGCTTGCGAGCAGGCCCGCGATGTGCGCGACCTCGATGGAGTGGTTGAGCACGTTCTGGCCATAGGACGTGCGGTATTTCTGACGGCCAAGGAGCTTGATCAGCTCCGGGTGCAGATTGTGGATGCCGGTTTCGAACGTCGCGCGTTCGCCCTCGACCTTGATCGTGTGCTCGACCTCGCGGCGGGCCTTTTCGACCATGTCCTCGATGCGGGTCGGGTGGATACGGCCGTCGGCGATGAGCTTCTCCAGCGCCAGACGCGCCACCTCACGGCGCACCGGGTCAAAGGAGGACACCGTAATGGCCTCGGGCGTATCGTCGATGATCAGATCGACGCCCGTGATCGTTTCGAGCGTGCGGATATTGCGGCCCTCGCGGCCGATGATGCGTCCCTTCATTTCGTCGTTGGGAAGCGGCACGACGGATACCGTCGCCTCCGCCGCATGATCGGCAGCGCAGCGCTGGATGGCGGTCGTGATGATCTCGCGGGCCTTCTGGTCGGCCTCCTCCTTCATCTGCGCCTCGATCTCCTTGATCTTCATGGCCGTCTCGTGACGGACCTCGGATTCCACATTGCTCAGAAGGTACGCCTTGGCGTCCTCCTGCGTCAGGCCGCTGATCTTTTCGAGCATATCGAGCTGGCTCTTCTTGATCTTGGCGACCTCTTCCTGCTGGTTCTGGACGGCGGCGATACGCTTTGCCAGATCCTCTTCCTTCTTCTCGTGGATGTCCAGCTTCTTGTCGAGAGATTCTTCCTTCTGCTGGAGGCGGCGTTCCTGCTTCTGCAGCTCGTTTCTGCGCTCCTTGTTTTCTCTTTCCTGTTCGGTTCGCGTTTTATGGATCTCTTCCTTGGCCTCAAGCAGCATCTCGCGCTTCTTGTTCTCACCGCCGCGGATCGCTTCGTTGATGATGCGCTTCGCCTCTTCCTCGGCGCTGCCGATCTCCTTTTCGGCGACCTTCTTGCGATAGGTAACGCCAAGCACGAAGAACAGCGCGCCAAACACGACGAGGCCGGCTGCGATGCCAAGGAGGAAGGATATCACATGAAATTCCATAACCTGCGGACACACCTCCTGTTCTTTTGAATTGGGTATTGCTCTGAATCAGTCAAGCCTTGGCCGGCGTCCCCTACCGCCAACCTCCAGCCATACAAATCCTACGTTATATTGTACCGTTTCCCGGATAGTCTGTCAAGCAAGAATTGTGCAAACTGCCTGCTGCCTCCTCCCAAAATCGGACATATTAGACAGATTGCCGCAGTCATTTCCAGAAAGAAACCGTACATTTCCCGTGATTCCGGCAAATGTACGGTTGACTTTCAGAAAAAAGTGTGGCAGTCTACAAAAAGAGGCTCAGCCCGCCTTCGGGAGCCTGCGTTCGACCGCGACGCACAGCGCGCTTCCCACCGCGATCTTGAGCATATCGCCGGGCAGATAGATCAGCATTCCGCTGCGCATGACCTGCCAGAAGGTGAGGCCCTTTCCAAGATAGCCGTTGGCGATCAGCGCCATATACGGCACGCCGATGGCATAGAGGACGGCAAGCCCTGCCAGCATCGCCAGCGCCGTGCGCCAGAATTTGAGCGGCCGCTTCGCCAGAACCCCGATCACCCACGCCGCCGGGATCAGGCCCAGCAGGAAGCCGAACGTCGGCTGAAGCACATAGGAAAAGCCGCCGCCCTGCGCGAAGATCGGTACGCCGACCAGCCCCAGCAGCACATAGACCGCCTGCGACAGCGCGCCGTATCTGCGCCCCAGAAGCACGCCCGCCATCGCCGTAAAAAGGAATTGCAGCGTGATGGAGGCCAGGACGAACTTAAAGCCAAGGAATGCGCCGATCGCAGTCAGCGCGGCAAACAGAGCGGTCAGGATCAGATCTTTTACTTTCATTGTGTCTCCTATTGTAAACCGTTTTTATCGTTTGTGGTTTACAATCGAAGTATAGCATGTTACAATGGAAAAATCAATAGGAATGCCTCCGGCAATCCACTCTTTTCTGTCTTGGCAGAAAAGGGACGG
>ERZ791861.1251-NODE-1251-length-12667-cov-2.049080_pt1 | contig 12667 bp, 5 predicted proteins | sample MGYA00510283_ERZ791861 | MGnify/ENA primary metagenome ERZ791861 (study PRJEB30046, sample SAMN00792074) | human gut metagenome | study: EMG produced TPA metagenomics assembly of the A metagenome-wide association study of gut microbiota in type 2...
GGCCTACGTTGAACATGTGCCAGACGTTGGCGCAGCATTGCTTTGTCAAATCCTCGGTTCGTTTCCCCGCGATAATATGACCAACCTCTCATAATTTAAATTTACCCCGCTCTGGTGATTCTCAAACGCCAGATGTTACCCGTATCATTCACATGGGTACCAAACATACTCCTGACATCTGACTACAATAATTAGTTTTAGTGGGTATCAGTCGTGGTGCCGCAATATCTCTGTTCCCGATTGGGATAATTAGAGTTTGTCGTCAGAAAATTGACGTTACCCATAACAAATGAAAGGCCAGGTAAATCATGCCATTAGTCATTGTTGCTATCGGTGTAATCTTGTTGTTGCTCCTGATGATCCGCTTCAAAATGAACGGCTTCATCGCTCTCGTCCTCGTGGCGCTTGCTGTTGGATTAATGCAAGGAATGCCGCTGGATAAAGTTATTGGCTCCATCAAAGCCGGTGTCGGCGGGGCGCTCGGTAGCCTTGCCCTGATCATGGGTTTTGGCGCAATGCTGGGCAAAATGCTGGCAGACTGCGGTGGCGCACAACGTATCGCCACCACGCTGATTGCCAAATTTGGTAAAAAACACATCCAGTGGGCGGTGGTACTGACCGGTTTTACCGTTGGTTTTGCCCTGTTCTATGAAGTGGGCTTTGTGCTGATGCTGCCGCTGGTGTTTACCATCGCGGCTTCTGCGAATATTCCACTGCTGTATGTTGGTGTACCAATGGCGGCTGCACTGTCTGTGACCCACGGCTTCCTGCCACCGCATCCGGGTCCGACTGCGATTGCCACCATTTTCAATGCCGATATGGGTAAAACCCTGCTGTACGGTACTATTCTGGCAATCCCGACCGTGATTCTCGCCGGTCCGGTTTACGCTCGCGTGTTGAAAGGTATCGATAAGCCAATTCCGGAAGGTCTCTACAGCGCGAAAACCTTCAGCGAAGAAGAGATGCCGAGCTTTGGCGTCAGCGTCTGGACCTCTCTGGTGCCGGTAGTACTGATGGCGATGCGTGCGATTGCCGAAATGATCCTGCCGAAAGGTCACGCTTTCCTGCCGGTAGCGGAGTTCCTCGGTGACCCGGTAATGGCAACGCTGATTGCCGTGCTGATTGCGATGTTCACCTTTGGTCTAAACCGTGGTCGTTCAATGGATCAGATTAACGACACGCTGGTTTCTTCCATCAAAATCATTGCGATGATGCTGTTGATCATCGGTGGTGGCGGTGCGTTCAAGCAGGTGCTGGTAGACAGCGGCGTGGACAAATACATTGCTTCCATGATGCACGAAACCAACATTTCTCCGCTGCTGATGGCTTGGTCGATTGCTGCCGTACTGCGTATCGCGCTGGGTTCCGCAACCGTTGCGGCAATCACTGCGGGTGGTATCGCGGCACCGCTGATTGCAACGACGGGTGTTAGCCCGGAGCTGATGGTTATTGCGGTTGGTTCCGGTAGTGTGATTTTCTCTCATGTGAACGATCCGGGCTTCTGGCTGTTCAAAGAGTACTTTAACCTGACTATCGGCGAGACCATCAAATCCTGGTCGATGCTGGAAACCATTATCTCGGTGTGCGGTCTGGTAGGCTGTCTGCTGCTGAATATGGTGATTTGATAACACTGACTGCCGGATGCGGCGTGACCGCCTTATCCGGCCTACGATTCGGGATGAATTAGTAGGCCGGATAAGACGCGTCAAGCATCGCATCCGGCATCAACCGCACTCTACTTCTTCTTCGCTGCAGCTCTGCGCCGTCTGTCCAAATCCTTCAGCAACTTGTTCACGCCATCATCGGCAAACATCGACTCAAGCGTTGCGGAAAGCTTGCGTCGCCAGTTTTTATACTGGTAACTGGTGCCAGGAATATTCACCGGTTCGGCCATATCCAGCCAGTCTTCCGGCTGTAGTCCTAACAGAGCACTGTTACTGTCGGCAATGTAGCGCTGCAAACCACGGTTCAGCGTCGGCGTCATCGACATCAACGATGCCTTATGCCCGGCACGTTTCGGCAGACAACCATATTTATGCAGTGCATCCAGCAGCCCTTGCTTCGCCAGTTCGCGATCCTGATACAGACCGCGCAGTACCACTTCATCCGGATACAGCCCCAGGGTTTTGCCCAGCGTTAGATCCCCGCTCTCCCAGTAACCGCGCAGCGTTGGCAGGTCATGTGTCGCCGCAACCGCCATCGACTGCTCCGGATACGCTTTCGGTGCACGGAACGTCTTCTCGTGGTCGTTTTCGAAATAGAGCACTTTGTAAGAGTACACACCGCTGCTGCGCAGCTTACCGACAATCTCTACCGGTACGGTACCGAGATCTTCACCAATCACCATACAGCGATGACGTTTACTTTCGAGTGCCAGAATCGAGAGCAGATCATCCACCGGATAGTGAACATACGCGCCCTGATCTGCCGTCTCGCCATACGGTATCCACCACAAACGCAGCATCGACATCACATGGTCAATTCGTAATGCGCCGCAGTTTTGCATATTGGCACGCAACAGCTCGATAAACGGTTCATAGGCACGCGCGGTGATGATATGCGGGTCCATTGGCGGTAATCCCCAGTTCTGCCCCAACGGGCCGAGGATATCCGGCGGCGCGCCAACCGATGCTTTCAGGCAATATAGTTCACGGTCACACCAGGTTTCCGCCCCACCTTCCGCTACGCCAACCGCCAGATCACGATACAAGCCAATCGGCATTTCATAGCCCTGGCTTATCTCCCAGCAGGCGGCAAACTGGCTGTAAGCCAGCCACTGCAACCAGAGATAAAAATCGACGTCATCACGATGTTCTTCGCAGAACTGACGCACTTCTGGTGAATCCACGTTCTGATACATCTCTGGCCATGCAGGCCAGCCCCAGCGCATTTCGTCCTCTTTCACTTGCTGGGCATGTAGCGCATCAAAGGCTGCCTGCCAGAACAGGCTGTCGCCCTGCTCTGCAACAAACTGGCGAAACGCGGCCATCTGCTCATCATCACGTTGCGCGAAACCTTTCCACGCCATTCGTAATGCTGTCATTTTTAGGGCGGTAACCGTGGAGTAATCGACCCAGTCGGCATCGCGCGCCTGTTGCAGCGTCTGTTGCGTGGTCGGCAACTGCCACCAGGCCTGAGCCTCTTCGCTAAGATGGAAATCTTCAACGGCGTTAACGTCGATATAAATCACATTCAGCCAACGGCGAGAAGACGGGCTGTATGGGCTGGCGCTCTCCGGATTTGCCGGATAGAGCGCATGAATCGGGTTCAGGCCAATGAACGACCCGCCACGTTTTGCCACATCCACCAGCATCGCTTTGAGATCGCCAAAATCCCCAATACCCCAGTTTTTTTCCGATCGCAGCGTATAAAGCTGAACGCAGGCACCCCACAGCTTTTGTTTATTCAGCAACGCCTGCGGTTCGTAACAGCGTTTCGGGGCGACAATCACCCGGCAATGCGCGCGCTGGTCGTCCTGGGTGAGTGTCAGCGTGTGATAACCTTCCGGCAGCTTCGTCGGTAGATTGAACGCTTTGCCCCCCGTTACATGGCCTTTGTACTGCGTTCCTTCTTCGGTGGTCAGCAGCCAGCTATATTCGCCGCTGCCCTCCACCACCATCGGCATTTTTTTGCCGCTGGTATAAACCATGACATTCGGGACTGGCGTTACCGCCACTTTCGTGGCGGTACGTTGATGCATCGCGTCAAGCAAACGCCGTTTGGTTTCGGCGCTAATCGACTGCGGTTTACCGTGGGCATTGATGTAATTGGGGCTAATCCCCGCCGCCAGCGCGGCATTATCCAGACGTTTGCTTTCCATCGAGCTTCCTTAGCGTTTTGCCTGCCAGATACGAGCCTGATAATCGCGAATAGAGCGATCCGAGCTAAACATACCGCAGCGGGCGGTATTGAGGATCGCCGCGCGAGTCCAGGCCTCCTGGTCGCGGTACAGCACATCCACCTGCTTTTGTGCCTCTACATAGGCTGCGAAATCCGCCATCCCCAGATACGGATCGCCGCCCTGTTTGCCGATACTGTGCAGCATCTGGTCGAAGGCATGCTTATCGTCGTCGCTGTATTTACCGCTTTCCAGCTCTTTCAATACTGCGTCCAGCACCTTATCTTTCTTCCGCCATTTCACCGGGTCGTAGCCTTTGGCCAGAATTGCCTTCACTTGTTCCACGGTATGACCAAAAATAAAGATATTTTCTTCACCGACTTTCTCGGCGATTTCAACGTTCGCCCCATCCAGCGTACCGACAGTAAGCGCACCATTGAGCGCCAGTTTCATATTGCCGGTACCGGAAGCTTCTTTACCTGCAGTCGAAATTTGTTCGGAGATATCCGCCGCCGGGATCAGTTTTTCCGCCGCCGAAACGCAATAATCCGGCAGGAACACCACCTTCAACTTATCGCCAACCAGCGGATCGTTGTTGATCACGTCAGCCACTTTGTTGATCGCAAAGATAATATTCTTCGCCAGGTAGTAGCCCGGTGCCGCTTTCGCGCCGAAGAGGAAGACGCGCGGTACGCGATCAGCCTGCGGGTTTTCACGAATTTCTTTGTACAACGCCAGAATATGCAGCAGATTCAGGTGCTGGCGTTTGTACTCATGCAAACGTTTGATCTGAATATCGAAAATCGCCTGTGGATTGATCTCAATACCGGTACGAACTTTCACAAACTCCGCCAGACGGACTTTATTCGCCTGCTTGATCTCGCGATATTGCTGACGGAATTTCGCATCATCAGCGAATTTTTCCAGATTGATCAGCTGATCGAGATCGTTAGCCCACTCTTTTTGCAGTGATTTATCCAACAGAGCCGCCAGTGCCGGGTTGCACTGTTTGATCCAGCGACGTGGGGTAATACCGTTGGTGACGTTATGGAATTTGTTCGGCCATAGCTGGTGATATTCCGGGAACAGATCTTTCACCACCAGATCCGAGTGCAGCGCCGCAACACCGTTCACCGCGAAACCGCCAACCACACACAGGTTCGCCATATGCACTTGTTTGTCGTGCACCACCGCCAGTTTGGCCCACACTTTTTCATCGCCCGGCCAGGTTTTCTCTACCAGCGTTTTAAAGCGAGTATTAATTTCGTTAATAATCTGCATGTGGCGCGGCAGTAAGCCTTTCACCAGTTTCACATCCCAGCGTTCCAGCGCTTCTGGCATCAGGGTATGGTTGGTGTAAGCGAAAGTTTTGCTGGTAATGGCCCAGGCGTCATCCCAGCTCATCTGGTGCTCATCGATCAGCACGCGCAGCAGTTCTGGAATCGCGATAGTTGGGTGGGTATCGTTCAGCTGAATAACTTCGTAATCCGCCAGTTCGTGCAGTTTACGCCCCGCCAGATGATGGCGACGCAAAATATCCGCTACCGAACAGGCACACTGGAAGTATTGCTGCATCAGGCGCAGCTTTTTACCGGCAGTATGGTTGTCGTTTGGATAGAGAACTTTGGTCAGTTTTTCCGCATTGATGCCCTGCTGTTCGGCACGCAAGAAATCACCGTCGTTAAATTTAGTCAGATCAAACGGATGCGCGTGCGTCGCCTGCCACAGACGCAGCGGCTGCGCCACGCCATTACGATAGCCGACAACGGGGAGATCCCACGCTTGACCGGTAATGGTAAACTCCGGCTCCCAGCGTCCGTCTTTCGTCACTTTACCGCCAATCCCTACCTGCACATCCAGTGCTTCGTTGTGGCGGAACCACGGGTAGTTACTGCGATGCCAGTCATCCGGCGCTTCAACCTGTTTGCCATCGACAAAAGACTGGCGGAACAAACCATATTGATAGTTCAGACCGTAACCCGTCGCAGACTGACCGACAGTTGCCATTGAGTCGAGGAAGCACGCCGCCAGACGTCCCAGACCACCGTTACCCAGCGCCGGGTCGATCTCTTCTTCCAGCAGGTCCGTCAGATTGATGTCATAAGCCTTCAACGAATCCTGTACATCCTGATACCAGCCGAGATTCAACAGGTTGTTGCCCGTCAGGCGACCAATCAAAAACTCCATTGAGATGTAGTTAACATGTCGCTGATTCGCCACCGGCTTGGCGAATGGCTGAGCACGCAGCATTTCGGCCAGTGCTTCACTCACTGCTAGCCACCACTGGCGAGGAGTCATTTCAGCCGCAGAATTTAAGCCATAACGCTGCCACTGACGTGAAAGCGCTTCCTGAAATTGCTTATCGTTAAAAATAGGTTGTGACATAGGAGTTCCACTTTTCTTAGATTTTCAACACAACGTTATCGCTAGTTTGCCAGGCTCGATGTTGACCTTCCTCATCCTGCGGGGGATTAGGCAGGGAGGAGTTGCGGGGATGAGCAAGGAAATGTGATCTCAACCACTTAAAGCTAGTGCAAACCACAGGATTAGCATCAAATCAATGCAATACAGCGCAGAAAATCTGTATCTAAGTGCAAAAAATGGCCGTTGCGTATTTTCAAAAAGCGGAAGGTAACTCTATAAATTAAGTAAAGGAGTGAAACAGTTTCATAAGTAAAATATCCAGTGTGTTCCATCTCATTCTTAATAGATTTATTAAGATCATCTTTTTAGATGGCACTTTCATCAGGAATGAAGAAGAAACCCTTGCTTAAATGAATCTGATGAACATAAGGGAAACCAGTATTCACGCTGGATCAGCGTCGTTTTAGGTGAGTTGTTAATAAAGATTTGGAATTGTGACACAGTGCAAATTCAGACACATAAAAAAACGTCATCGCTTGCATTAGAAAGGTTTCTGGCCGACCTTATAACCATTAATTACGAAGCGCAAAAAAAATAATATTTCCTCATTTTCCACAGTGAAGTGATTAACTATGCTGATTCCGTCAAAACTAAGTCGTCCGGTTCGACTCGACCATACCGTGGTTCGTGAGCGCCTGCTGGCTAAACTTTCCGGCGCGAACAACTTCCGGCTGGCGCTGATCACGAGTCCTGCGGGCTACGGAAAGACCACCCTCATTTCCCAGTGGGCGGCAGGCAAAAACGATATCGGCTGGTACTCGCTGGATGAAGGTGATAACCAGCAAGAGCGTTTCGCCAGCTATCTCATTGCCGCCGTGCAGCAGGCAACCAACGGTCACTGTGCGATATGTGAGACGATGGCGCAAAAACGGCAATATGCCAGCCTGACGTCACTCTTCGCCCAGCTTTTCATTGAGCTGGCGGAATGGCATAGCCCACTTTATCTGGTCATCGATGACTATCATCTGATCACTAATCCAGTGATCCACGAGTCAATGCGCTTCTTTATTCGCCATCAACCAGAAAATCTCACCCTGGTGGTGTTGTCACGCAACCTTCCGCAACTGGGCATTGCCAATCTGCGTGTTCGTGATCAACTGCTGGAAATTGGCAGTCAGCAACTGGCATTTACCCATCAGGAAGCGAAGCAGTTTTTTGATTGCCGTCTGTCATCGCCGATTGAAGCCGCAGAAAGCAGTCGGATTTGCGATGACGTTTCCGGTTGGGCGACGGCACTACAGCTAATCGCCCTCTCCGCCCGGCAGAATACCCACTCAGCCCATAAGTCGGCACGCCGCCTGGCGGGAATCAATGCCAGCCATCTTTCGGATTATCTGGTCGATGAGGTTTTGGATAACGTCGATCTCGCAACGCGCCATTTTCTGTTGAAAAGCGCCATTTTGCGCTCAATGAACGATGCCCTCATCACCCGTGTGACCGGCGAAGAAAACGGGCAAATGCGCCTCGAAGAGATTGAGCGTCAGGGGCTGTTTTTACAGCGGATGGATGATACCGGCGAGTGGTTCTGCTATCACCCGCTGTTTGGTAACTTCCTGCGCCAGCGCTGCCAGTGGGAACTGGCGGCGGAGCTGCCGGAAATCCACCGTGCCGCCGCAGAAAGCTGGATGGCCCAGGGATTTCCCAGCGAAGCGATTCATCATGCGCTGGCGGCAGGCGATGCGCTGATGCTGCGCGATATTCTGCTTAATCACGCCTGGAGTCTGTTCAACCATAGCGAACTGTCGCTGCTGGAAGAGTCGCTTAAGGCCCTGCCGTGGGACAGCTTGCTGGAAAATCCGCAGTTGGTGTTATTGCAGGCGTGGCTGATGCAAAGCCAACATCGCTACGGCGAAGTTAACACCCTGCTAGCCCGTGCTGAACATGAAATCAAGGACATCAGAGAAGACACCATGCACGCAGAATTTAACGCTCTGCGCGCCCAGGTGGCGATTAACGATGGTAATCCGGATGAAGCGGAACGGCTGGCAAAACTGGCACTGGAAGAGCTGCCGCCGGGCTGGTTCTATAGCCGCATTGTGGCAACCTCGGTGCTGGGTGAAGTGCTGCACTGCAAAGGCGAATTGACCCGCTCACTGGCGCTAATGCAGCAAACCGAACAGATGGCACGCCAGCACGATGTCTGGCACTACGCTTTGTGGAGTTTAATCCAGCAAAGTGAAATTCTGTTTGCCCAAGGGTTCCTGCAAACCGCGTGGGAAACGCAGGAAAAAGCATTCCAGCTGATCAACGAGCAGCATCTGGAACAGCTGCCAATGCATGAGTTTCTGGTGCGCATTCGTGCGCAGCTGTTATGGGCCTGGGCGCGGCTGGATGAAGCCGAAGCGTCGGCGCGTAGCGGGATTGAAGTCTTGTCGTCTTATCAGCCACAGCAACAGCTTCAGTGCCTGGCAATGTTGATTCAATGCTCGCTGGCCCGTGGTGATTTAGATAACGCCCGTAGCCAGCTGAACCGTCTGGAAAACCTGCTGGGGAATGGCAAATATCACAGCGACTGGATCTCTAACGCCAACAAAGTCCGGGTGATTTACTGGCAAATGACCGGCGATAAAGCCGCCGCTGCCAACTGGTTGCGTCATACGGCTAAACCAGAGTTTGCGAACAACCACTTCCTGCAAGGTCAATGGCGCAACATTGCCCGTGCACAAATCTTGCTGGGCGAGTTTGAACCGGCAGAAATTGTTCTCGAAGAACTCAATGAAAATGCCCGGAGTCTGCGGTTGATGAGCGATCTCAACCGTAACCTGTTGCTGCTTAATCAACTGTACTGGCAGGCCGGACGTAAAAGTGACGCCCAGCGCGTGTTGCTGGACGCATTAAAACTGGCGAATCGCACCGGATTTATCAGCCATTTTGTCATCGAAGGCGAAGCGATGGCGCAACAACTGCGTCAGCTGATTCAGCTTAATACGCTGCCGGAACTGGAACAGCATCGCGCGCAGCGTATTCTGCGAGAAATCAATCAACATCATCGGCATAAATTCGCCCATTTCGATGAGAATTTCGTTGAACGTCTGCTAAATCATCCTGAAGTACCTGAACTGATCCGCACCAGCCCGCTGACGCAACGTGAATGGCAGGTACTGGGGCTGATCTACTCTGGTTACAGCAATGAGCAAATTGCCGGAGAACTGGAAGTCGCGGCAACCACCATCAAAACGCATATCCGCAATCTGTATCAGAAACTCGGCGTGGCCCATCGCCAGGATGCGGTACAACACGCCCAGCAATTGCTGAAGATGATGGGGTACGGCGTGTAAGTTTAGCCGGATAACGCGCCAGATCCGGCTTACATCTCTGCATCATTCAATGCTCACCCGCGTTACGCCATCTGTTTCTATCAAACTAAACCGCACCGGCAAGAAACGCTCCACCACCGCGATATTGGTCAGCAGATGGCATGAGGGATGGGCGACCGTAAATTCCCCCGCGCCCGCCAGCGCCATCGGTAGCACCAGTTGGTCAGCAAGATATTCCCCCACCGCCGCCGTGCTTGCCAGGTAGCGTTTCACCTCTTTCACCAACTGTGCCGCAACCACCTCGGCACTGACGCGCTTTTCACCGACGACAAAAAAGCGTTCGGTGATATTTTCACTTTCGACTTCAAGCGAGACGGTATTACCCGGCCCCTGGTCGCGCGGCAGGTTATGAATATTCTGTTCATGCAGGGAAAAACTCCCCGCCAGTGTAGCGATTTCACGCTCAGCAACATGGCGCGGCACACCAGCTAATAGAACTTCTCCACGCATCTGCACAATGTTCCCGCGCTCGCCAAGTTGCAAGGTGTTAAACGATGCCACGGGCGAGACTTCCGTTGCCACCACACCGCCTCCGGCAGGGTAAAAACCGTGGCGTAACAGCGTGGTTTGCTGATGAATTCCTATTTTCGCCAGCAGCCGGCGGATAAAATCCGCAGGCGGCGCCGACGGGTTATCGGTGCCGCCGCTCACTTCAACACGCGAAGGTCCATCGGCAAACCACAGCGCGGGCAGCACCGTTTGCAGCACCAGCGTACAACTTCCGGCGCTACCGATAGCAAAGCGGTAATCGCCGCCGCGCACGGTGCCGGGCCGGAAGAGCAGACGCTGCGACCCCAGCTCCGCGCCTTCCACGGTTGCTCCGCAAACTTCCGTCGCCGCCTTTACCGCGGTCAGATGCTGGCGCAACAGCCCCGGTTTCGCCCGCCCGGCACGAATGCTGGTGATGGTAAATGGCTGGCCGGTTATCATCGACAGGCTCAGCGCCGAGCGCAGGATCTGCCCGCCACCTTCGCCCTGTGCGCCATCCAGCGCAATCATCCTTTTCATCATTTATCCTTTTACGCACACCACCTGACGCAGGGTATAGATAACTTCCACCAGATCGCTTTGTGCCGCCATCACCGCATCAATATCTTTATACGCCATCGGGATTTCGTCGATCACTTCGGCATCTTTACGGCATTCCACATGCGCGGTGGCACGAATTTGATCTTCCACGCTGAACAGTTTTTTCACTTTAGTTCGGCTCATTACCCGCCCGGCACCGTGGCTGCACGAACAGAACGACTCTTCATTTCCCAGCCCACGGACGATAAAGCTTTTTGCTCCCATCGAACCGGGAATAATTCCATATTGACCAGCACGCGCAGACACCGCGCCTTTACGCGTCACGTAGATCTCTTCACCAAAGTGCTGTTCTTTTTGCACATAGTTGTGGTGACAGTTGATCTCTTCCATCGCCAGCGTTTGTGGCTGTCTGACCGTTTTCTGCGTAATGCTCTGCAATGCCGTTACCACGTTTTCCATCATCGCATCGCGGTTAAGGCTGGCAAAAAGCTGCGCCCAGGCCACGGCTTTCAGGTAATCATCAAAGTATTCCCTACCTTCCATAAAGTACGCCAGATCACGCGACGGCAACGTCTCAAGCGTTTCCTGCATCTCTTTTTGTGCCAGATCGATAAAGTAAGTCCCGATGGCGTTACCAATTCCGCGTGAACCGGAGTGCAGCATAATCCACACCTGGTCCGACTCATCAAGGCAGATTTCAATAAAGTGGTTACCGGTTCCCAGCGTTCCCAGGTGTTTATAGTTATTGGTATTCAGGAAACGGGGATATTTTTGCGTTAACCACTGATAACCGGCTTCAAGCTCAGCCCATTTAGCATCGACGTTAACAGGTGGATTTTCCCAGGCACCTTTATCACGTTTACAACGGCCAGTGGTACGCCCGTGCGGCACGGCCGTTTCAATCGCCTGACGCAGCTCTGCCAGGTTTTCAGGCAGGTCTTCCGCCGTTAACGCGGTACGCAGCGCGTTCATTCCACAGCCAATATCCACGCCCACCGCCGCCGGAATAATCGCCCCTTTGGTCGGGATCACGCTACCAATGGTGGAACCTTTACCCAGGTGTACATCAGGCATTACCGCAATATGTTTGAAAATAAACGGCATCTTCGCCGTATTAATAAGTTGCTGACGCGCATCGGCCTCTACCGGCACGCCTTTGGTCCACATTTTTACCGGGGCATTTTCAGTGGTCAGTAATTCGTAATTCATTTTGTTTTTCTCTTTTCGTTGTTTGCTGTCCTGATAATTGCAACCGTCGTGCCAGAAAATTAAATAAGCAGCTTAATTTTTTAATTCATTGTTTTAAAAAAGATTATATCTTTACGTCCGTAACCGGAGATTTCCCGCAAAGCCAATTTACCGATAATGAAATATCGTCTTTTATAAGGATATCTAAGATGCGTAAAACAGTGGCTTTTGGCTTTGTCGGTACCGTACTGGATTATGCCGGGCGCGGCAGTCAGCGCTGGTCAAAATGGCGTCCGACACTCTGTTTATGCCAGCAAGAATCGTTGGTCATCGATCGACTGGAATTGTTGCACGACGCCCGCTCGCGCTCGCTATTTGAAACGCTTAAACGCGATATCGCCAGCGTTTCGCCAGAAACAGAAGTGGTGAGCGTTGAGATTGAACTGCATAACCCGTGGGATTTCGAAGAGGTCTACGCCTGCCTGCATGATTTCGCCCGTGGTTACGAGTTTCAGCCAGAAAAAGAAGACTATTTAATTCACATCACCACCGGTACCCACGTCGCGCAGATTTGCTGGTTTCTGCTGGCAGAAGCGCGTTACCTGCCCGCCCGGCTGATACAATCTTCACCTACGCGCAAAAAAGAACAGGCGCGCGGCCCAGGCGAAGTAACGATTATCGATCTCGATTTAAGCCGTTATAACGCCATCGCCAGCCGCTTTGCCGAGGAACGCCAGCAAACGCTTGATTTTCTTAAGTCCGGCATTGCCACGCGTAACCCCCACTTCAACCGCATGATTGAGCAGATCGAAAAAGTGGCGATCAAATCCCGCGCGCCGATTCTGCTTAACGGTCCAACCGGCGCGGGCAA
>ERZ791861.1252-NODE-1252-length-12662-cov-4.034267_pt1 | contig 12662 bp, 6 predicted proteins | sample MGYA00510283_ERZ791861 | MGnify/ENA primary metagenome ERZ791861 (study PRJEB30046, sample SAMN00792074) | human gut metagenome | study: EMG produced TPA metagenomics assembly of the A metagenome-wide association study of gut microbiota in type 2...
CGTTGGTCAGGCATTCACGCTGCCAGAACCGGGTGCCGCAGTCGACGCAGACCTCTGTCATGCTATCCAGACAGTCCGGGCACAGCAGGCGGTCACGGAACTCGATCAGGTTCTCGGCGGTACAGCCGCAGTGGGAGCAGGTGCGAATGGGTGTGGTCATGGCGAAATTCCTCCAAAACATAGAAATAGGCCCCCGGGAATTACCCGGAGGCCTTCATCAATATAATATATACTTGGGGGGTGGGGAGAATCGGAAGCTTACTCCGCTTCGTGATAATGATTAGTTCACAACGATATTTTGAGACAGCACTGTTTTGACTGGGATTACTCCGCTAACGATTAAGTCTGAATACTATTCGCTTATTTTTTTTAGAACGCCGATCATGAGCTCCATCGTTACTTGAACGCTGTGAAGATCGCAGCGCTCCTTTGGTGTGTGAACATCAAAGAGAGAGGGGCCGATTGCGATCATGTCAATGTGGGGGTTCTTTTCAAAAAAAGCACCGCATTCCAGCGCGCCATGAACCGGTTCTACCACCATGTCATTACCTGTCAATTCTTTGTAAACCTGACAGGTGATCGGAGTTAGCCTGCTTTTGGGATTTACCGCCCAAGCAGGGGAATGCTCACCTTGTTCAAATGCAAACCCGAAAGCCGAGGCGATCGTACGATCGATGGACAGCAACTCCTTGGCCCGGTATGCCGCGCAGCTCCGGGACATGGCGGCCAGACGGATCTCACCATTTGCTACGGTCAGGAGCCCGAGATTTTGGGAGCTTTCAGTAAGGTTTTTGACATAAGGACTCATTGTATGGATACCATCAGGCAGCGTCAGGAGCAGATCCAATAGGGCGTTGGCGTCCGCAGACGGAACAACATGAGAAATCTTCTCCTCAAGAGGTGCCCAGCGGAAAACCATACTTTGCTCAATTTCACCAAATCCGGCGGTGAGCTCAGCGGAATAGCTTTCCAAAAGCCTGTAGACGTGATCGAGCGCTTCGGGGCAAACAAGGATCTTTGCTTCTGCAGAAGCGGGAATTGCGTTTCTAGCCTGGCCTCCGCAAAAGGATGCCAGTTGATACTCGATGCGTGCGTGATTCAGTTCTTGCAGCAGCCGGCTGACACAGATCAGCGCATTCGCACGTCCTTTATGAATGTCAACGCCGGAATGACCGCCCAACAGTCCGGTAATCTCGATTTTCAGTGCGGCCCATTCGCTCTTTGCCGCGCAGTGCTTATACTGGCGGGTAAATGCCATAAAGTCGCCGCCGGCGCTGGAATTGCAAAGAGAGCCAAGCCATTCCCAGTCCAAATTGATGAGATACTCTGCGTCGAGATACTTGGAGTCAATTGCGCCGGAGGACATGCCGTCCTCTTCGTTAACGGTAAATAAGGCCTTCATTGGACCATGCACAATAGATTTGTCCGCAAGCAGAACCAGCGCGATCGCAATGCCGATCCCGTCATCGGCGCCAAGACTGGTACCATCTGCGGAAATAAACTGGCCATCATTTACGACCTTGATCGCGTCCTTCATAGGATCGAAGGCTACGCCCTCTGCGGCCACGCAGACCATGTCCATATGGGCTTGCAGGATCACCCGTGGTGCTTTTTCATATCCAGGAGCAGCGGCTTTCTCAATGATCACATTGCCTATCCCGTCCACCGCATAACATAGATTATGAGTTTCTGCCCATCTGCACAGGTATTCGGCAATTCGTTCTTCGTGGTGGGAAGGTCTAGGAACTGCGGCGATCCGCATAAATTCGTTAAGGATTTTTTTCAGCATCGGCTTAAAATTCATCTCCTATCATGTCTGTATCAAAGTGTGGCATTCGTGTTTTGAAAAGGGGAAGGCACAAATGTGCCCTCCCCTTTTACAAGCAGGTGTCAGATTACTCGTACTTAACGATCTGCTGGTCAGGCTTGCCCAGAATCTTGAAGTAACGGGTCCAGATCTTTTGCAAATAGGCCAGATCGCTTCTCCACCATTTCTCGTCGACCTTCATAACACCCACGGCGACATTCTTGACCAGAATTTCACCGTTCTTTCCGACGATATCGGCATTGGAAAGAGGTGCGCAGGTGTCCGTATTGATATAGCAGGTGATGTCAGGTGCGGTCATGCGCGTCTTAGTGACACCATCGGGAGAAGTTTCTTCGAGGATAAGATTCTCATTCAGGAAGTGGGTCGTCCACTTGGTTCCATCGGCGCCGGTGATCTCGACAAAGCCCTTGTCAAAGCCGGATGCCTGCTCGTTATGTACGTTGGTGACAACGCCGCGGCCGATTTCCTTGCACTCCAGACCTGCGGCTGCAAGCTTATCAAAGATGCCCACAGAAGAAGTCGCGCTGCGCAGGACCTCACCCACACGGCAGCACTTGGTAACGCTGTTAACGGGCAGGTTGTTGACGATATCGTTCTTTCTTACCATCCAACCGGACAGACCACCCATCTGGGAGAAGGCAACGCACAGGTTGCGGCCGATGGTTTCACCCATCACGGCATCTCTGGCATTCTCCAGTTCGATGGACACGCGGTTGCCCTTGTTGTCGGACATGGCCAACGGAGAGGTCTGCAGACCATTGATGTGCAGGAGCAGCGTATCCAGAGCCGGCACAGCGCGACCGGTTCCGTCTGCGTCGATGAACGGAATACCCTTTTCCATAGCAACCAGCAGAGGAACCAGGGTGTTAAAGCCACCGATCTCAACCGCAATGGAATAGTCGATGGACTTGCGCTTCTCGTCCGCCATCTTGCACAGGTGATCGAAAGAGCCGTTGATGTAAGGGGCGATGCGGACTTCCTTGAACTTGGTAGGTGCGCCCATCGCTGCCGTACAGCAGGCATAGCCAGCATCGTCCATCTCTTCAGGAGCCATTACCTGAACCATGACATCAGCATCGTCCGCAATGCCGTGATCCTCTTTGAACTGATCCAGCGCCATTTCACCGCTTTCGCAAGCGCCGCCACCGCCGCCGCCGAAGATCGTTGCACCATAAATCATATTACGAATGCCATTTCCGTCGAGACTATACATATTCGTTCCTCCTATATTTTTTATTTCATTGTTATGAAACAATGCACAAATGATGGGGCTTGTTTACTTCAGGTTTGCTTCGATCTCGTCCAACGTGATCTCACCCTGGCCGCCCATGGCACCCTTGCCGCACAGCGGATAGAGGATCAGATACAAAATGCCGGCAACGATGACCGCGTCCAGCGCCGGACTGAAGAAGCTGAAGAACAGCGCAACGACACAGCCGCATGCCCATGCAATAATGCCGCACCAGTTAAAACCGCGAACGGGATGCCAGTTTTCGGGCTTGCCTTTGCCGATGATCCAGTAGTCAGCGATAACAACGCCCATGATCGGGGGAACCAGAGCGGAAATGATATTGATAAATCCCTGCATGGCGTCTGCCATACCTGCCATGGCCATAATAGTTCCGGCGGCACCGCACAGCATGGTGACCAGGGGACGCCGCTCGTCCTTGAGGTTGAACACCTTCATAGCTGCCATGCCGGAGGTATAGGCATTGCCGGTATTCGTGGTCCACGTTGCCAGGATCAGAACCAGCATGCTCAGAACGGGAAGGCCCATGCTTGCGAATACGGATGTAATATCATAAGTGCCAGCGGACAAGCTCATGATCGAACCGACCATAAACATGAGAACAGCAGCGGGGATAACGCCCAGCACCGTTGCCATCACAGTCGCACCGCGGCTCTTTGCGTAACGGGTATAGTCGGGGTTCGTGGTCGCACCTACCGCAAACAAGCCGATGACCAGCGAAACAGCCGGGGCCAGTCCCATCGTGTTATTCGGATCAGGCTGGACAGCCATAATGTTGCTCCAACCTGTGGTGGTGATCGCATGGATCATGCCATAAAGGCACATGGCGATCAGGGCCGGAACTGCAATGTAGTTCAGCCACTTCATGAGCTTGAAGCCATAGACGGCGGTGACCAGCATCACGGCACCCCAGATAAGGCAGGACAGCCAGAAGGGGAAGTTGATGTTCCAATAGCCCATCAACGTAACAAACGCTGTTGCGCAGGTAGCGGTCTGAATACCGAACCATCCCATCTGTCCGATGAAAATGGAGACGCTCAGCAGGTAGGAGGAGCCGCGGTCACCAAATGCCTTGGTACCGCACATGCTGGAAGGAAGCCCCAGGTCGGTGCCCTGCATACCGACCATGATCATTAAGACGCTGCAGATCGCAAAGCCCAGGAAACAGGCCAGCAGCACATTGCCAAAGGTCATGGAGGCAGACAGCAGGCCGCCAACCATTAGCATGGGGATGCAGATCATCGTGCCGATCCAGATAAAAGCGATACTATACCAGGACTGGCGTTGTTCTTTGGGTACACGGCTTAATGCTTTTTTCTCGACTGCACTGTTTGTAGTATTGTCCATCAGGTCCTCTCCTTACATAAGTTTTTCAAGAACGTTTGCTGCATTCAGGCGAAAATTTTCTTAAAATTATGCAATTTTGATAGCAACAACCTTTCCTTGTGCCTTAAATATTAGCATATCAGACAACGGATGTATTTGTACCTGGCAGCCAAATTTTCCGGATATTTTTGTATGGGCTTGGTTTGTGACTATTCCTTTCGCACGATTGAGCGCTTCATCTGGGGCAAAAAAAGCTTTCCGCTGCCAAGGACAACGGAAAGCAGGGGGATATGTCAGTTATTGGACAATAGTCGCTGAAGTGCGACCGCTTCATATAATTCCGCCACCAGCGGCATCTGAGATATTTCGCATGCATAGGATGCCCGTATCTGATTCAGGCGGTAACGGACGGTGTTTTTGTGGACCCCAAGGACTTCGGCGGTCCGTTGAAGATTCTCTCCGGCGTCCAGCAGATAGGCGGCCAGGGTTTCCAGAAGAATACTGTAATTTGCTTCCTGTCGAATGGGCTGCAGAGAATACATATGCCTTGCAACTTTGTATCCGTCATCCGCAAGCTTTTTGATCTTTTCCGCAAAGCTCAGGTCATACAGATCGAATGTGCTTCGTGTAGGATAGATCATCCGCACAGTGTCAAAGTATGCCTCATACAGCTCGTACATGTTTTGAATATTCTGGATGGATGTAATACTCATGCACTTGGTCAGCGCAAGATGAAGGCCCTCGTCCAAGAGATCCTTCATCAGTTCCTCTTCCATCGTTTCATCCAGTTCGGAAAAGGCGGCAGCTTGGAAAAGAACAATAATAGAATTTTGATAGAGGTCTACTAAAGCCCATTTCCCGCGGTTCCTGAAAAAGCTTCTGATTTGTGAGACACACTGTTTGAGCTGCCGTTTCTGCTTGAAATCCCCCATGCTTCCGCCGCCCAGGAGCCACATACGCTGGATCTTTGCGACATCGATCCCGTGCTTTGCGGATAGCTCTCGGATCTGCATCTGCTCGTTGGTAATAATGCTTCGGATGATCATCTCCGGGGAAGTTTCTTCAAGAGAATAGCTGGAGATGTTCATAAACAGGGAGATCAGTTCTGCTGCCTGCAATACCTGCTCATGAGAAATAGATTCTTGTTCGTCAATGACAAACAAATGAAGACGGGAACTGGATTCCGGCGTCACAGGAGAGTATGTTACAAAGACATCTTTTTTGTCGATATACATCTTTGCTCTGGACATTTCCGTTGCCTTATCCGGATCCTTGAGGAAATAGCGGATGATTTCCCCATAATTCCAGCCGGCAGACCATGGCCATTGCCCCTCGGACAACAGCTCTCCCTTTTGGCTGAATAAAAAAAACGAGCAGCGGAACCGGTCGCTGATTATTTGCAGTAGGCTCCGGATCGTCCGAAGCCTTTCTGGGAGCCCCGAAATGCTTTCCAGTATCTCAGGAATAAAATTTATGTTTTCCTGCTTGTCACGGTAGATGGCGTACATCACATCATTGATCGCTTCGCCGTAACGGAAATCAAACCGGTTGTAGGGCATGCAGATCAAGGGTAAATTTACTTCATCTGCGGTGCTGATGAGCTTGTCATCCAAGTAGGGTACAAATATGCCGATGTAGTATAATACGACCGCGCAGATACCGATCTCCTTCATTCTGCGTACAATGGCACACTGCTTATCAACATCATCCTTGATCGAGCTGAACGCAGTAATACACATTTCGTGATTGAGAAACAGATCTGAGGAGATCACGTCAACATCCGAATACTCTAATACCGTAATGGAGTTAACGGTCTGGTTGATACCGCCCTTGCCAGCGACAATCTTAGCGTATCGAAAGGCCGGAAGGCCCATGCAAGTTTTTACAGTTAAACTCATAGCTTCCCTCCAAGGTGTATTTTCTGTGCGCTATCTACACTTGTACAGGAAATATTAAGCCCTGTCAAGTGGTTATCTGCAGATACAGCGGTCTATTTGATTTCATTATATCGCATTTCAAGGTATTTCCAGGTTCTCTATCAGCTTTTTGTAGCGTCAAAGCTTCCCCGCACCTTTGAGGTAATTGCCTCAGAATACCGCTGGGAGCTTTACAAGGTGGTGTATGGAGTCCTGCAAATAAAAGTCAAGGCCTAAAATGAAAAAAGTCCCGCAAAGTTTGCGAGACCAAAAATGAGCATGACAAAACAGGCCGGAGAAAAAAAGCGTCGCCAGCCGGAATGAAGTTGGTTGTTTGCTTAACTCTGCGCGGAATTTTGCTGCGCGTCGAATGTCTCAAGGCACTCTTTTACGCGGGCGTAGTAAATGCGCAGAAATTTGTTCTGCGCGGCAGTCATGTAGACGAAGTACGGCTTGCCTTCGCTGCGTTTCTTGTCGAGGAACTGGTATACCGGCTCCTTAGCAGGAGACTTTTTCAGGTAAGTACAGACGATTTGGTACAGCGTTTTCCGTAGATGCGGGGAGCCGCGTTTGGTCGTAGGTGTGCTTTGCGCCGCATGCTTGCCAGACTGGTTTACAGCCGGATCGACACCCGCAAATCCCACAATGGAGCTGCGGCGCGGAAAACGGCGCACATCGCCAATCTCGGCCATAAGCTGTGCGGCAGTGATTTCGCCAACGCCGTACATGGCATGCACGGTATCGTACTCCGGCAGTTGCCGCGCAAGGCGTGCCATCTCGGCGTGCAAAGCGGCCAGCGTCATCTTGCCTGCAAGCAACTGCTGGGCAGCAGTCGTAATCAGCAGCTTTGTGTTGTCGTTCTTCGGCAGCGTGGTGAAATGGCCGCAGCTTCCGGAGCGCTGTGGACGTCAACAGCGACGGCGCTGTGGATGTCTATGACCTCCAGTTGCTGTACGAGACCGTCAGCGGGATCGCGTAAGGACTGATCCCATAATTGGCAATTTGCCCACGCCGCGGCGCGGTGGTTTCATGATCCCGCCGAATGTGCTTTCCATACATTGGAGCGGGATACTGTCTGCTGTGCCGCGGCGTGGGCTTTGCACTAACTGACGACTGTACAGACTGAAATCGCTGATAAAATCAGCAAGCACCCCCCTGAAAGGTACGATCAAAACGAGAAAGGCCGTAACGATTTGCGGCTTCTCTCATTTCTTGTCTGCCGTTATCCGAATTGTCAAAAATCGTAGTGGAATTTCGTACAAATTGACGCGAATGTTGTTCTTGCCCGGTATCTCTGGTGGTGGTACACTTATATTGACACAATCTGTCGTATTTTGTCGATACAGTGTGCTGAAAAGAGAGAAAACACAGGAGGACAGGGATATGAAAAAGCGGATCATAAGCCTGTTGCTGGCGCTGGTGCTGGCGGTCACGCTGCTGCCGGTGCAGGCCTGGGGTGCTACGGTGGTGGACAGCGGCTACTGCGGCGGCGAGGGTGACGGCAAGAACCTCACATGGTCGCTGGACAGCGACGGCGTGCTGACCATCAGCGGCGAGGGGAAGATGGGTAGGTGGATCGACCTCTCATCCGTTCCATGGTATACAAACCGTAGCAAAATCAAACGTGTGGTCGTCGGCAGTGGCGTAACGTCGATTGGGGACAGCGCATTCGCCTGTAGCAGCCTGACTAGCGTCTCCATCGGTGACAGCGTAACATCGATTGGGGAAAAGGCATTTAGTGTCTGCAACCGCTTGACCAGCGTGACCATCCCTGATAGCGTAACATCTATTGACCAACTGGCATTCTACGGCTGTAGAAACTTAACTGGTTTTCAGGTCGACCCGCAGAACCGGAATTACTGCTCCATTGATGGTGTAATATTTGACAAGAGCAAGAAAACGCTGGTCCTGTATCCTTCCGGAAATCCCGCATCTGATTATGTCATTCCCAGCAGCGTAACGTCAATTGGGGAGAAGGCATTCTACCACTGCAGCAGAAACCTGGCCAACATTACCATCCCCAACAGCGTAACGTCGATTGGAGACAGTGCATTCTCTGGCTGCAGTAGTCTGACCAGCGTCATCATCCCCGACAGTGTAACATCAATTGGGGACGATGCGTTCTCAAGCTGCCGCAGTCTGACTAGCGTAACTATTTCCAACAGCGTGACGTCGATTGGAAAAAGTGTATTCGCAAATTGCCGTCTGGCCAACGTGACGATTCCCAACAGTGTAACATCAATTGGGACACATGCATTTTTGAGATGCGGTTACCTGACCAGCGTGACCATCCCAGGCAGTGTGATGTCGATTGAGGAGAGGGCATTCGCTGATTGCACCAGTTTGAAGGATGTCTATTACACCGGCAGCGAGAAACAGTGGGAAGCTATCTCCATTGGCAAGTTCAACTACCCGCTCACATCCTCCGCTACCATTCACTACAATAGCGGTGCCACTGAGTCCCAGACGATTTATAATGCTGCGACAGGTGAGCTGGCGCTGACGGTATACGAAAACAAAAATACCAGCGATATCCGTGAAACGGACTATCAACTGAGCAAGGGTGCCCTGGTAAGCTATGGCAGCGTCAGTGAGACGACCGACAAAAACGGGCAAATCTCACAGCCCTACTCCGGCGGCGCTGTGACCGTATCCAAGAAGGACTATGTGTCCCGGACGGTATCGGAAGCGGCGCTGAAGGTCAATCCCACGGTGTGGCTGCAAAAGGAATCGGACACCTATCCGGTGATCTCCGCCGTGTGGATGGATGATGTCAACGACATCATGAACGCGGAATACTTCCTGCCGCTGGTGCAGAGTGAATCCCACGCCGTGCGGGCGGAGGTCAGTTGGGGAAAGAGCAGCATGCAGTCTCTGAAGCTGGCTCAGGGCACCACCACCGTGGACATCAGCGACAGCAGCAATACCACCATCAAATGGAGCGATAAGTTTGATCTGTCCGAGGATATTCTGGTGGTGGCCACCAACGCAGACGGCAAAACCGCCAGCAAGACGCTGAAAATCTCGTCTGGCAGTGAGGCAACAAAGCGGCTGGAGGGGTTTAAGCTGGACTTTGGCGATAGCCGAAAATTTACGCTTCCTGACAGTATCCCCGGTGTTGGCGGTGACAGTATGAAGATCGGCCTATACACTCCCATTGCTGCCAATTATGTGGTGGAAAATGGTAAAATCTATGTGGCCCTCGGCGGAAATTTTGATATAACAACGGATAAAGAAAAGGGGACAAAAATCAAAACCTTTATTGACTCCGTAAAAAGTTTTAAGAAAAACGCTAAAAAACTTGCGGATATGTTCCGCGGCCAGACAAAGTTTGAAGGAAGCTGGGGAATCGACGTCGGCTTTAATGTCGCAGGCTATCTGGAAGGCTATCTTGATGACAATTATCAGATTCATTGGCTGGATAGCGGATTGCTCCTAGGCGCGGAAGGCAGCTATAATCATACTTCGCAATTTGTTATTTTTGACATCCCCGTGTATCTGGAAGCAGGCTTGAAAGCCAAATTAGAACTGGCGACAACTCTATTTGTTACTGAATCGGCTAAAAGATTTACACCAGACGGCACCCTCAGTGGATCGCTTGTGTTCAATGCTGGAGCTGGCCCAGGTGTAAAAAAAGCTTTATCTGTTGGCGGCGGCGTAGAAGGAAAGATTCCGCTAGAAACCCAATTCAAAAACGGACTCATGTCTTCTGGCGTGGCGAAATTCTCCTTTGGTGGGTATTTGAAAGTAACCTTTATCGGATTGGAGTATAAGCACGACTTTGATCCATGGGTAGATAAGGTCATTTGGGAATACCCCGACTATTCCAGTCACGCCGACGCCTATTCATTGGAGGATGATTTCTACGAGTCTGCCTATGACACCGGCAGCTACAGCCAGCCCGACCTCAGCTACTTGGCTTCCGGTTCGCCGTTCCTGGCCAATGGCAGCGGGGTAATGCTGCAGGCCGCGCGGGCGGTCACGGTGGACAGCGCCAGCACGTTCCAGAGCAACACCTATCAGAACGCCGCACCCCAGCTTCTGTGCCTGCCCGACGGCACCATGATGGCGGTGTGGACAGGCTATGACAGCAGCCGCAGCGGCATGAACGCCCTGTGCCTATACTACTCCCGCTACGATGGCAGCAGTTGGTCCGAGCCTGCCGTGCTGGATAACGACGGCACGCTGGACTGCGGCTTCACCCTGCGGGAGATCAACGGCGCGCCCTGCGTGGTGTGGGAGAACGCCTCCGGCGCCATTGAGTCTTCCGACGATCTGGACGCCGTGGCGGCCAAAATGTCCATCAGCGTGGCCCGCTATGTGGACGGCGCGTTCGTTATCGAGCGCGTTTCCGACGCCGTGGGCGCAAACACCATGCCGGACGTCTGCGCTGTCGGCGACGGTCTCTCTGTGGTGTGGGTGTGCAATGAAAACGGCGACCTGTTCGCCAACAACGGCACTAACAAGATCATGTGCCGCACGTTGACCGGCGATGGCTGGGGCGAGGAAAGCGCGCTGTACTCCGGCCTGAATTCCGTGGATTCTCTGGCTGCCGGCACATCCGGCGGCACGCTGCAGGTGGCCTACGGCATGGATACGGACGGTGATCTGACCACCTCCGCAGATATGGAGGTCTATATCAACGGCAGCGCCGCCACCAGCGACAGCGTCATCGACAGCGGCGTGCAGTACGAGAACGGCCAGCTCTATTGGTACAAGGACGGTGCGCTGATGCGCGGCGGCAACGAGATGGTGCCCGCCGCCAGCAATCTGCGCAGCGACCGCTATCAAGTGGTGGAGAGCAGCGGCGTCAAGGCCGTGCTGTTCACCCAGTCCAACGGCGTGTATTCCTCGCTGTACGGCATTTTCTGCGATACCGCCAGCGGCACATGGGGCGAGCCTGTGGCCCTGACGGACGGCAGCGACTACATTCAGGCTTTCTCCGCCACGCCCTCGGCCAACGGCCTACAGGTGATGGTCAACCGTCTGGCTGTGACCGGCGACGGCAGTACCGGCGATCCCTACGGCGAGGCACGGATGGATATCCTGGATCTGACGCTGGGCTGCGATCTGGCGGTGAAGGACGTGTACTGCGACATGCAGTACTATGTGGCCGGAAACAAGCTACCCGTGACCGTCACCGTGGCCAATAAGGGTCGTCAGGCCGTCAGTCAGGTAAAGGTCACTTTCCTGGCGGAGAACGGTACCGAGCTGGGCACGGAGACGCTGGACATCAGCCTGCCCGCCGGTGTGACGCAGGAGATCGAGACTGGTTTCACCGTTAAGGATGTGGTGCAGGGAGAAAAGATAACGGTACAGGTGACGCCGGTGGACAATACAGATATCAATACCGCTGACAACGCCGCTGAGCTGACTCTCCAGCAGCACGATATCGCGCTGGAGAATATGTCCTGGGGCGTGAACAGCAGCGGACAGGCGGTTATTTACGCCGACGTGGTGAACCGCGGCTATACCGCCAGCGGCACGTTGACCGTCAGCCTGCGCAAAGGCAGCGAGACAGGCGATATCGTCAGCTCCGCAAAGGTGGACAGTCTGGACACGTTGGGGCTGCAGCGCGTCAGCTTCGAGACGGCCTACGAGGAGGGCGTGGTCTATTACCTGACGCTGGACGCGTGCGAGGACGATTCCATCGCCAACAACAGCGACTTTGTTGTCCTGCGCAAAGAGACCACGACAACAGGCAAAACGGTATCCGGTACGCTGCAAGCCGCCGGATTGCCTCAGGGGGAGACGATCCGCATAACACTGAGCCAGGGGGATGCGGTCTGCTATGAGCTGTCGGCGGGAGAGGGGAGCTTTTCCTTTACAGATGTAGAGCCCGGCAGCTATACCATGACGCTGTATCACGAGGGATTTGTCTCCCACAGCTATGACCTGACGGTAGACGGCAATCTGCTCAATTTGACGGCGCAGATCGTTCAGCGCGGCAACGTCAATGGCGCGACCACCTATGGCAAAGCGATCGATGCCAGCGACGTCCAATGCCTGTATGAGATACTGACCATAGGAAAGTACGACAGCAGTTGTATCGCAGACAAGGACTATCTCAACGATGTGGCCGACGTGAATATGGACGGTACCGTGGACGTCTACGACCTGCAGCTACTGTACGAAACCGTCAGCGGGATCGTGTAAGAACCGAATCCCATAATTGGCAATTTGCCCACATTGAAAGCCTTTCTTTGATTTTTCTCTATATGGCAGAAGCGGAGGCGCGTCAAGCGCCCCCGCTTCTGCTGTTTTGCGGATCGGGATCATTCCATCCCGCTTCGCAAAAAATCCTCCAGATACGTAAGCGCACAATAATCACCCGGGCCGAACA
>ERZ791861.1259-NODE-1259-length-12636-cov-2.474525_pt1 | contig 12636 bp, 7 predicted proteins | sample MGYA00510283_ERZ791861 | MGnify/ENA primary metagenome ERZ791861 (study PRJEB30046, sample SAMN00792074) | human gut metagenome | study: EMG produced TPA metagenomics assembly of the A metagenome-wide association study of gut microbiota in type 2...
TGAACTTTTTAATGAATTATGTAAGAAAATCCATGATTATTTTTATTCATATATTATGTAGTTATAATAACATTTTTTATTTATTAATGCCATTTAAATCTATTATAATCCCAAAATTCCTCAAATATCACTGAAAAATTATTTCATCTTATTATTCATGCTTTGGACAGCTTTCATTCGTCCATTTCTTCGGATTCGTGTCATCCGGTATCAACCCGGTCAGAAAATATCCGTGATAATTTTGCATTATTTGATTTCGCACTGACCTGGTAACGCCCACAAAAAAGAGGAACCCTTCATATCTTGTTCCACAAAAGTCAAATAAAAAACTAACGATTGTGTGTTCAAAACATAAAAGATTCCTATTTTTATTCTTTAAACTTTCTGTCAATCACCGGCACTATACTTGCAACTTACTATTAACTATGGTAATGAGAACGCTTATAATGCACGATGAGCCCTGCTGCCGCAAGGATCAATATTACTACAATCACCCACACCTGCGGAGTTACATCCTTAATGTTATAGCAGCGGACATTGATCCACATCTGATTGATCCGTTTGCTGGCATCTGCATCAAAGTACTGCATGATCGCACTTCGCTCGATCGCCGCTTCGTCCGGATACTGGGCATAGAGCTGACGTCTTGTCTGCTCCTCCGGAGCTGTTATGATGTAATCAGGATCCGAATTATCACCACTGAAGAAATAACCAAGCGGATATTCTGTTGTATCTTCTTCTCCATCTTCCGCACCATAATTCCAGTTCAGATAATCAAATACTGTATTATCATCTTCGCCTCCTGCAATAACAGAAGTATATCCGATGTAGTACATATTTCTGACTGCATTGTCCGGTCTTGAAAGAAAGTTCACAAAGCTTTCTGCTACCTGTTGTTTTCTGGCATCTTCATCGATACCATCCTTTAACATCACCCAGCCATCAAACCAGAGATTGGTAGATTCCTTCGGCACGGCGAAATCAAGATAAAGATCATCTTCTTCTGCCTGATCCATCGCATAAACCGCATCACCGGACCACTGATAATTTGCAAGTACCTTGCCGGATACCATATCTGCCTTACCACTGTCTGTCTCAAAGGAATATACATTGTCCTTCATATCCTGAAGCAGATCCTGTACTTCCTGTATCGTTTCCGGGCTGACATCATTCATTACCCGAAGCAGATCATCATGATAAGTATCTGCATTTGTGAATTCCTCTGATGTCAGTTCGTCCTGCTTTAAAATACCAAGTGCCGCAAAATAAGAATCACGCACATTATCCTTGATCGTAACCTGACGTGCAAACTTCGGATTATCCAAGATATTCCATGTACCTGCTTCTTCCTCCGTTATCTCCTCCGGATTATATAAGATACCGGTTACACCCCACATATATCCGGCTGCATATTTGCTCCAGCTCTCACCATTGATCTCATTTTCATCAAAGGTCTGTCTGATATATGGAGATACTCCCTTTGCATAATAATTTTCCTCTATACTCGTGTCATAAAACGAATCCGAAAACGGAACTACTTTTTCTTCTGCCATCAGCTTCATGATCATGTAGTCGGATGGACAAACCAGATCGTATTTATCACCAAGAGTAAGCATGTTATAAAGGTCTTCATTTGTTCCAAAACAGGAATATTCCACCTTTACCTTCTGACCATATGTCTCATAGTACCAGTTCTCAAAATCCGTCACCATGGAATTCTCACCGAAGATCTCGGTTCCATCTTCCAGGTCGATTACTTCGTCCTCATCCCATTCTCCAAGGTCGATATATTCTTCCCAGTTGGATACTCGAAGCACGATCGTATCATCCGACTTCTGTACATCGGCAGCATCTGTCTTTGCTGCATCACTTCCTGTATTATCTGATATGGCAGATGCTTCTGTCTGATCCTGCACATTATTATCTGCCTCCGCATGTACCAGATAAGCCGCAGGTGTAAGCATCATAAGTCCGGCACAGAAGCCGGCAAATCCTTTGAATAACTTCTTCTTATTCATATCTGCCACCTGCCTTTCCGGCTCTCGCCTTTGCCTTTGATGTCATATTCATACCAACAACGATCAGTATAACGATCACGAAGATCACTGTTGATAACGCCCATAAAGCAGTCTTGATCTCTGTCTGAGATCCTTTCGTCGCATTTACGACATAAGTACTGATCGTATCAAAGGTCGCAGGCTTCGTATAGCTTGCAATGAAATAATCGTCTAATGACAGGGTAATTGCCAGTGCAAATCCTGAAATCACCCCCGGCAGGATCTGTGGAAGGACTACTTTTACCAGTGCGGTAAATGGTGATGCACCCAGATCCATAGCTGCCTCATACAGGCTTCCATCCATCTGCTTTAGCTTCGGTACAACTGACAGATAGACAAACGGGGCAGACAGCACGACATGTCCGACTACCAGCGGCACATAGGATTCCTTACTGACACCAAATACTACGATCAGCAGGATACAGATTGAAAAACCGGTTACAACATCTGCATTTACAACCGGAACCTGATTCATCGCAGATACGATCCCCGATGCAAGTTTCTTGGAATAAAATGCACCGATCGCACCCAATGTTCCAAGCAGAGTGGCAATCAATGCAGATCCAACCGCAAGAAGAACCGTACCCCAGATCATATCTGCAAGCTCAGGCTTTGTAAATAACGTAATATAATTCTGAACGGAAAATCCGTGTATCGTTCCGATATTTGCCGAATCCGTAAAACTATAAACTGCAAGGATCAGAATCGGCAAATAGAGGATCACCAACATCAATATAATAAAAGCAACCCGAAATCCTTTTTTCATTATAACAATGCACCTCCTCTGTTGTTGTCTTCTCCCTCATATTTATTTGTAAAGAGAGTAAAGATTAATATGATCAACAGAAGCACCAGTGCAATCATGGATCCATTGTGCCAATCGTATGCAGCAAAATAGCTGCCTATCAGACTACCCATAACATAAGTGCTGTTATACAACATATCCAATACAACATAGTTCGTCATAGACGGAAGGAATACCATCACGATACCACTGATGATACCCGGAACAGATAACGGAAGCGTCACCTTTAAAAATGTCTGAACAGAACTTGCGCCCAGATCATTTGCTGCTTCTAACAGACTGTTATCTAACTTCATCAATGTTGTATAGATCGGCAGGATCATAAACGGAAGAAAGTCATATACCATACCGATCACGGAATTCAAAAACGGATAATATGCCAGATTATGCTCGATCAACGTCAGGACTTCCTTTAAAGCAGTCAGTCTTAACGTAAAATTGATCCACATCGGAAGAACGAAGATCATAACAATGATCGACTTTTTCTTCCATTCACTTCTGGCAAGTATATAGGCGATCGGGTACGCCAGCAACAAAGCTGCTGCCGTCGATACACAGGCGATCGCAAAGCTGTAGGCAAGGGTTCCGATCGTGTTCGGACTGGTGAAGAATCCTGTCAGGTTCTCCAGTGAGAACTGCCCCTCTCCATTTGTAAATGCATAATATATAATGACTATAAGCGGTGCAACCACAAAGCATATCAGGAACAATGCATATGGCACACACAGTTGTTTTCTGGAAAAACGTAATGTACTCATCTCTGTCTCCTTTTGCTTTCGGTTATTTCTTAAGTTCAAAGTGGATCTTATCCTTTGGAATCACAAGGCTGACAAAGTCATCCATATTCCAGAGGTATTCATCGTGAACAATGAAGTCTTCCTCATTCTCCGTACGGACTACATAGCTGTAGTGGTCTCCTTTATAGATCAGGTTAATGATATGACCGGATATGATACCTTCCTCCTGATCATCACTCATCGTAACATCATCCGGCTTGATCGTTAAGATCACCTTGAGCCGCTCATGATCGATGACATCTCCGGACGCATCCATCAATACGCCATCCTCATAATGGGATGACGGAACGATCTTACTCAGATCACACTCAAGCTCACCATCTAAGAATTCCAGCTTATAATATTTGTCAACTCCTGTCTCGATGCGGTTCAGTGCTTTCTCCGCAGGCATAACATGAATGCCATCCGGCTCTACGTTAAGTCCAACCAGGTCGCCTACCTTTGCAGACTTTGTGGACTGTATCACGATCTCATTTTTACCGGACTGTACTGTGATCTCATAATGAACACCCTTGAATACCACAGAGATAACCGTTCCTTTTACTGCTCCCTGCTCCGGCGACACGATCAGGATATCCTCCGGACGTACTACGACATCCACCTGTGTTCCATGTTCTACATCATCCAGACATTCGAATTCCGCACCGCAGAAACGAACCTTTAATTTGTCTGTCATGATTCCATTAAAAATGTTGCTTTCTCCGATAAAGTCGGCAACAAATGCGTTCTTCGGCTCATTGTAAATATCCTCCGGCGTACCGATCTGCTGGATACGGCCTTCTGACATTACAACGATCTTATCTGACATTGTAAGCGCTTCTTCCTGATCATGGGTTACATAGATAAAGGTGATTCCCAGTCTCTCATGCATTTCCTTTAATTCGAGCTGCATCTCTTTTCTCATCTTCAGATCCAGCGCACCTAGCGGCTCATCAAGCAGCAGGATTTCCGGCTCATTTACTAGTGAACGTGCGATCGCGATTCTCTGCTGCTGTCCACCGGACAATGTCTGAACACGTCTATCTTCAAATCCCTCAAGATCTACCATCTCAAGGGCCTTTTTTACTTTCTTTTCAATCTCAGCCTTTGGAAGCTTTTTCAGCTTCAGACCAAATGCAATATTGTCATAAATATTTAAATGTGGAAACAATGCGTATCTCTGAAATACCGTATTGATCGGGCGCTTATTTGGCGGCAACTTACTGATGTCCTTACCATTTAATAAAATCTCCCCCTCTGTCGGCATCTCAAAACCGGCTATCATTCGAAGTGTGGTCGTCTTACCACAACCGGACGGCCCTAAAAAGGTTACAAACTCTCCACGCTGCACCTCCAGATTAAAGTCATCCACAGCCGTAAAGTTATCATCAAAATTTTTTGTGATATGCTTTAACTCAATAATGTTTTCCAATTATTTATACACTCTCCTTTTCAAGTTATTTGTAATTTTTATCATTAGACAAAAATCAACTAATTCTAACATATCCGGGAGAAAATTAATATATATTTCATGTTATTTTTCTTAGGTTTTGTGTAAATTTTACATACGAAGTTTTATCGTCTGAGAACTGATACATACAGCCTGACCAGATCTGTCTTATCTCCGAATTGCAGATGAACCGAACCGTAATCCGTCTCCTGAAGCCGGACATTTTTATTCGCTGTCAGATTATTCAAATGTACACTGGAATTCAGCCGTCCGTACCAACCATCCGGCGTCTGTATAAGCCCTGTGATCGGAAGTTCAACCAGCAATTTCTCTAATAATGCGTCCTTCCCTGATGGCTGCTCGGACATGCCTGTATCTGACATATTTTTCATTTCTGCCAGAGCCATCTTCTGCTGCATCATACTCTCCGATGTTTGCAAAGAAATATCAGCATCAACACTCACTGTCTCATCAATATTCAGATCATTATAGAACGTATGGATCCGGTCAACTGCTTCTATATTGTCCGTATGAAAGATCAGATAACTCTGACCGGTATTAGAATCAACAAGAAAGGTGATCCTCCAGGGCTCACTTTCCCCGTTACTTTGAAATGTTGTTATAGAATCATTCTGTCCGGTGATTGTCAGTTCACCGGAGGTTAAGCCAAAATATTCAGCCGTATTTAACAGGAGATTTTTTATTGCTGTCGGCGCCAGATGAGAATGAGACACCTGATACACACCCCATGCACTCACATCCGTATCGATCTGCCTCTGTGCATCTGCCTCCTGCACTTCGGCAAATACTTCTTCAATGTCCATTTTCTCATTTATAAAAAACTGCAATGCTGCTGCGATCCAGACAAGCAGCACCATGTAAATCTTCGCCGATCTTTTCATATACACATCCACCACCCTTTTTCTATATTCTGGACAATATCATATATTTTTATGCTCAGCAAAATATTTTTACCTTACAGGTCATTCTTTTCTTATAAAAGAAAATGCTGTCAGACATATAAATGCCTGACAGCTCATCGACTACAAAAATCTCCAGCTCTCTATTTTATCTTCATCTTCTTTGTAATTCCCTTTTTTAACAGGAACTTCTTATATGCCGTCTTCTTTCCTTTTGGAACCTTGATCGTAGCCTTTGCCTGAATCTTTGTAAATGCCTTCGATCCTACTGAAGATGCTTTTAACTTTGTTGACTTGATCGTAACGGTCTTCAGGCTCTTACAGCCGGAAAATGCATAACTGCCAATCTTTGTTACGTTTGCGCCGATCGTAACCTTTTTTAACTTCGTTCTATTTACACAGGCACGAGATGCGATCGCTGTTACCTGATAGATCTTCTTGCCAAGCTTTACGGTCTTAGGAATCGAAAGTGTCGTAACTGAATTCGTGGTTACTCCACCAAAGGCAACCGTCTTTGAAGAAGTGATCTTATAGATCATCTTATTTTTGATCACGACATCACCTTTCCGGTATCCTGTCTTTACTGTATTATCAAATGATAAAGTATTATCCTTCTTGAAAGTTTTCACGCGTTTGGACTTTGTCTGTACCTTGGATAACTGGTATGGATTGATCTCTACAAATACAGGAGAACCATTATTTGTGACATACCATACAACCATACCGGATTTTGTAACAACCGGTTCACACATGGCAAGTGCAAGTGGTGATGAGCAGATTGCTGATGCTTTATTTCCGGCTTCGTCTAACAGCACCATCTTTGTCGTATATGTATTTTTCTTTGTATTCTTTTCTTCCCATAACAGAAGGAACTGGGAACCACTGATCTTCACAAGCTTTGGATTCATAACTGTGATCTTATCCTTGGCTGTATAGTTTGTGATCCATGTAGCATCATTTTGTAATTTTGTCTTGGAACCTACATTGATGTAGACATTCTTTACTGACGTCTTTTCACTCTTAATACCGGTTCCCGTCAGAATATAATTATTATCTCCAAGCTCCAGGTCATTCAGCGTATAACCAGTATAATTGTTTCCTCCATATCCCGGTATAGAAATAACGGTTCCATACATAGATGGTTCGCCAACCTTTTTACTTACCTTCGTTGCTGTAAGTGCTATTCCTCTCGGATATGCATCACCCAGATCTGCACGGTAAATATAGGTTCCATCCGTAGCGATCTGCTGTGCAAAGGAATGGCTGACATAACCTTCTGACAGATTCATTACACCATAATACGAATCTACCAGCTTCATGCTGTTCTCATTTACTACAAAGGTGCAGTTTGCCTGATGATGATATCCGTCGTCACTGGCAAACATCGTATGACAGGTATGTATATATAATTTACCAGCCGTCTCCGTCATCGAAAGTCCGCCTGCATTAAACGGAGTATAGGTATTGGCTCCCTTAATCTTACAATTGCCCAGCCTTTTCCAGTTCTTATCATATTTAACGACACGGATTACTTCCTTCTTCTTGCTCTCTTTTGGATTTGACTGGCCAAATACAAGATAGTTGTATTTCTCACCGCTATAATATCCACCAAATAGCGGGAGTTCGCATTTAATCTTTTTCTGGCTCTTTAACCGATAGGATGAATCATAAACTTCACGAATAACAGAGCCACGGATGTACTCTATACGTTCAAAGGTTCCATCCGCTCTGGCATTCAGATAGGCCGTCTGGACATTTCCATATGTATATCCTGAATTGATACTCTGGTGCATCGTAGCTGATACTGCTCCTACCGCCCCCGTCGATTTATATGCATTTCCGCTCTTTGACAATGTCGAGTCTGTTACTTTGACCGTGATCGTCTTCTTCACATTGATCAGCGATGCACTGATCGTGATCTTAGCAGTTCCTTTTTTCCATGCATTCAGATTTCCTTTCTGATCTACACTTACAACCTTTGGATCCGAACTCTTATAAGTGTAATCCAGAGAAAATCCTCCATTTGTACTGCAGACCACAGTACCTGATGCTCCAACCTTCATATTTGCAGGTGCATTTACATTAAAGCTAGTCGGATATGTCCAGTCAAAGGTTTCGAGATAATAATTACTATCCTTTTTTTCTATCACAACACAGTTGTTATTCTTATCCATAAAAAACGTGTATACAGGATATGTAGTCTGCATACGGATCTTTTCTTTGTTCGTTGCAATATCATATTCTGTCAGTACTTTTTTATCTGTTTTTGCAATCAAAGAGGTTCCGGCACTATTTAATACACATCTTGGTCCGATACTGGAAAGATCAAAATTTTCATCATCGCCATAGTCAGAATCAGCTGTATAAAATGCCATCTTTAAAGCATTTTTATTTGCAATATTGATTGGTGATACTGATACGCTACTGTCGATCAGGCTGATACTGGTCGAACTCTCTGTGACATCATTGATATCATATTGATTGGAATCCACCAGTGCACAGATCTCTCCATTAAATGTAGATAATGTAGCAAGATATCGTCCATTCAGCATCCGTACCGGTGTCTTATGCGTAAACCAGCCAAACTGATACAGATACATCATGTTCGCACCCTTGATCGTGATGGAATTATCACGGTTCACTTTTCCTGCTTTCAGGCTCGCCATGCTGTGATCGAAGCCCCAGTATCTCCAGTTCTCTTGCCCCAGATAGTAAAAGTTTCCATTCGTCTGATCGAAGCCCAGGAATTCATATATATCCTCTGCTCCGCCTTTCTGGCTCAACAGCTTACCATCCGGACTGAACAAATATAATTCATCCTCGTGTGTTGCTATATAATATCTGCCCGCTCCATCTACACCGAGCGCTGATATAAGATTTGCCCAATATCCATTTACATTAAATGTATCAAAATTCTGCTGTTTTTCTGCTCCTGTCTTAAAATTATAACTGTCAATCTCTACCTGACAGGCATAGCTGTATGAATCCGATGAAGCATCTGTATTTCTCTTATAATCTGTGGTCGCAAAATAAACGGCATCTTCATTCATATATGCATCTTCTATATAATATCTGCTGGTATATACTGTTGTATATGTTTCATTTGTCATATCATAAAAGACGATCTCATACTGCTTTGAATTGTCGTATACTTCTTCCCCTATCGTATGCAAAAAAAACATACCATTCTTTTCTGGTACATACACCATGTCATTATACGAAGATGTCTCCCCGATCTTATCCGCATCCAGCTTCACTGCCTTGGTGCCTGCAAATAATTCTGCGGATGATGCCTGTTCATATTCTTCTGCGCTGTTTGCTTTTGCAAATACACCCGTTACCGGGGCAATCGCCAGGCATATACCACATACCATTCCGGCAAGCATCGCGCCTATCCTTGTTCGTTTCTTCATAGTACTCGCTCCCTTTCATTTTGCACAATCTGTCCCAAATCATATCTGCATTTTTTCTATTTTACCATATCAGATTCCAATCGTGCAATCTCAAATATATACTTGAGTTTCCGCAGATTTATCCACAGACACCCTATTATTACCGCTTCCTTATAAACAACTTTCAAAAAATGCCTAAAATACCTACCAAATGAAACGAAAAATTTTAACTTTTACAAATAAAATTTCAAAAGGGCTTTCCAGACATCTTGAAAAAGGAACTCCTGCAAAAGCTGCTGCTTCTTACCTTCAGATGATCAAAACCTTGGTTCCTTCTGAACCTGTGATTCATATAGATGACAGCGATGTTGTAAAACCGAACGGCTATAAATTTGAGTCTCTTGGCATCGTACGTGATGGTTCCGAAAGTACTTCCACAAAAAATGTATATAAAAAAGGATATCATGTCACAGAGGCTTGTGCTCTTACCACCAGCAACCATCCTGTCAGTATATTTTCCAGAATACACTCATCTTCAGAAAAAGATTATAAATCAGCCAACACGATTACATTTGATGCAATAAATCAATGTGGCAAGAACCTATTTTTCAAGGTGGAAAATCGAAGAATATTTTCGTTGTAAAAAACAGATGTTTCAATTCGAAAACTTCCGTGTACGGAAGCTTTGTGCAATCATAAAAACAGCAAATCCTGTGAAGAAAAAAGTTTTCTTCTGCTATTACCGATTGGCGAAAGGCATCTCTGGTATACTTTCATATGCAAAAGAGGGCGCCAGGCTTTGGTTTCGAACAAAACGTCCGACATACCGTCAACTTTGCCTTAAGCTAGTCGCTTAGATAGATAAAAGAATAGTTCTCCTGAAGTCCGGTTCCGGCGGGGCTTATTTAAGTGCCTCTAATCAACAAACTGTCTTTCTTTCAAAAAAAAGACAGATTGGCACTTTGGGTACGTTTAACTATTTTGGAATTACATTTTGCGGAAACTCAAGCAAATATATAGCAATAACAAAATATTTCTTATGCCTGATATAATAAAATACCATTCTCAAACATCTGCCGGATTATTAAAAAAACAGGCAGTCTCCAACTTTTTAATCGTTGAAACTGCCTGTTTCTATGACTTGTTTATTTAATATCGTTCAGGAAGAACATATTTCTCCTGATAATCGATCATCTCTTTATAGATTCTCTCACAGTTATTATGATCCCTGTAATAGAAGAAGTCGTCGGCACGTTTTACATACTCCGGCTTCATCTTGCAGTCGTTCTGCATATACTCGATCAATGTATGGATCAGCTCATCGTTATCATGGCAGATCTCACCGAATGCCATCGTATCATAATGGAATGTTCCTTCCTCATAATGCTGTGGAATATCTTTATGATGCAGATATACCAACGGCTTTCTCATATAAGCAAAATCGAACTGGATTCCTGAGAAGTCCGTTACCATCAGACTGGACTCACAGAACATATCCTCATAACTCATATCACCAACTGCCGGAACGATATCTACGAAATCATTCTTATCAAAATCCTCCACCTGAGAACTTACGATCGGATGTAATACATATTTGATCCGGTATCCGTATTTCTCTGCAGCATCGATCAGACGCTTATCATTAATAAGTGCATTAAATACCTTGAAATATTCGGACTCCTTAAACAACGGATTATAATCACGCTGTTCGCTCTCACTGGTACGAACCGGCATAGCAGCCTGCATTCTCCATGTCGGACTTATCATGATCTGCTTCTTCGCGCGATCCTTCAGTCCATCATAACGCGGCACACCGGTAAGCTTCAAGGCATCATAGCCAACGTAATCATATACCGGTCTTGACAGGTTATCGATCTCATACTTCGATGCACAGAAATACAATCTGGTATTATCTCGAAGTCTGTTCTGTGCGATCGCGATCTTCTGAACTGACATGCCATGCTGAACGCAACAAACATGGAAATGCGTCAGATCTCTGATATAAGATGAATTTGTAAGTGTATATCCGTTAAATGCATATACTGTTGAGTTCGATATAACCATCATATCCGCATACAGGAATATAAGTCTGTGCTTTAAAGAGTCACGAACCAGTGGCTTGTAGCCCTCTTTCTTCAAGCGCTTATAATCTGTACTCTTCTTATCGACCAGATAATAATGCTTGATCTTCTTATTCTGCGCACTTGCATATTTGTACAGATACTCGGAAGAATCTCCACCCTTATAGATCTTATCAATATACATCCAGATCGGCTTTCCGGTCATAAATGGTCTGCAGATAAAATACAGGACTCTAAGTAATGCATATTTCCTGGTGTAGTTATTCTTCATCAGCATATCTTTTAACAGCTTCAGTTCTTTAATAAACTTCTGCCGCTTATTGACTTTACGGATGATGATACCCTTTCGTTCCGCTGTCATCATGTATTCTCTGTTATCTCCGAATACCCAATGGCTGCTTCCAAAGGCATTGCAGACACGGCTGAAATGCGATGGATAGCGAATATTGATCGGCTCTAACTGATTTCCGATTGCTGCTTCACAGAATAACTCAGACTCTGATTTATCCTTGACAGGAATAGACAGATGGAACGAATGTCTCTTACAGATTGCCGCACCAAATGCCTTTGTCAGACCATATCTTTCATTATACTGAATCTTATATTTCTTATTGTCATACCGGAAATACACTTCATCCACCATCGAATACAAAATCGGATGAACCGTACCGTCAATCTCCAACATGCCATCTCTGTAATTTATAAACAATATATTTGTGGAAAGACTCATCAGAGAATTAAATAATGTATCTCCGATTCCGTAATAGATCTTTCCGGCAAGGAAGAAGCGTTCAAACTTATAAGCTTTTCCGTTTCGAAGGATTCCATATACCCATTTCATCGTATCACCGGTGATACAATCTACAACCTTATTCCGGTTCAGCATGATATTTTCTTCGATCAGACGAAGTGCCTGTCCGATCAGTGCCAGATATTCTTCACCATGACCTTCTTCAATCACATGCTTGTTCTTGTTATCCATATTCCCATTAAATCTCGCCATAACGGAATACATGAAATTATACTGAATAAATACCGGAATACTTCCGTATGTCACCTTCATTTCCTGTAAAAACGGCATCCAGAAATCAGTAATGGATTCAAAATACCACTCTCTCATATCCAGTCCGCGATAGAAGGTATTATCGTGTTCTT
>ERZ791861.1262-NODE-1262-length-12592-cov-4.714126_pt1 | contig 12592 bp, 13 predicted proteins | sample MGYA00510283_ERZ791861 | MGnify/ENA primary metagenome ERZ791861 (study PRJEB30046, sample SAMN00792074) | human gut metagenome | study: EMG produced TPA metagenomics assembly of the A metagenome-wide association study of gut microbiota in type 2...
TGTAGTGAGTGGGTTGCGCTCCGGCAGCGGTCCTGATCAATCGTCACCCTTTCTCGGTCCTTCAACGTTCCTGACAACGAGCCTCCTTTTCGCCAATCCATCGACAATCACCGCGAGTCCCTGCTCGAACGCTGCGTCCGGACCGGCTTCGTCGAAGGCGTCTATCGCGGCCCGCAACAGCGGCGAGAGCGGAGCCTGTTCAACGGTGCCGCCGCGCTCGCCGGCATCGCTGTCGCCGGCCTGCTCCTCAAGCACGGCCCCAACAGTGAAGTAGCTGATTGTCATCAGCGCATTGACGGCGTCCCCGGCCGAAAAACCCGCCTCGCAGAGGAAGCGAAGCTGCGCGTCGGCCGTTTCCATCTGCGGTGCGCCCGGTCGCGTGCCGGCATGGATGCGCGCGCCATCGCGGTAGGCGAGCAGCGCCTGCCTGAAGCTGCGGGCATTCCCGATCAGAAATGAGCGCCAGTCGTCGTCGGCTCTCGGCACCGAATGCGTATGATTCTCCGCCAGCATGGCTTCGGCCAGTGCGTCGAGCAGCGCCCGCTTGTTCCTGAAGTGCCAGTAAAGCGCCGGCTGCTGAACCCCCAACCGTTCCGCCAGTTTGCGTGTCGTCAGACCGTCTACGCCGACCTCGTTCAACAGGTCCAGGGCGGCACGGATCACTGTATTCGGCTGCAACTTTGTCATGCTTGACACTTTATCACTGATAAACATAATATGTCCACCAACTTATCAGTGATAAAGAATCCGCGCGTTCAATCGGACCAGCGGAGGCTGGTCCGGAGGCCAGACGTGAAACCCAACAGACCCCTGATCGTAATTCTGAGCACTGTCGCGCTCGACGCTGTCGGCATCGGCCTGATTATGCCGGTGCTGCCGGGCCTCCTGCGCGATCTGGTTCACTCGAACGACGTCACCGCCCACTATGGCATTCTGCTGGCGCTGTATGCGTTGATGCAATTTGCCTGCGCACCTGTGCTGGGCGCGCTGTCGGATCGTTTCGGGCGGCGGCCGGTCTTGCTCGTCTCGCTGGCCGGCGCTGCTGTCGACTACGCCATCATGGCGACGGCGCCTTTCCTTTGGGTTCTCTATATCGGGCGGATCGTGGCCGGCATCACCGGGGCGACTGGGGCGGTAGCCGGCGCTTATATTGCCGATATCACTGATGGCGATGAGCGCGCGCGGCACTTCGGCTTCATGAGCGCCTGTTTCGGGTTCGGGATGGTCGCGGGACCTGTGCTCGGTGGGCTGATGGGCGGTTTCTCCCCCCACGCTCCGTTCTTCGCCGCGGCAGCCTTGAACGGCCTCAATTTCCTGACGGGCTGTTTCCTTTTGCCGGAGTCGCACAAAGGCGAACGCCGGCCGTTACGCCGGGAGGCTCTCAACCCGCTCGCTTCGTTCCGGTGGGCCCGGGGCATGACCGTCGTCGCCGCCCTGATGGCGGTCTTCTTCATCATGCAACTTGTCGGACAGGTGCCGGCCGCGCTTTGGGTCATTTTCGGCGAGGATCGCTTTCACTGGGACGCGACCACGATCGGCATTTCGCTTGCCGCATTTGGCATTCTGCATTCACTCGCCCAGGCAATGATCACCGGCCCTGTAGCCGCCCGGCTCGGCGAAAGGCGGGCACTCATGCTCGGAATGATTGCCGACGGCACAGGCTACATCCTGCTTGCCTTCGCGACACGGGGATGGATGGCGTTCCCGATCATGGTCCTGCTTGCTTCGGGTGGCATCGGAATGCCGGCGCTGCAAGCAATGTTGTCCAGGCAGGTGGATGAGGAACGTCAGGGGCAGCTGCAAGGCTCACTGGCGGCGCTCACCAGCCTGACCTCGATCGTCGGACCCCTCCTCTTCACGGCGATCTATGCGGCTTCTATAACAACGTGGAACGGGTGGGCATGGATTGCAGGCGCTGCCCTCTACTTGCTCTGCCTGCCGGCGCTGCGTCGCGGGCTTTGGAGCGGCGCAGGGCAACGAGCCGATCGCTGATCGTGGAAACGATAGGCCTATGCCATGCGGGTCAAGGCGACTTCCGGCAAGCTATACGCGCCCTAGGAGTGCGGTTGGAACGTTGGCCCAGCCAGATACTCCCGATCACGAGCAGGACGCCGATGATTTGAAGCGCACTCAGCGTCTGATCCAAGAACAACCATCCTAGCAACACGGCGGTCCCCGGGCTGAGAAAGCCCAGTAAGGAAACAACTGTAGGTTCGAGTCGCGAGATCCCCCGGAACCAAAGGAAGTAGGTTAAACCCGCTCCGATCAGGCCGAGCCACGCCAGGCCGAGAACATTGGTTCCTGTAGGCATCGGGATTGGCGGATCAAACACTAAAGCTACTGGAACGAGCAGAAGTCCTCCGGCCGCCAGTTGCCAGGCGGTAAAGGTGAGCAGAGGCACGGGAGGTTGCCACTTGCGGGTCAGCACGGTTCCGAACGCCATGGAAACCGCCCCCGCCAGGCCCGCTGCGACGCCGACAGGATCTAGCGCTGCGTTTGGTGTCAACACCAACAGCGCCACGCCCGCAGTTCCGCAAATAGCCCCCAGGACCGCCATCAATCGTATCGGGCTACCTAGCAGAGCGGCAGAGATGAACACGACCATCAGCGGCTGCACAGCGCCTACCGTCGCCGCGACCCCGCCCGGCAGGCGGTAGACCGAAATAAACAACAAGCTCCAGAATAGCGAAATATTAAGTGCGCCGAGGATGAAGATGCGCATCCACCAGATTCCCGTTGGAATCTGTCGGACGATCATCACGAGCAATAAACCCGCCGGCAACGCCCGCAGCATCGCGACCGTCATCGGTGAGAAGTTCGGCAGGTATTGGGTGGTGACAATGTAGGTGCTGCCCCAAATGGCAGGTGCTATCGCTGTGAACAATAAATCGGGCGTGCGTAATGACATGCGATTACAAGACCTCCGCTACGGCGATGGGTTTTTGAGAGTTGCAGGCGCCGCGATGACCGCACCCTGACTTGGACTGGCCCTGCCTCGCACCAATCCACCTGCGGCTATGGCCGCGATCATGCGAGGCCCGAAAATTACACGACCTGTACACGTCCGCCGAACCCGGAACGCAACAGAGCTTCGTGGGCATCCCGATCCGGGTCGTAGCAGCAGTCCTGGACCAAACGCACGTCGTAGTCCGCATCACTAGCCCAGGCGACGCTTGAAAGAACAACGCCGGTGGTGCTTATCCCGGCCATGACAAGCGTGCTTACGCCGCGCGTCCGAAGGTCGGCGTCGAGCGCCGTGCCATAAAAGACGCTGGCTCGCGGACATGCATAGAAAAGGTCGCCCCGTTCGATCGCAAGCCCTTCGACGGGCAGACCGGTGCGAAATCGTCCGCTCGGGAGATACGGTGAGATTTGGCGATTCGTCGCCGGCGGCGCATGTTCATACTCTTCGCCGAGCGAAAAGTTGGGGAACAGCACGGGCCGGCCGCGCAAGGCGTGCTGGCAGCCGTGCAGACCCTGCGTGAGATGAACGCCGACAACCTGCGCAAGGTGCCGGCCGATGCACCCACGGCCTTCATCAAGCCGCGCTGGAAGCCGCTGGTGATCACCCCGGAAGGCCTCGACCGGAAATTCTACGAAATCTGCGCCCTGTCCGAGCTGAAGAACGCCCTGCGCTCCGGCGACATCTGGGTCAAGGGCTCGCGGCAGTTCCGCGACTTCGACGACTACCTGCTGCCGGCCGAGAAGTTCGCCGCACTCAAGCGCGAGCAGGCCCTGCCCCTGGCGATCAACCCGAACAGCGACCAGTACCTGGAAGAGCGTTTGCAGCTGCTGGACGAGCAGTTGGCCACCGTCACCCGCCTGGCCAAGGACAACGAGCTGCCCGATGCCATCCTCACCGAGTCAGGGCTGAAAATCACCCCGCTGGATGCGGCGGTGCCGGATCGGGCGCAGGCGCTGATCGACCAAACCAGCCAGTTACTGCCGCGCATCAAGATCACCGAACTGCTGATGGACGTGGACGACTGGACGGGCTTCAGCCGCCACTTCACCCACTTGAAGGACGGGGCCGAGGCCAAAGACAGGACGTTGCTGCTGTCCGCAATCCTCGGTGATGCGATCAACCTCGGGCTGACCAAGATGGCCGAGTCGAGCCCCGGCCTGACCTACGCCAAGCTGTCCTGGCTGCAAGCCTGGCACATCCGCGACGAAACCTATTCGGCGGCCTTGGCCGAGCTGGTCAACCACCAGTATCGCCACGCCTTTGCCGCCCACTGGGGCGACGGCACGACCTCATCCTCCGATGGCCAGCGCTTCCGCGCGGGTGGCCGGGGCGAGAGCACCGGGCACGTCAACCCGAAGTACGGTAGCGAGCCGGGACGGCTGTTCTATACCCATATCTCCGACCAGTACGCGCCGTTCAGCACCCGCGTGGTGAATGTCGGCGTCCGCGATTCCACCTATGTGCTCGACGGCCTGCTGTACCACGAGTCCGACCTGCGGATCGAGGAGCACTACACCGACACGGCCGGCTTCACCGATCACGTCTTTGCCCTGATGCACCTGCTAGGCTTCCGCTTCGCGCCGCGCATCCGCGACCTCGGCGAAACCAAGCTGTACGTGCCGCAGGGCGTGCAAGCCTACCCGACGTTGCGCCCGCTGATCGGCGGCACCCTGAACATCAAGCACGTGCGTGCCCACTGGGACGACATCCTGCGCCTGGCCAGCTCGATCAAGCAGGGCACCGTCACCGCCTCGCTGATGCTGCGCAAGCTCGGCAGCTACCCGCGCCAGAACGGACTGGCCGTGGCCCTGCGCGAGCTGGGCCGGATCGAGCGCACGCTGTTCATCCTGGACTGGCTGCAAAGTGTTGAACTGCGCCGCCGCGTGCATGCCGGCCTGAACAAAGGTGAGGCGCGCAACTCGCTGGCCAGGGCGGTGTTCTTCAACCGCCTTGGGGAAATCAGGGATCGGAGCTTCGAGCAGCAGCGCTACCGGGCCAGCGGCCTCAACCTGGTGACGGCGGCTATCGTGCTGTGGAACACGGTGTACCTGGAACGCGCCACCCAGGGGTTGGTCGAGGCCGGCAAGCCGGTGGACGGCGAGTTGCTGCAATTCCTGTCGCCGCTGGGCTGGGAGCACATCAACCTAACCGGCGATTACGTCTGGCGGCAGAGCCGCAGACTGGAAGACGGGAAGTTTCGGCCCTTACGGATGCCCGGAAAACCTTAGCGTACGATTTTTTCCGAATTCTGCGGGCTCCCCTAGATCGTTTAAAAATTTTAGGCGATCTCTTCTACTAAAAATGATGAAAAACACAGCATAAAAGATCGTTTGTGAAATTGTTCATTTTTTTGACACAGTTCAAAAAAACGACGCTTTTTAGGGGGTTAAAGAGGGCAACTGTAACCCTGAGAAATCGTGTCGGCTTTTCAAAGCGGTGGAAAAGGGGTATATTGCGGATCGTTATTCAGTGGCTTTTGGGATCGTCAGGATCCGGGAAGTCAGAAAACGGCAGGATGCGCCATAAGGCATTCAGGACGTATGGCAGAAACGACGGCAGTTTGCCGGTGCCGGAAGGCTGAAAAAAGTTTCAGAAGACCATAAAGGAAAACCCCCACTATCTTTCGATGAACTTTGGCGGGCTCAAGAAAGATAGTGGGGGCCTCACAGAATACGGGATAAGTATATATGAAACCGTGTCAGAGATTCAACCCCTTGCAGTGCATTAACGCACGGCATTCTGTGCCCGCCATAAGCGACAGCTTGTGGCGGCCCTGAACCAGACCTCATTTACTGAAAGCACATACCGTCAGGTAAAGAACCCGAATCCGGTCTTCACACCCCGTGAAGATGCCGGAACGCTGAAGTTCTGCGAAAAACTGATGGAAAAGGCCGTGGGCTTCACCTCCCGTTTTGATTTTGCCGCGCATGTGGCGTATGCACGTTCGCGCGGCCTGCGCCGGCGTATGCCGCCAGTGCTGCGCCGAAGGGCGATTGATGCGCTGCTGCAGGGGCTGTGTTTCCACTATGACCCGCTGGCCAACCGCGTGCAGTGCTCCATCACCACGCTGGCCATTGAGTGCGGACTGGCGACGGAGTCTGAGGCCGGGAAACTCTCCATCACCCGTGCCACCCGTGCCCTGAAGTTCCTGGCTGAGCTGGGGCTGATGACCTACCAGACGGAATACGACCCGACAATTGGCTGTAACATTCCGACCGACATCACGTTCACGCCGGCACTGTTTGCCTCACTCGATATCTCTGAAGAGGCGGTGGCTTCCGCACGCCGCAGCCGCGTGGAATGGGAAAACAAGCTGCGCAAAAAGCAGGGGCTGGATGCGCTGGGTATGGATGAACTGATAGCGAAAGCCTGGCGTTTTGTGCGCGAGCGTTTCCGCAGTTATCAGGCAGAGCTTAAGTCCCACGGCATGAAACGTGCCCGTGCGCGCCGCGATGCAGGCAGGACCCGTCAGGACATTGTCACCCTGGTGAAACGGCAGCTGACACGTGAAATCGCGGAAGGGCGTTTCCGCGGAAGCCTGGAGGCCGTGAAGCGCGAAATCGACCGTCGCGTGAAGGAACGCATGATAATGTCGCGGAACAACAACTACACACGGCTGGCCACTGCCTCACCCTGAGTTTGACCTCATCTGAATAATCCGGCCTGCGCCGGAGGCTTCCGCACGTCTGAAGCCCGGCGACGCACAAAAAAGCAGCACAGCACACAAAAAACAGCCTCATCATCTGCCTTCCGGCTCGCCTTGCTCCCCCTGTTTTTCACGCAAAACACGTCTCACTGACGGGGAATTCTGTTTATCCACATTTAACTGCAAGGGACTTCTCCGTAAGGTTACAACCGTTCATGCTATAAAGCGCCAGCCGCAGGCGTTACAGGGTGCAATGTTTCTTTTAAACCCCAGTACTGTATTTCCTTTAAACTACTTAATTACTTCCATTTAAAAAAAAGACCTATTCAGTGCCTGTCCTGTGGACAGACAAATATGCACCTCCCACGCTGACGCGCGGGCCCCGAACCTCATCGTTCTGAAACCACAACAAAAAGACATCAGGAATAAAAACACAACACAAACGCAGCACCGTGCCCACCCCTCATAACTGAAAAGCGAGGCCGCCCCCGCCCGAAGGGCGGGAACAACATCGCTTTTAATTATGAATGTTGTAACTACATTGTCATCGCTGTCAGTCTTCTGGCTGGAAGTATTGAGTACACGCTCGTAAGCGGCCCTGACGGCCCGCTAACGCGGAGATACGCCCCGACTTCGGGTAAACCCTCGTCGGGACCACTCCGACCGCGCACAGAAACTCTGTCATGGCTGAAAACGGGTATGGCTTAGCAGGGCTGGGGATGGGTAAGGTGAAATCTATCAATCAGTACCGGCTTACGCCGGGCTTCGGCGGTTTTACTCTTGTGCCATATGTAGTTACATCATGCCGCCTTCCATGCCGCTCACGCGGCATCAGAACAATAAAACCAGCATTAAATGTATTTGCAAAAGTATGAGTAATACAGACTTGTTAACCGGTCCTTTCAGAGGTATCTTTAAGACTTGTTAAACAGTCTCAAAGGTACGTTATGCCTAACATCATTTTGTCTGACACCAGTGCAAGCGTCAGTGAACTGAAAAAAAATCCAATGGCGACAGTCAGTGCCGGAGAGGGGTATCCTGTTGCCATTCTTAACCGGAATCAGCCTGCATTCTACTGTGTTCCTGCTGAATTGTATGAAAGGATGCTTGATGCTATGGATGACCAGGAGCTGGTGAAACTGGTTACTGAACGCAGCAATCAGCCACTGCATGATGTGGACCTGGACAGTTATTTATGACTTATACGGTCAAATTCAGGGATGATGCCCTCAGGGAATGGCTGAAACTGGATAAATCCATTCAACAGCAGTTTGCGAAAAAACTAAAGAAATGCAGCGAAAATCCTCATATTCCTTCCGCAAAACTGCGTGGATTAAAAGACTGCTACAAAATCAAACTTCGCGCATCGGGGTTTCGTCTGGTCTATCAGGTTATTGATGACATGCTAATTATTGCGGTTGTCGCGGTAGGTAAACGTGAACGTAGTAACGTTTATAATCTCGCCAGTGAGAGAATGAGATAGTTATCTTTAAAGCTGACTGATATTACTTTAAAAGTATTTCTGATAGTTATGTTATTTTATTCCACAATACAGAATATTTTCTTTATTCTTTAAGGTCGTTTTTATGATGAAAAATCCATTAGCTTATTTTCATATTGCCACCTTTTTATTGTCAGGTAAAAGTCGTAATCTGTCAGAATACTGGAAAGCCGAAGTCATCATGCGGGATAAGTTTGTCTTACACCGCCTGATAAGAAACGGGTTGCAGAGATAACGAGGCTTTCTGATGTGGTGGCGCCTGGCCAATGAGATGTTTATCTCTGGAAACCAAAAACAAAGGAAATGTGCGATAAAGATAAAAAATGCACTTATGGAACGGTATGGATGTGATATCGGCCTGGGCGCGCGGATTGGTAAAGGCCTCATGTTACCTCATCATGCAGGAATCGTCATTCATGGTAATGTTGATATCGGTGAGAATGTCATTATACGGCAGAATACAACCATTGGTGAAAAGGTTTCTGACAGTAGGGAAAACTATATTGTTATTGGCGATAATGTCGATATTGGTGCCCATACATGTATTATTGGGTTAAATGTGAAAATCGGAAGTAATGTTAAAATCGGGGCAATGTCTTTTATTATGGAAGATGTACCTGATAACTGTACTTATGTCACCAGGAAGGAATCCAGAGTGATAATTCGCGAACAGTAATGAAATACATGTTATCATTCTTCTGTTGGTGACTTTGCCGACTCAGATATATACTATCTGTATGTCGTGCATTATATATTAACGATACGCAGAGGTGTGTATATGGGCAGTGTTACAAAGAAACCGTCACCTGTTGTTATTATTAAGAAAAAAAGACGAATTCTTTCTCATCAGGATGATGCCGTACAGGCAGTTCCTGATGATATAAAACCAGCGCCAGTAATGGAATTTAAAACCGACTCATTACCTCCTGAAATACCAGCCACAGTGGCCGGTTCCCCGGAACAACAGAAAAAAACAGGACGTAAGAAGAAGAAAAAAAAGAAGAACAATAGATGGAATCATGAGTTTATCCGACACAGTCTGGACTGTGTTAAAAAAACATTCCCTCAGTTACGGGCTGAAGAGGGGGGATATCATGCATTTAAAATAGGCATCTCAAAGGATGTCATGGCTTTTATTTCGGCCAGTCCTGAGTGTGGACTAACTGTAAAAGAATGGAATTGTGCTGTAAGGATGATTACTGGCGGTTACAAATATCTGCAGCGTATATCAGTCGCAGGTACTCCGCGTTATGGTCTGGATGGCAAAGTTCATGGAACTGTAACGGAGGAAGAAGCGCTGTATGCGCAGGCAAAACTTGAAAAACACACGCAGCGTTATAACGCCAGGATGAAAGAGACAGAAGATGCTCGTTGCAACCAACCATCGACAAACTGTCACACCGGACAGCAATTTGAAGGACGCCTGCATTCATAACGGGGCATAATTATGTGAAATGCTGTCCCGCTATGGAATCAGAATTGAGTAACGACACGAGGTTTTGATGATTACTGTTATTATTTCTGAGGTGGATGGCTGGCGTGAATGGAAACACCGCGCCCGAACAATGGATGCACAGACAGCCATCATCCGGGCTATGAATAAACATTTTCCACGATCTTACATTTTTATCCCTGATGATATTGATAATGCACCTGTATTATTTGCAGCTGTAACACGTACACCGAACGTGAAAATAACCGGTCATATCTGGAAACCTATGTGGAACAGGGGAATTTGCTGGAACGTCAAAGGTCCGCCAGTAATCATCACGCTCATCCAGGGGGCCGCTTGGAATTCGGAAAATAAACCACGTTAAGACTATTTTTTAGACAAATGACTTTCAGGAATCGCCAGGATGGCGGGACAATAGCTGTTTCGCTGTCCGAAATCGTACGGTAAGAGGAAAATTATCGTCTTAAAAATCGATTAGTAGACAATGCCGTCCGTTAAGTGCCAATTTTCGATTAAAAAGGCACCGTTTTGATGGCGTTTTTCTATGTCCATTATGTTTTGATATATCAGACAGTTACTTCACTAACTTTCGGCGTTTCCGGCGTATAACCCCCTATAAATATATTGCAGCAGCCAAAGTCGGATAAAAACCACATTCAAGAAATTACGGTTTCATCCTTTGTTCAGCAGTTGAAACCGTAAGTTTCTGTTCAAATGCCCCGCTGGTCCATATTGTACGTTTCCCAAACGCAGCCCTAATAAAGTCATTCGATGGCGTATTTCTTATTGAGAATATATACGCATAAAATAGTTATAAAAACGCCTAGTCCCTGAATAAATGATATATCTTCCTGCAGGAAGAACCAGGACAACAGCAATGCTACCAGAGGAATAAAATAGAGCATTGCTCCTGCTATGTGAACGGGAATCCAGCGTAGGGAATAAAGATAGAAACAAAAAGCCAAAAAATATTGTAAAATTCCTGACAAAAACACAAGAAATACAGATTCTACAGGCAGTTGCAGGGATGTGCCAGTTAGAACAATAAAAAAACAAGCAAGAATAAAAGAGAAAGTCAACTGCCCGGTTAACAACGTAACAGGCTCAAAATTCACAATAAGTCGTGATGAGATAACAACATAAAAGGATGCTGATAGTACACCTGCAACAATAAGTATATATCCTGTAATATTATCAATGCGGTCATTGATATCGGGTAGGGCAACCATTATACTGCCTGCCATTGCTCCAGTAAGCAATAATATAAAGTGTAATGGCGAGTTAATTTTAACGAAAAATAATATAACAGATAGTATAAGAATAAATACTGACTCAAGTGAAAAAATAACGGCTGTTATACCAGCAGAAATAAATTTCAGGCCATAGAGTGTGAATGTATACGCCAGAAATGGCTCAAAAATTCCTGTTGAATAGGCAAGGATTGATTTTTTTATTACCGGGAGCTTTTTTCTGCTAATTGCGAGAACAAACCATGATAACATTGCAGCACTACCAACTTGCCAGAAAAACAATCCTCCGGCATCCATGTTTTCGAGACCTTTTTTGCTCATCACTATTGCTGCTCCCCATGAAAAAGCAGCAAGAAATGCAAACAGAACTCCCTTAATCATATTTAGTTATCTCCTCATTATAAAGAGGTTTATTTTCAAATGCTCTTGGTGGAAATGGATTAAAAAACTTTGCTTCTTCATCTACAGGAATACCAAGAAATTCTCCATAATAAGGATTATCAACAGGAAACTTTTCCAGTGAGACATAAAACAATACATTCCAGTTAAAAATCATAGGGTCATTGCTATCAACATTATGGATTATTCTGGAGTCCTTAGTCAGTTCTCCGGGAATTAATACATCTGTATGATAAAAGCCTGAATAGTAATCACTATTAGTAGAATGTATAGGGCAGCCAAAGCGATTCATTTTATTATCTGAGTGCCATGTGGTTGATATTTTTTCTGGATGAGAATATCATCCTTTACCTATGGATTGAATAGTCATATTACGGATATCAGATAAAGCTTGCTCCTGATCTTTATAGAATCCTTTTGCAATTGCCAGTCTCATAAAATGTCCAGGTGCATTTACAGATATAAGCATTCCACCGGGGATTCGTCGGTCATGATTTCGGGTTCTGTGAGCAGAAGAGTAAAAAATATTAACTCCAGCTTTATATACCATCACGTTTTCATTTTCCTGCAATGGTATGCTTTCTGTGTAGATTATATCTTCTCTTACAGGATAATACTCAGGCATATGTAAGGAACATATATGTTTCTGTATATCAACAAGTTCTTTAGAGGGTTTTGCAAAAGCAATTTTCTGATGTATAAAGTAGATAAGATGAGCACTTACTTCCCCTTTAAGAGCTCGTTCTTTGAAGATAATCCGTTCTCTACGTAAAAACTCGAAGAGTTTACTATCATTAGTATACAATGATGGATCTTTTATTATTGATAAGTGAAAATCAAGGCCTTTGATTTTCTTACATGCAAGTTTACCAAAAACACACGGTTGATTTACTGATGCCCATTTTCTTAGCTCTTTTTCAATTATATTATCATCTGTCTCTTTGAATATAAATTTATGTATAGAATCAATATCCTTTCCAAAGGAAAAATCAGAAGGTAATTGTGGTAAGTTGTTAATATGTTGATGAAGTGGTTTATTCATATTCACTATATATCCTCACATAGTAAAACTTACATGTACTTACACGATGCTACCTTATTTTTCAATGGTTTTTTAATATAAAATACAATCTATCGTCTTTAATAATGAATACCAATGGTTTATATTGTTATATATCAGACATATGAAACTTTATAATAAAATAATTCATCCGAAGGATGGCTTTTCAGAAAATAATTTACAGATATATCCGGTTTCATCTGGTTTCTCCTTTATTGTTATCGTGTACCGGTACGTGATAACATAACCACAGCATGATAATGATAATCAATAACAATAAGCTGTGTCACGTTTACATCATGGAACGGAGGTGCTCCT
>ERZ791861.1268-NODE-1268-length-12545-cov-3.514972_pt1 | contig 12545 bp, 7 predicted proteins | sample MGYA00510283_ERZ791861 | MGnify/ENA primary metagenome ERZ791861 (study PRJEB30046, sample SAMN00792074) | human gut metagenome | study: EMG produced TPA metagenomics assembly of the A metagenome-wide association study of gut microbiota in type 2...
GCAGATATTGGGTATTCGGCTCCCCCTCGGGAGTCAGAATATCCTTTTTTTGTGCCTCGCCGGTGAAGAGAACACAGGTGTCCACACCACCGTTGATGCCGCAGGCAATATCGGTGTACAGACGATCGCCAACCACCAGAGTCTCCTCGGGAGTGAAGCCGGAGACTTCAAGGCAAAGCTTTACGACCTCTTTGCTGGGCTTGCCCAGATAGATGGGCTGTTTGTCTGTGGTGGCGGTGATCATGTCGCAGATGGCACCGCAATCGGGGATAAAGCCGAAGTCGATGGGGCAGCGCAGATCCGGGTTGGTGCCGTAGAAAGGAACATCCTGGGTGAATAAAATCTTGCAGACTTCGGTAAGCTTTGCATAATTTAATTCACTGTCATAGGCAACGACCACGCAGTCAATGCTGTCCTCGCAGACCTCGGTTACCCAGAGGCCATTCTTTCGCAGTTCCGCCACAAAGGAAGCGGTTCCCAGAACGAAGATTTTCTTGTCTGCATAATTCTCCTTCAAAAAACGCAGCGTCATATAGCCGGAGGTGATGAACTGATCCTCCGTGCTGTCCAGGTGAAATGCATCGTGGAATTTTTTCACATAGTCCAGTCCGCTTTTTGTGGAATTGTTGGTAATGTAATAAGCCCTGCCGCCGATGGCCTGAATGTAGCGGAGAAGATCCGCACTTCCCTCATACAAGGTATCGCCTACGGCAATGGTGCCGTCGATATCGAACAGGAAAAGCTTTTTATCTTTCAGACGAGCCAGCTTTGCGGCATCGCTGTAAATGTGCTTCGGGTCAAAAGTATCCATAATTATCCTCATTTCTAAGCATCAAACGCTCAGGTTCATGTTAGCAACGAATATCCCCACTGTCAAGGAAAAGACGGCTTCTGGAGGGAAACGTGAGTGGAATTGCGGAGGCATTTATGGTATGATGGACATAGGCATAAGCTGTGTTGCCTGTGGCTCTTATGGAATTCGACAGATTGCATACAAGATTGCGCAAGGGACATGGGAAATAGGATGAAGTGATTTAACGACTACAATTAAAAAGGACAACATTACGGTTATGGACGAAAAGAAAGATAAAGGTTTACAGGGAAATGAGAAAATAGAGGAGGCAATTCTGGCATTACAGCAGGAGCCGACAGAAGAACTTCTGGCGCATGCTCTGACGGTGGTGCGCAGACGTATGCGGGAGCAGGGACAGCTTATCGTGGCGGTGGAACCGCCCTCAGCAGATGTGCAGGAAGCGGTGACACAGGCCGCCGGAACTGCCATGCGCCTGCAGGCGGTGCAGACCTCCGATGGGAAAAAATGGTGGTCGGCCTTCACCGGATTTGAGGAAGAATTAAAGGGAAGCGGCAGCGTAATGTCCACTTTTCTCACGGATATGGAGCAGCTGTTCCGCATGACGTTGACTGCCGATGGTATCGAGGGTGTGATCCTGAATCCCTGGAACCGGACGTTGATGCTGGACAAGCGGTTCCTGCATATTATTCTCGGAGAATAGCAAAAGAGGGAGAAGCGGAGCATGACAGAGAGCTATGAACTGCCCGTGCTTTTTACGGACGATGAATGCAAGGCTTATGCCGCATGGGGCATGAAAAAAGAAAAAGTACTGATGCTGTTTGCCCTGATCACTATACTGATCTATATGGTAGCAACCGTGCTGGTAGTGATGAAGGTCTGGGGTGTGCGGGAGGGTGACCATCTGCTGTTCCAGATGCTGTTGTGGGGTGACTGGATTCCGGAACTGACGGGAGCGCTGGCGGTTTTCATGACGATCCTGTTGCTGGGACCGTTGAACTTTATACTGGATAAATTATGGAAAAAACCTGCAGAGCCCATGTGGCTGTGTGTAGTACCGGAGGGTGGAACCGTGAAGGTCACTGCCGTGAGAGGTCTGGAAGGTAATCCACGGACACCGGCAGAGATCTATCCACTGACGGAACTGGAAACCTTTTTAAACCCGGCGGACAACACGATCTGCTATCAGAAGAAATGGTATCGGATCGGGGAAAATACCATAGAAAATATTTATCCGCCGGAAAAACAGCATCCATGGATGGATCACCCGGAAAATAAAGCCAGCGGCATCATCGATGTACAGAGACTTATGGAGATCCTGAAAGGGTACGAAGCGTCTCTGAAGGCTGCCCGGAAGGAATGTGAATGGATGGAAAAGCACGGCGGATAGAACGAATAGATGACAGAAAAGCGGATAAAAATTATGACCGGGATAAGATGGCATAAGACAAATCAGGAAAGAGGTAGGGAAAATATGAAACTGATCTCATGGAATGTGAACGGGCTGAGAGCCTGCATGCAGAAGGGATTTCTGGATTTCTTTCAGGAAACGGATGCAGATATTTTCTGCTTACAGGAGACAAAATTGCAGGAGGGACAGATCGCACTGGATCTGCCCGGATATCATCAGTATTGGAATTACGCAGAGAAAAAGGGCTATTCCGGCACTGCAATTTTTACAAAGGAAGAGCCCATACAGGTGACTTACGGCATCGGCGTGGAGGAACATGACCATGAGGGCCGGGTGATCACTGCAGAGTATTCGGAGTTCTATTTTGTGACAGTCTATGTACCGAACGCCCAGAGAGAGCTGACGAGACTGGAATACCGCATGCAGTGGGAAGCGGATTTCCTGGCGTATCTTAAGAAGCTGGAAGAGAAAAAGCCGGTGATCTATGCGGGAGACCTGAACGTGGCGCATCAGGAAATCGACCTGAAAAATGCGAAGACCAACCGTGGCAATGCGGGCTTCACTGATGAAGAGAGAGCCTGCTTTTCGAAGGTACTGGAGAACGGATTTATCGATACGTTCCGCTATTTTTATCCGGACCTGACCGGGGTGTATTCCTGGTGGTCTTATATGTTCCAGGCGAGAGCAAAAAATGCCGGATGGAGAATTGATTATTTCGTGGTATCGGAGTGTCTGAAAGACCGGCTGGCGGATGCGAAGATCCACACGGAAATTTTGGGATCGGATCATTGTCCCATTGAACTGGATCTGAAATAAACGGACAGCATAACGGAGGAGACTTATGAGCTTACGTTTCTGTTTTGGCCCTTCCGGGTCGGGCAAAAGCCACAGAATCTATGAAGAGATCATGCAGCGGGCGGCAGAGGAACCGGGCAGGAATTTCCTGATCATTGTGCCGGATCAGTTCACCATGCAGACCCAGAAGGATCTGGTCATGCGCAGTGACCGGGATGGCATCCTGAATATCGATGTCCTGAGCTTCGGCCGACTCAGCCACCGCATTCTGGAGGAAGTGGGGACCAAAGAGATGCCGGTACTGGATGACACCGGCAAAAGCCTGGTGCTGCAAAAAGTGGCGGCGGATCTGAAGGAACAGCTTCCGGCCATGGGAAGTCTCCTGCACAAGCAGGGCTATATCCATGAGGTGAAAAGTGCGATCTCCGAGTTCATGCAATACGGTATCAGCACACAGGATATGGACAAGCTGATCACCAGTGCACAGAAGCGTGGCGCGCTGGCCATGAAACTGAAAGACTTAAAGACTCTGTACCGGGGCTTTCAGGATTATATCAGGGATCATTTTATCACCACCGAGGAGACACTGGATGTACTGCGCAGATCCCTGTCCAAATCAAGGATCTTAAAGGGCAGTGTGGTGGTGTTTGACGGCTTTACGGGATTTACTCCCATACAGAACCGGCTGATCCAGGAACTGATGCGCGTGTGCGCAGAGACCATCGTTACCGTGACCATTGGAGTGGGAGAGGATCCGTATAAAATGGATGGTGAACAGAAGCTGTTCCATCTGAGCAAGAAGACGGTGGCGGATCTGGAAAAGCTGGCAGCGGAGGCAGAGGTAGAGCGGGGAGAGGATCTCTTTGTCAAGGGGGGGCCCAATCGCTTCGCCAAGGCACCGGCATTACACTATCTGGAACAGAATCTGTTCCGGTATCAGTATGAACCGTATGCGGGAGAACAGCAGGAGATCCATATGTTTGAAGCCCTTTCCCCCAGAGAGGAAGTCCACCAGACAGCGCTGTACATCCGGCACCTGAGCAGAGAGCAGGGGATGACCTACCGGGACATTGCCGTGGTCATCGGAGATCTGGAAGGATACGCTTCCTATGTGGAAACAGAATTCGGACAGCTGGAGATCCCATGTTTCCTGGACCGTACCAGAGGGATCGTGCTGAATCCCATGATCGAATATATCAAGAGCGCATTGCAACTGTATATTAAGGATTTTTCCTATGATACGGTGTTTCATTTTCTGCGCAGCGGCATGGCGGATATTTCCAGAGAAGAGATTGATGAGCTGGAAAACTATGTGATCCGCACCGGGGCGAGAGGCTATCGGACCTATAGCCGTCTGTTTACCCGCAGAACGGAAGAACTGCAGGGAAATGCGGAGGGGAGCGAACAGGCGGAAGAGAAGACCATGGAGCGTCTGAACCGTATCCGGCAACAGTTCATGGATGCGGTGGAGATTCTGCACATGGGAAGCCAGGAAAAGGCTGGAGACTATGTCAGCCATCTGTACGATTTCCTGGAACAGAATCAGGTGCAGCAAAAGCTTTTGAACTATCAGCAGCAGTTTGAAAAAGAGGGAGACTTATCCAGAGCCAGAGAGTATGCACAGATTTACCGGCTGGTCATGGATCTGCTGGATCAGGTCTATGAACTGTTGGGAGAGGAAGAAATCTCCAGACAGGAATTTGCGGATATTTTAGAGGCCGGTTTCGGCGAGATCACTGTCGGTACGATCCCTCAGAACGTGGATCGTATCGTGGTGGGCGATATGGAGCGAACCCGTCTGAAACAGGTGAAGGTATTGTTTTTCCTGGGAGTCAATGACGGAAGTATTCCGAAAAATGCTTCCAAGGGCGGGATCATTTCGGATATGGATCGGGAATTCCTGATTGAATCCGGGACGGAGATGGCACCCAGCCCTAGACAGCAGATGTATATCCAGAGATTATATCTGTATCTGAATATGACCAAGCCCTCAGAACAGCTGTATCTGTCCTATGCCAAGGTAAACAGTGAAGGAAAGGGCATAAGACCGTCCTACCTGATCGATACGGTGCGGAAGCTGTTCCCGGCAATGAGCGTGGAGTATCCCCAGAACCGCAGCCGCCTGGAACAGATCGAAGGCAGACAGGAAGGTGCCAGATATCTGGCGGAGGAACTGCGGGAATATGTGGAAGGAACCCTGCCGGAAGAAGAGAGGCAGGACTTCTATCTCATGTACCGTGCCTACGAGGCGGATGCGGCGGGCAGAGATCTGCTGACCCGGGCGGCATTTCGCAGATACAGGGAGAGCGGTCTGTCCCGGATCGTGGCCAGAGCATTGTACGGACAGCAGCTGGAAAACAGTGTCAGCCGTCTGGAAACTTATGCTGCCTGTGCCTGCAGACACTTTTTGCAATATGGTCTTTCCCTGCAGGAACGGGAAGAATTCGGCTTCGAGGCTTCGGATATGGGTACGGTATATCATGCAGTACTGGAAAACTTTGCAGGAAAACTTGCAGAATCCAACCTGACATGGTGGGATTTTACGGAGGATTTTGCAGCCAAAGCCGTCAAAGAATCCGTGGAAGCCTATGCGGCAACCTACGGGGAGACGGTATTATACAGCTCTGCACGGAATGAATATGCCATTACCCGCATGAGCAGGATCCTGACCCGCACAGTGCTGACCTTGCAGAAACATTTGAAACAGGGCAGTTTCCAGCCAGATGATTATGAACTTTCTTTCCGGTTTGCGGAGGATCTGGACAGCATTCATGTGGATCTGTCTGAGGACGAGAAGATGCATTTGCAGGGACGGATCGATCGTATCGATGTGTCGGAAGATGCAGAGCATGTCTACGTCAAGGTCATTGATTATAAGTCCGGCAACCGGAAATTTGATCTGGCGGCATTGTATTACGGTCTGCAGTTGCAGCTGGTGGTATATATGAATGCAGCCATGGAGATGGAGAGCCGAAAGCATCCGGATAAGGAGATTGTTCCGGCGGCACTTCTGTATTATCACATCGATGATCCCACCATAGAGACACCGGTGGAGCTCACGGATGAGCAGATCAATGAACAGATCCTTGCAAAGCTTCGTATGAACGGTGTAGTAAACAGTGATCCTGAGGTCGTGGAGCGGCTGGACCGCTATATGCAGGATAAGTCTGTGGTAATTCCGGTGGAGAAGAAAAAGGATGGAAGCTTCAGTGCCAGATCCAGTGTCTTAAGCCGGGAGGAGATGCAGCTGATATCTTCTTATGTAGATGCCAAGATCCGCAGCATCGGGCGGGAGATCCTGGACGGAAAAATAGCAGCTAATCCTTATGAGAAAGGCAATGAAGAGGCTTGTACTTATTGCGCCTATAAAAAGGTCTGCGGTTTCGATGGCAGTATTCCGGGCTATGAGAAGAGACAGCTGGAAGATCTGGATAAGCAGGCGCTGATGCAGCGGATGCAGGAGACCGTGGAAGCTTAGGGCAAAGGGTGCCCGGCGGGAGTGTGTGCCTGACAGGAAGCTCGAAGAGAAAGCACCCGCTGCCCGGAGGAACAGGACGGCAACAGGAGAAAAGAAACAGGAACAGAGGTAGCGTATGGGAATGAATTTTACCCCGGAACAGCAAAAGGTAATCGAACTGCATAACAGCAACATTCTGGTATCGGCGGCCGCGGGAAGCGGTAAGACGGCGGTACTGGTAGAGCGTATCATCCGTATGATCTGTGAGGGGGAGCATCCGGCGGACATTGACCGCCTGTTGATCGTGACTTTCACCAATGCGGCGGCTGCGGAGATGCGGGAGCGTATCGCAGCCGGGATCGCCGCCAGACTGGAAGCGGATCCGGGGAACGACCATATCCAGAAGCAGTCCGCCCTGTTACACAATGCCCAGATCACCACGATCGACAGCTTCAGCCTGTTCCTGATCCGGAATCATTTTAATGAGATCGGTCTGGATCCGGATTTCCGTGTGGCAGACGAGGGTGAGATCAAGCTGTTGCAGCAGGAGGTGCTGGGACAGCTGCTGGAGGATGCCTATGCGGGGAAATTTGTTCCGGATGATGTTCCGACGTCCCGGGAAAACCGTGACAGCGGAGCGATGATACCGGAGGAAGCGTCAGGGAATGATTTTGCGGAAGAGGTTCTGGGAAAACGTGACAGCGAGGACCCATCCCGGGAGGCACGGGAACGTTTCCACGCCTGTGTGGAATATTTCTGCCCCGGCGGCAGAGAGAGCGTGCTGGAACAGCATATCCTGAACCTGTCCCGCTATGCCGGAAGTTTTCCCTGGCCCGCAGAATGGCTGGAAGAGCGTAAAAACGATTATGCGGCGGGAGATCTGGATGCCCTGCTGCACAGTGATTACGGACAATATCTGGCAGAGCGTGTGAGCCGTGTCCTGCAAGGGTGTCTGGAAAAACTGGAGGAAGTGAAAAAGCTGTGTGAGTTGCCGGACGGTCCATATATGTATGGAGAACTGACAGAAGCGGAGAGCGAACAGCTGGAACGCCTGGCGGCCTGCAAGGATTTGAAGGAACAGGCAGCAAAGGTTCCAGCAGTGACTTTCGGCCGTCTTTCTTCCAAGAAGGATGAGAGCGTGGATCCCGCCAAACGGGAGCTGGCGAAATCCATCCGTAATAGCGTAAAAGACACGCTGGCGGATCTGACGGAACAATATTTCAAGACACCGTTAGAGTTGGTGGTGGAACAGGGAAAAGCCTGCAGAGAGCCGCTCCGGATGCTGCTTAACCTGGTGCTGGAATTCGACAGAAGGCTTCTTGCGGCCAAACAGGAGCGACATCTGATCGACTTTTCCGACATGGAGCACTATGCGTTACAGATTCTGCTAAAACGGGAAAAAGTGGAAGAGACCGGCGATGCAGGGACGGACAGCACCGGTGATACAGGAATGGACAGCACCGGTGTGAAATATGACATTGTGCCAAGTGACGTGGCATTGGAGTATCGCCAGTATTTTCAGGAGATCCTCATTGACGAATACCAGGACAGTAATCTGGTACAGGAATATCTGTTAAGTGCCATCTCTGGGGAAGTGGAGGGACATTATAACCGCTTCATGGTAGGTGATGTGAAGCAGAGTATTTATAAATTCCGTCTGGCCAGACCGGAACTTTTCCTGGAAAAATACGACACCTATCAGGAGAGTGGGGATCTGTGCCGGATCGACCTGGCGAAGAACTTCCGAAGCCGTGTGCAGGTGGTGGATGCGGTAAACGATGTGTTTTCCCGCATCATGAGCCGGGAGATCGGCGGCATTGCCTATGATGATAAGGCAGCATTGTATCCCGGGGCCACATATCCCGCCACAGAGGATCCTGCATACGGCAGTGAACTATTACTGATCCGTAAGCCGGAGAAGGGGGATGGTGCGGAAGGCGGCAGCGGAGAACAGCGTCCCGACGGGGCAAGAGGTCCCGTGGACTATGACAACGTAAGACAGCTGGAAGCACTGGCTATTGCGGCACGTATCAAGCAGCTGAAGGGCAGTCTGAAAGTCATGGAGAAGGCTACGGGAGAATTGCGCCCGGTGCGGTACTCGGATATGGTGATTTTGCTTCGTACCACCAGTGGCTGGGATGAGGAATTCAAGAAAGTACTGGAACAGCAGGGAATCCCTGTCTACATTACATCCAAGACCGGATATTTCGGGGCCCTGGAAGTACAGGAACTGCTGCAGTTTTTACGAGTGCTGGACAACCCGAGACAGGATATTCCGCTGTTCGGCGTGATGCAGTCGATCTTCGGAGGCTTTACCCAGGAAGAAATCGCCCGGATCCGCAGCGGAAGCAAAGGGCATTCCCGGAAGAGAATGACACTGTATGAGGCATTGAAAGAAGTGGCGCAGAGTGGACGGATGGCGGAAGCGGGAGAAGAGGCATCAGCGGGCGAAAGCGCCGGGGAAGAAAGCGCCGGGGAAGAAACCGCCGGGGCTGGACAGTACTGGCAGCGCGCATTGGAAGCTGCAACAGTACCGGAGGACATGGAACCGGAGACAGAACTTTCCCAAAAGGCAGATACTTTCTTACAACGTATTGATCATTACCGTGATCTGACTCCCTTCACCTCCATCCGCGACCTGCTGCAGCGGATCCTGGACGATTACGATTATCTGAACTATGTGACGGCACTTCCTGCTGGCAGCAAGCGCCGGGCCAACGTGGAGATGCTGCTGACGAAGGCTTCTGCTTTTGAGAAGACCAGTTATTTTGGACTGTTCCATTTCATCCGTTATATGGAACAGTTGGAAAAATACGATGTGGATTACGGTGAGGCGGATACCCTGGACGAAAATGCCGATGTGGTGCGGATCATGAGCATCCACAAGAGTAAAGGTCTGGAATTCCCCGTGGTATTTGTCTCCGGGCTGTCGAAGCGTTTCAACATGCAGGATGCGAACCAGTCCCTGATCGTGGATATGGATCTGGGAGTAGCGGTGGACTATGTGGATTCCGGCCGCCGCATTAAAAATAAGACCCTCCGCCGGGCCGTTCTGTCAGCGAAAATGAAGGAGGACAATCTGGCGGAGGAACTGCGTGTGCTTTACGTGGCACTGACCCGTGCCAGAGAAAAACTGATCCTGACAGCGGTGTTGGATAAGGCGGAGGAAAAATGGGAGCTGTCCCGGATGACAGGACAGGAGAAGCTGACCTATCTGGATTTCTGTGAGGCGGGGAGCTATATGGATTTTCTGCTGCCGATCCTGCCTAAGACAGGAATTGCAGTAACAACGCTGGGAACAGAAGACCTGGCGGCAGAGGAGATCAGGGAACAACTGCGCATGGGAGACCGCAGGGAACTGTTGCAGCGTGTGACGGACGGCGAGACTCCTTTGCCTGGGGACCCGGAGGAGAACGAACGAAAGCTTGCGAAACTGCGGGAGCGATTTGCCTATGCCTATCCGTATCCCGGCCTGCAGAAGCTCTATACCAAGACCACGGTATCGGAACTGAAGATTGCGGCCATGGCGGAGAAGGATGAAGCGGCATTTCATACCTTCGAAGAAAAAGAAGTGGTGCCTTATATCCCGGCTTTCCGCAGAGAACAGGAAAAGGTCAGCGGAGCCGTCCGCGGTAACGCGTTCCACCGGACCATGGAACTGTTGGACTTTTCTTATCTGTTTATGGAATCCGGACTATTTGCCGGATGCCCTGGGACTTATGAGGAATACCGTCAGGGCCTGGATACGGACCGGTTACAGGTACGTCTGAAGGAATTCCTGCAGCGGGAGACAGCTTCCCTACGACTGACAGAGGAGTATGCGCAGGCCGTAAGCCTTCCCAAAATCCGGCATTTTCTGGAACAGGAGCTGGCCTACCGCATGTGGAGAGCTTTCGAACAGGGCCTTTTGTACAGAGAGCAGCCCTTCGTGCTGGGCATTGATGCGAAGCGTCTGGATCAGGACCTTCCTGAAGGGGAAAAGGTTCTCATTCAGGGTATCATCGATGTCTTCTTTATAGAAAACGGAGAGATCGTCCTGTTGGACTACAAGACCGATGTGATCGATTCCCTGCAAGCCCTCTGGAACCGCTACAGCGTCCAGATCCAATATTATGAGGAGGCACTGACGAAGCTGATGCAGCTGCCCGTGAAAGAGAGGATCCTGTATTCCTTCTATCTGGAAAAATACGAGTAAAAAAGCCGGAGTAAATGGAGGTTTCATATGAGTCAATATTTTGATTTATCAATAAGAAGGATTTAGATAAAGAAACCAAAAAGAGACTTGAAACCTGTTATTAAATTACAGGATAAAGTTAATAAGACTTTGCTGCATGATGAATATTATTATCCTACAGATGAAAGAACTATACAGGAATGTTTGGATGGTGATTATATCTTATTAGGCGTATATAATAAAGATAAGCTTATTGCAGCAAGCTTTGCATTTGAAGGTGGTTTGTTCTTCTCTAAGCCTATTACTGATTGGATGGAAATTCCTGGCAATAAAATTATGTGTCATGAATTCGTTGTGGTTGATATGGAATATAGAGGTAATGGTATACAGAAGAGATTCATGGATGCTACTATAAGAGAAGCTAGACAGATGGGTTATGATACTATTTGGTGTTGTGCTCATCCTAATAATACTCCGTCTGTATGTAGCATAGAGAGTACAGGCTATAAATTTGCCGATCAGTTTGTTGTAGATGGCTGGCCTAGGAATGTTTATTACAGAAGTACATCTATACAGAGATAGCAATTATTTAGAGGGAGAGTATAAGTTAAGTATGGCATGGTATGCAGAACGAAAAAGAAAATGTTGGTATTGTATCTGTGGTGTAGAAATGAAGTAGGATGACAAGGTGGAAATCCGGTTTCGTGTGAGGGATAACGGTATCGGAATGAGTCCGGAGTTCCTGCCGCACCTGTACGATCCGTTCTCCCAGGAGCGTTCCGAGGAAAACATCACGGAGAATCTGATGGATGCCAGAATTTTACTGGTGGAAGATAACGAGATCAACATTTATGTGGCCCAGCTGATCCTGGAAAAAGCCGGATGTGTGGTGGAGATTGCAAACGGTACCTATCATTGCCATGACAGCGGATGCTTTTGAAGAGGAGAAGAAAAAGACGCTGGAGGCCGGAATGAACTATCACCTGTCCAAGCCCATCAACCCGAAGACATTGTATAATATCCTGTCGAACCATCTGACCGGAAAAGAGGCATAGAGATCAGAGATATAGAACCCAGAGATATTAGAATCATGACATGTAAAAAGGAGGTATCCGTGGCGGATATCTCCTTTTATGTTGCCTTAACTGCTTACGATATAAAATTAAGCGGTGATCACGGTGCCGGCCTTGCCCCTGATGGCATCCTTGACGTGATCCATGGAAGTGATCAGGACCTTTCCTGCTGGAACCTTCTCCAGATAAGCAATGGCTGCCTCGATCTTGGGAAGCATGGTACCTTCCTCGAACTGACCTTCTGCCATCAGTGTCTTGGCTTCCGCAACGGTGAGAGTCTCCAATGCAGTCTGATCCTCTTTGCTGTAATTTTTATAAACGCAGGGAACACTGGTCAGGATGATCAGTTCATCACAGCTTAAATCGGAAGCAAGCTTACCTGCAATGGCATCCTTCTCAATCACAGCGGAGGCACCCTTCAGAGCATGCTTCTGCTCGATCACGGGGATTCCGCCGCCGCCACAGGCGATGACTACCTGATCTGCGGCTGCCAGCGCACGGATGGCTTCGATCTCTACGATATCGATAGGCTTGGGGGCAGCAACGACACGGCGGAAGCCCTTGCCGGGATCTTCCTTGACATAATTGCCCTTCTTTACTTCAATCTCAGCATCTTCCTTGGACATGTAACGACCAATGACTTTGGTGGGCTCATAGAAAGCCTCATCATAAGGATCTACCGTGACCTGGGTGAGGATGGTGCTGACCGGCTTGGAGATCCCGCGGTCCAGAAGCTCGGCACGAAGAGAGTTCTGGATATCATAGCCTACATAACCCTGGCTCATAGCGGAGCAGACACACATAGGTGCGGGAGTATAGTCGAT
>ERZ791861.1275-NODE-1275-length-12504-cov-1.856615_pt1 | contig 12504 bp, 7 predicted proteins | sample MGYA00510283_ERZ791861 | MGnify/ENA primary metagenome ERZ791861 (study PRJEB30046, sample SAMN00792074) | human gut metagenome | study: EMG produced TPA metagenomics assembly of the A metagenome-wide association study of gut microbiota in type 2...
GGCCTTTTTGTCAAACGTGAGTCTGATTAACCCACCCAAACGCGCGCGTTTTCAAACATGCGCATCCAAGGCGAGAAGGCGCCCATTTCACGCGGATGCCAGGACAGTTGCACCGTGCGGTGGCTGCGTTCCGGATGCGGCATCATGATCGTGAAGCGACCGTCGGGTGTGGTCACGGAGGTCACGCCGCCGATTGAGCCGTTGGGATTGAGCGGATAGCGTTCGGTAGGCTCACCGTTGCCGTCGACATAGCGCGCCGCAATCAAAGCGGTCTGTGCGTCTTCGGGACAATCCCACTGTACGCGACCTTCGCCATGGGAGTTCACGATCGGCATGCTGCTGCCGGCCATGCCGCGGAACAGAATCGAGGGGCTCTCCTCGATACGCAGCTGCACGCAGCGAGCTTCGAATTGTTCGGAACGGTTGCGTACGAACTGCGGCCAGGCTTGCGCCCCCGGAATCAGGCTCTTTAAGCGGCTCATCATCTGGCAGCCGTTGCAGATGCCCAAAGCAAAGGTATCCGTACGGTTGAAGAACGCCGAGAACATGTCCGAAAGCATGGCGTTGTGAAGGATGGTCTTGGACCAGCCGCCGCCGGCACCCAGCACGTCGCCGTAGGAGAAGCCGCCGCAGACGGCCAGGCCCACGAAGTCTTCAAGCGTGATGCGGCCGGTAAGCAGATCGGTCATGTGCACGTCATAGGCTTCAAAGCCCGCGCGAGTGAATGCCGCAGCCATTTCGGTCTGGGAGTTGACACCCTGTTCGCGCAACACGGCAAGCTTCGGACGTACACCTGTGGCAATGTAGGGAGCGGCAATGCGCTCTTCGTTGTCAAAGGTGGTCTTTACGAACAGTCCCTTGACGTCCTTGTCACACATCCAGTCGGTTTCGCTGTCGGCGCACGCCGGGTTATCTCGGTTGCGGGCGATGGCGTTGGAAACTTCGCACCAGGCGCGCGTGAGGTCCGTGCGGGCTTCGCGCAAGATTTCCTTGCCGTGTTCAAGAACGACGAGCGCGTCCTCGTCGTTGAGCTCGCCCACAGTCTTAAACACTGCTTCCAGCCCTTCGGCCTTGACTTCGGCCATCACTTCGTCGAGACGATCTGCAGGTACCTGGATGAGCGCACCGAGTTCTTCGGCAAAGAGCCCTTCAAGAACATTGCCGCCCAGCATTTCGGCATTGAGAGTCACACCGCAGTGCGAGGCAAACATCATTTCCGCTGCCGTTGCGGCAAAGCCGCCGTCACTGCGGTCGTGATAGGAAAGGACGCAACCGGCAAGCGTGAGCTTACGAATCAGACGCACGAATTTGGCGAGCGTTTCGGGGCAGTCCACATCGGGAGCCGTGTCACCGAAGCTCTGCACGCACTGCGCGAGAATAGAGGCGCCCATGCGGTTCTTTCCGAAACCGAGGTCGGCGGCAAGGAGCACACTCTTTACATCCTTACGGAGTTCCGGTGTGAGCGTCAGGCGCACGTTGCCAACAGGCGCTGCTGCCGAGACGATGAGCGATACCGGACTCGTCACACACTTGGCTTCTTCGCCGTCCTTCCAGGCGGTGCGCATTGAGCAGGAATCCTTGCCCACGGGAATCGAAATACCCAGCTTCTGGCAAATGACGCTCGCGGCTTCAACGGCGCTAAAGAGCTTGGCGTCTTCACCCGCAGCGCCGCAGGCGGCCATCCAGTTGGCCGAAAGCTTCACAAGCGAGAGATCAATGTCGGCGGCGGCAATGTTGGTGAGAGCCTCGCCCACAGCCATCCGGCTGGCGGCAGCAGCATCAATCACGGCCACCGGCGTACGTTCGCCCATTGCCATGGCTTCGCCCGCCTCAGACGTAAAGGAAACGCAGGTCACCGCGCAGTCGGCAACCGGCACCTGCCAGGGACCGACCATCTGATCGCGGCTTACGAGACCGCCCACGGAGCGATCGCCGATCGAAATCAGGAAGGATTTGTTGGCCACCGTCGGGTGCTTGAGCACGCGGTAAAGAGCTTCCTTGAGCGTCACGTCGGTCTTGAAACCGGACAGATCGGCCTTGACGCTCGTCACGTTACGGTGCATGCGCGGCGGCTTGCCGAGGAGCACTTCCATGGGCATCTGCACGGCGCGGTCTTCACCCTTGCGGCCTTCTACAATCAGTTCGCCGTCTTCGGAGATGGCGCCCAGCACAGCGTACGGGCAACGTTCGCGGCGGCAGAAGTCATCAAACTTTTCAAGCGACTCCGGAGCAATTGCGAGCGCATAGCGTTCCTGGCTTTCGTTACACCAGACTTCGAGCGGGCTCATGCCCTTTTCTTCAACCGGCACCTTGTCGAGAGACAGACGTGCGCCGTGCCCCGAGAGGTCGGCAAGTTCCGGCATAGCGTTCGAAAGACCGCCCGCACCGATGTCGTGAATGGCCAGAATCGGATTGTCCTTGCCGCACGACCAACAGCGGTCGATCACTTCCTGAGCGCGGCGCTCCATTTCGGGGTTGCCGCGCTGCACGCTGTCAAAGTCAAGCGCTTCAGCATTCGAACCCGAAGTCATGGAACTTGCGGCGCCGCCACCCAGACCGATGCGCATACCCGGGCCGCCGAGCACGATCAGGAGCGTGCCGGCAGGCAACTCGAGCTTCTTGGTTTGATCGTCGCGGATGTTGCCGATGCCGCCCGCAAGCATGATGGGCTTGTGGTAGCCGTAGCGGGTGTCGCCCACGCGCGCTTCGAAAGCGCGGAAGTAACCGAGAATGTTGGCGCGACCGAATTCATTATTAAAGCTCGCGGCACCGATGGGGCCCTCGGTCATGATTGACAGAGGCGTAGCGATGCGCGAGGGAGCACCGTAAATCTTGTCTTTGCCGCAGTCGCAGTCGGCGGCGGTGTTCTTGTCGTTTTCCCATTCCTGAGCCTTGCCCGGCAGATGCAGAGCCGAGACAGTAAAGCCACACAGGCCCGCCTTCGGACGAGCGCCGCGACCCGTTGCACCTTCATCGCGAATTTCGCCGCCCGAACCCGTGGAAGCTCCCGGGAACGGAGAAATAGCGGTCGGATGGTTGTGGGTTTCGACCTTAAAGACGGTATGGGTCGGTTCCTTGATTTCTTCGTAATGAGAACCAAAGCGGTCTTCGGCCGACGGACGCGGGTAAAGACGGTCGACCTCAGGGCCTTCGAAGACGGCAGCGTTGTCGGCATAGGCAATGATGGTGCCGCGGGGTGCCGCCTTGTGCGTTTCACGGATCATGCCAAACAGGGTCTTTTCCTGTTCGACGCCGTCAATCGTGAACTTGGCATTGAAGATCTTGTGGCGGCAGTGCTCGGAGTTGGCCTGCGCGAACATCATCAGTTCAACGTCCGTGGGATTGCGCTGTTGCTTAGTAAAAGCGTCAACGAGATAGTCAATTTCGTCGGCAGCCAGCGCAAGGCCCATTTCGACGTTGGCCGCTTCCAGCGCTTCCTTGCCGCCCGCAAGAATGTCAACGGTGCGCATTTCGCGGCCCTGAACGTCGGAAAAGAGCACGGCAGGATCGGCGTCGGCCGCAAGCACCGTCTCGGTCATGCGATCGTGCAGCAGAGCCGCAACGGCAGCCTGATCAACGTCGCCCTCGACCGAAAGCGTATAGAGCACGCCGCGCTCGACGCGGGCCACCGCATCGATGCCCGTGTTGTGCACGATGTCGGTTGCCTTTGAAGCCCAGGGGCTGATGGTGCCCAGACGCGGCACAACCAGGAACTGAAGATTGCCGGCCTTTTCATCTGCCGGATCCCCATAATCAAGAAGCGCGGCCAGACGCTGCGCTTCATCTTCGGTCAAATCTCTCGAGATATGCACAAAGTGCAGATAGCGGCCGGAGACGGCCTGCACGGCAGGACACACGCCGCGCAGCTGCTTGAGGAGACGCTCGGCGCGAAATTCGGACAACGCGCAAGAGCCGGGAATGCGAAGAACGGAGATCTGTGACATCTTGGAAATTCAACCGCTGAGATTGCAAAGAAAGCCCGCCGACTCGGTGCCGCACGGGCAATTGAATCTGTCAATTATAACGGTCCTATGGCCTTACCTGTTGGTCCGGAAATGATTTGCCAAGACTTTGGGAACCGGACAAGTACAATGCTTCGCAACACAAATCCCGACCCGGACGTTTAATCGCTTTTCAAAGGAATTTCGTCATGCCACGCATCACAGTTTCCGGATCCATTGATCCCCTATTGAGCGTTGTACTCGACAAGGGCGAAAGCATCTTTGCCGAACGCAACGCCATGGTATCCATGGATTCCACGCTTGCTCTCACCGGACGAGCCAAAGGCGGCCTTTTTTCCGCGCTGTCTCGAAAGGTGCTCAACGACGAAAGCTTTTTTCAGCAAAAAATTGAAGCCGTCGACGGACCGGGTGAGGTTCTTCTCACTCCGACGCTTCCGGGCGACGTTGCCGTGCTACAGACGGGGGAGCGCCAGTACATGATTGCAGACGGAGCCTATCTGGCAAGCACCGAAGACGTGGAGCTCAATGCGAAGACTCAGGGCATCGGGCGCGCCCTTTTGGGCAACTCCGGCGGCTTTTTCGTGATCCGCACGGGTGGAACGGGCGAAGTGGCCGTAAGCGGCTTCGGTTCCATGCGTGCCATTGATCTTGACGGCAGCCGTTCGGTTTACGTCGACAACGGTCATCTGGTGGCATGGGATACGGAGCTCGATTACGAGCTTGCACTCAACACCGCCAAGCAGGGTTTCTTCGGAAAGATCTTCCACAGTCAAACTTCAGGCGAAGGCATCGTTCTGAAGTTCTCGGGCCAAGGGCGACTTTACGTCTGCTCGCGCAACCGCGGCGGATTCGTCGACTGGCTTTTTTCTCAGATGCCCCAAGAAAAGATGGTCAAAAACGAATAGTCGGTACCTCGGCGTACAATTGCGCATCCTTTCAGACACCGAGTTTTCATTACATCTACCATGGCACAGCAAATTCTCAATCTCGACGAACTCGCTTCGCTCGAACACCGCTATCAGTCCCAGCTTCCCGCCGCCGAACTCATGCGTCGCGCCGGCCTCGTGATTGCCGATCGAGTCTGCGAATCGCTCGAACCCGGCAAGCATGTCGTCTTCATCTGCGGCCCCGGCAACAACGGCGGCGACGGTTTTGCCGCCGCTCGACTGCTGCTTGATCGCGAATACCGCGTGACTGTTGCCCTGATCGGCTGCGACAAGCCCAAGACCGAAGATGCACTTGCCATGTACAACGCCTATGTGAACGCAGGCGGCACCGTGATCAGCGACCCTTACAACGCCGACAAGGCCGAAGTCGTGATTGATGCGCTTTTTGGAACGGGCATGAAAAAGCCGCTGGCAGGAGACTTCCAAGACGCCGCCATGTGGTTTAACGAACGTCAGGCTTTGCACATCAGCGTTGACATCCCCTCCGGTCTGGACCCGATGACCGGCCGCTGGGTGGGCGGAGTCAAGGGCTGCATGGCCGACATCACGCTTGCCATGCTCGCTCCGAAGGCAGGTTGCTTCATGTGCGAAGGCGCCGATGCCGCCGGTGTCGTCGAAGTGAACGAACTCGGCGTTTCCGTTCCCCTTTCCACGATCGGTCTCGTCGAACCCGACGACTTCCGTCACGTGCTCGAGGAACGCAGCCGCAACAGTCACAAGGGAAACTACGGTCACGTGGCTGTAGTGGGCGGCGAAACCGGCACAATCGGCGCGGCCGTTCTTGCGGCCCGTGCGGCAATCGTGACGGGCGCAGGCCGCGTCACGGTCGAATTCATGAGCGACAAGGCCCCGGCTTTCGACACGATCTATCCGGAACTCATGGTCGCCGACGGCGAAATTGATTTCACGAAGACCTCCTGCAATGTCGTGGGCTGCGGCATGGGCTTTTCCGACAAAGCCCGCAAGCGTCTGGCCGATGCCATCGCTGCTCCGGTACCGTTGATTCTTGATGCCGATGCACTTCGCATGATTGCCGACGACATGTCGCTTCAGGATGCGCTGCTTGCCCGCAAAGCTCACACGGTCATCACTCCGCATCCGGGCGAAGCTGCCGCCATCATCCGATGCACCGTTGAAAAGGTTCAGGCCGACCGCATCGGAGCTGCCCGAGAGCTCGCCGTTCAGACCGGTGCCATTTCGATTTTGAAAGGCGCCGGCAGCGTCATCACCCTGCGCAGCTCGCGCACCTGGATCAATCCCACGGGCAACGCCATGCTCGCCACCGCCGGTTCGGGCGATGTGCTAAGCGGCATGCTCGGTGCCTTCTTTGCGCAAGGCTACGACCTCGTAAGCGCGACGCTTGCCGCCGTTTATCTGCACGGCAAGGCAAGTGAAGAGTACGCCGCGGGCTTTACCGCCAGCGACATTGCGCCGGCTGCCGCCGCAATGCTCAACACAATGCGCCTGAGCCGCCCGGAACCCGAAGCATAATCGCCTCTGATCCGTGGATTTGATTGAACGCCGCAGATGCCATCGTCTGCGGCGTTTGATTTTGGATGACCCATCAAGTCAGCGGAATCTCCTTTTGGGTTCGCAAAATCTAGTAGATACCCGAGACCTTTTGGGTACAATTTCCTTCCGACGCGTTGCCGCGTTTCCTTTTTGCGCTCTCAAAGAGCGCAAGGCGGCATTTTGAAGCCCATAGTATCCGCGCCGGCTGTTCACGCGAACGGTTCAAAGAAGCAGAGCAACGCGAAAAATTAATTCAAGGAAGGAAAGGACATGTCCAAGAAAAAACTTCTGACCGTGCTCGCAGGTCTCGCCTCTTTGTGCCTCGGCGTTAACGCTGCCGAACTCAACGCCTACTCCGTGATGCCGGAGAAGTACGCTTCGCGCATCTTCGCCGAATTCACCAAGGACACGGGCATCAAGGTGAACTTCCTTCGCTTTTCCACTGGTGAGGCACTGGCTCGTCTGACCGCAGAAAAGGGCAACCCGCAGGTCGACATCATGATGGGCGGTCCTGCCGACATGTATGCCGCCGCCAGCAAGGAAGGCATCTTCGAAGCCTATCGTCCGGCCGACTCCGACGCGATCGACGCCTCCTTGCGGGATCCCAACAACTACTGGACCGGCATCGGCGTCATTCCGCTGTGCTTCCTCACCAACACCAAGTTCCTGAAGAAGAACAACATGGAACCGCCGAAGAAGTGGGCCGACCTTCTTGATCCGCGCTACAAGAAGAATCTGCAAATGGCCGATGCCCGTACGTCCGGCACCGCCACCGAACGCATCTTCTCGCTCGTGAAGATCATGGGTGAAGACGAAGCCTTCAAGTTCCAGAAGCAACTCAACGGCAACATCCAGATGTACACCAAGAGCGGTGCGGGCGGCGCCATGCCGATTGCGACCGGTCAGTGCGCTTCAGGCATCTTCTACATTGTCGACGCTTTGGACATCCAGCAGCAGGGTTATCCGGTCGTGATTACCTATCCTGAAGACGGCGTGAGCTACGGCATTGAAGCCACGGGCGTCATCAAGGGTGGCAAGAACAACGCCGAAGCCAAGAAGTTCGTCGACTGGGCCGCTTCCAAGAAGTTTGCCGAATTCATCGTCGCCAACAAGATCAATTACGTTCCGACCCGCAATGACGTGAAGACGGACAATCCCATTCTCGATCTCACCAAGATCAAGATGATTCCGACCGACGTCACCTGGAAGGGCGAAAAGCGCAAGGAATACACCCAGCGCTGGATCAACGAAGTCATCAAGTAAAACTTCGCCTCACGCGAACGCCGTCCGGCAAGGTTTTTAACGGCGGCGCTCGCCGGCAATACTTATTTTTTCATCGGCATTCGGAGGCTGACATTTGCTCGGCCTCTCTCTTCTCTTTTTTTTTCGAACCACTATGACGACCTCTTCCGGTGCATCGGGACGAGACGCCACGACACGTCTCACCGTGGCGATGCTGTGGCTTTTGATCGGCGTCTTCGTGCTTTATCCGCTCTGCCGGCTTCTTGCCATGACCTTCTGGGGCGAGAGCGGTTTTACCTTTGAAAATCTCAAGCCCTTCGTCTCAAGCTGGTACGACCAGCAGGCAGCTGTCAACAGTATCCTGCTTGGCTTTTCCGTAGGCCTGGCCGGTACCGTTCTGGGCTTTATCTTCGCCTTTGCCGTCACGCGTCTGCGCATGCCCGCTTGGGTGAAATTCATCATCAGCGCAATCACGATCCTGCCTCTGATTTCTCCTCCCTTTACAAGCAGTATCGCGCTCACGCTTCTCTTGGGTCCCAACGGCATGATCCTCACGCTTTTGGGCATCGAGGACTTCAACTTCTACGGCTTCTGGGGCACCTTCATTTCCGAAACGCTTACCTTTTTCCCGGTGGCGTTCATGACGCTCTCGACCATTCTCTCGCGCATCGATCCGAACCTGGAAGACGCTGCCTATTCTCTGGGCGCTTCGAGTCTTACGGTCTTTCGTACGGTCACGATGCCGCTTGCCGTTCCCGGCATCGCCAACGCGTTTCTTCTCGTTTTCTCCTGTTCGCTCGCCGACTTTGCAACACCTCAGGTCTTGGGCGGACACTCCTTCCCGGTGCTCCCGACACAGGCTTATCTGCAGATTACCGGCATGTACGACTTTAAGGGCGGCGCAGCGCTTTCTTTCATGCTGCTCATTCCGGCTCTCGCCGTATACCTGCTGCAGCACTACTGGGTAAGCCGCAAGAACTTCGTGACGGTGAGCGGTAAAGCCGGCGGACGCAGCTCGATTCACGGCCCGGGGCTGCTCGTGACGACCGTCATGGCCGTGGTCATCGCAGCCGTAATCGCCCTGATCATCGCTATCTACTCGGTCATCGTTCTGGGCAGTGTCGTCAAGGTGTGGGGCGTCGACAACTCGATTACCTTCGCCAACTACGAATACGTCATGACCCACGGCATGAAAGCCATCAAGGACACGCTGCTGATCGCCTGCATCGGTACGCCTTTGGGTGGTCTGCTTGCTGTTCTCGTGGGCTACGTGACGACTCGCCTGAAGGTGCGCGGTCACAAAACTCTGGAAACGGCCTCGCTTCTGAACTACACGCTGCCGGGCACCGTGGTCGGTATCGCCTACATCATCGCCTTCAACGACAAGCCGATCGTTCTAACCGGCACGATCTACATCCTGATTGCGGCATACGTCTTCCGTTATTCTTCGGCTGGCATCCGCAACGTCATCGCCGCGCTCTCCCAGATCGATCCCTCGATCGAAGAAGCTAGCCGGAGCCTGGGCGCCTCGTCCGTGAAAACCTTCACGTCGATCACGATCCCGCTCGTCCTGCCGGCCATCCTTTCGGGCATGAAGTATCTCTTCATCCACTCGATGACGGCCATCAGCGCCACGATCTTCCTCGTGTCGGTTCACTGGACTCTGATCACGACCCGCATTCTGGAATGCATGACCGAACTGCAGTTTGCGCAGGCCTGCGCCTTCTCGGTTGTGCTGATTCTTCTCGTCTTCCTGGCCTCCGGCGCCATGTCGCTGCTGGCCCGCGTACTGTGCCGCAACGGCGACACCATTGGAGCACGCTAAATGTCCGTTTCTCTCAGTCTTAAAAACATCTGCCGCCGTTTCATCAAGGACAACGAAGAGTTCCTGGCGGTCAACAACGTCAATCTGGACGTACAGCCCGGCGAATTTTTAACCTTCCTCGGCCCGTCGGGCTGCGGCAAAACCACGACGCTTCGCATGATCGCAGGTTTCGAAACCCCGAGCTCGGGCCAGATCCTCGTCGACGGCGTCGACATTACGAACGTTCCTGCCAACGAACGCGGGCTGGGCTTTGTGTTCCAGAACTACGCGCTTTTCCCGCACATGACGATTTTTGACAACGTCGCCTACGGTCTCAAAATCCGCGGCGAGTCAAAGGACACCATGGCAACCAAGGTTCGCGAGGCGCTCGCTCTCGTGGGGCTAACCAAGGCTGAACAGCGCTACCCGAGCCAGCTGTCGGGCGGCGAACAGCAGCGCGTGGCTTTGGCCCGCGTGCTCGTGCTGCGTCCGAAGCTTCTTCTGATGGACGAACCGCTCTCGAACCTCGACGCAAAGCTTCGTTTGCACATGCGAACGGAAATCCGCCGCATTCAACAAAAGCTCGGCATCACGTGCCTGTATGTCACGCACGATCAGAAAGAAGCTCTGACAATGTCGGACCGCATCATGGTGATGCACGGCGGCAAGATAGAACAAATCGGCACGCCTATGCAGCTCTACGAAGATCCGGCCACACCCTTTGTTGCCGACTTTATCGGTCAGGCCAACCTCATCGAGGGCCGTCTGGAAGCCGTGCAAGCCGACGGCTACGGCATCATCTCCGTATCCGGTCAAAAACTGCGAGCCCGCATGGGTAAGCAAAATCCCCCGGCCGTGGGCGAAAACGCCTACCTCGTGGTGCGTCCGGAAAACCTGCTCCTGCAGGCCGGATCCGAGAGTTTTACCGTGCAGATCGTCAACCGACTGTTCGAAGGCGATCGAATCGACTATCACGTGCAGATTCCGAACTCGAACCAGACCAAGCCCTACAGCATGTCTGTTCCGTTCCTGCCCGGCACTGGGCTTATTGATGTCGGCACCGAACTCAAGGCAACGTTTACGCCCGACGCCGGTGTAATCATCAAGCGCTAAAGAGCGCTACAGCCAACAAAAACGCCGTCGGTTCACCCCCGGCGGCGTTTTTGTCGGCTGCCTGTGTTTCTATATCTCAGAACATTTGTGGTTCTCAGGCGTTGAGCACAAAGAACTTTTCCACCATCCCCTCGTCGCTCACGCGCACGGCGTATCGATGCAATCGTGCCTGACGCAGCAGAGCCTGATCGATATCGTCCTGCACCTTACGCGCTTGCTTTTGCAGATCGGCAAGGAACCCGTCGTGAATTTCCGTGAGTTCCTGAGCGTGCTTAGCAATGGCAGCAGCACGCGAAATTTCATGTTCACCGGCCGTTCTCATGTGCGAAGGATCGAGCTTGTCGTGCGCTACCTTCTGAGCGGCAGCAATGAGCGAGCGCACGTCCGTAAACTGGTTGACGTCGCCTGCGACCGCATTGGCGCAGCGTACTTCCTCTTCAAACGAATCGCCGATCGACACGCGCAACAGCGAACAAATGCGCATGAAGCGAACAGTCAGATCGCGCACGTACATATAGGCGATGGCGTGAACCAGGGCATCGTCGGCGTCCTCGAGATTGACGACTGAACCAGCTCTCTTTTCAATCGCTTCGTCGATGCGGTCGGCCTGCTCGTGCATATCCTTGGAAATCTCATCGATTTCGGCAAGATACTCGGACACCCGGTCGGCTTCAACTCCGCTTTTGACGGCCGCGACAACGGCTGAAAGGCTTGCGTAGCGCATCGTCCAGCTTGCGACCGTTTCATAGGCGACATGCTGCGGCAAATCGGCCAGGCGCTTTGCCACTTCCGCGTTTTCCTTTTCGAGTTCAGCGCGCAGTTCGTGCGGCATGCCCTTGGGATTGAAAGCGGCCCACAGGGCGGCCACAAGACCGAGTTTGGAACCTTCCAAAGACATCTTCATGGGGTTACCGAGCACTTCTCCCGTCTCGTCAATGGCTGTCACATGAGTGACGACGCCGGCCGACTTATCGTTGCGGAAAATGCCTTCCTTAAGTGCGGCTTCAAGCGCCGGCGCAAAGCTCACCGAGTAGATATGGCGCTCAAAGGCACTGCCCGGCACCCAGGCGAGCTGGCAGACGTGGCTAAAGAGCGCTTCGAGGCTGCGGCGCGTCTCGTCGGTCGACTCGATTTCCATCCAGTGCTCGCGGTCAATCTTGAAGGCGCGCTGGATGAACACTTCGGGAGAAACAGCGTCTTCGCGCACAGTCGTAAGCGCGAGCATCGTCGGGCGACGAACGTTGACGGCGTCGAATTCCTGCACCTCCTGCGGCTTTTTCACCGCACCGCGCGCCGGATTTTCGTTGGGCACGGGACGACCGCTCTGAATATGCTTTGTCTTGGCAGTAGGTTTGCCGCCGCCCTCCTTACTCAGTCGGCGCAGGACAAATCCCAGCACCACGAGCGCGACGACCATTAAAAGAAGGAAAACACCTGATAGTTCTTGCTGCATCTTTGGCGATCCGAAAGAAAAGCTTTCTCGCTTGGATTGTAGTCCGTTCGGCACCCATGCCGCCTACTGCAAACGCCCGAGAAACATTGGATTTTGTGCGTATTAACGGGCGTTGCGCCGGAGCAATACGAACAACGGCCTTCTCGTTTTTGCTAAGTCTCTGAATCCACTTCTTTTTTGTTTTCAAATTTACAAAGGCGCCCTGATACAATGCGACAAACAAAAAATCATCGGCCGCCTTTGAAGCTTTTCCCTTGACCGCTTCGATTGAGACAGGCCCATTTAAGAACACTTTGGGAGACTTATTTTGCCCACCATTGCCAGCGGCTTTCGTCTTGCAAACAACGTCAAAATTCCGTGCATCGGCCTCGGAACCTGGCAGGTTCCCGACGACGAAAAACTGATTGAGCATATCCACGACGCCATCAATATCGGCTATCGTCACATCGATACCGCTTTTATCTACGGCAA
>ERZ791861.1279-NODE-1279-length-12467-cov-2.578150_pt1 | contig 12467 bp, 8 predicted proteins | sample MGYA00510283_ERZ791861 | MGnify/ENA primary metagenome ERZ791861 (study PRJEB30046, sample SAMN00792074) | human gut metagenome | study: EMG produced TPA metagenomics assembly of the A metagenome-wide association study of gut microbiota in type 2...
ATTCAATTTTTTTCCAAGCCACAAGCACCACAAACACGAATGCGAGTGTGGCTACAACAACGTTGCGCACACTTTTGAAATTGACCGTGCCAGGACGATAAACAAACAGCATATAGAATGCCAGCACCACAAACCCATAATATTTCGAGCGGGTGCATATCAGTCCGAGCAACAGGATTACGCAGGTCCATATAAGATCCGACCGTGTATATGCCCGTGGGTTGTCGTTGTCATACGACATCAGCAAATAAACCATAGCACAGCCCACACAAGTCAGACCGCCATAGTAGATATGGAAGATAGTCACATCGTAGATGTCGGCGGCGATGACGAAAAATGCCATAAACGCCAAGAAAATACACACCTTTTTCAACACCCACTTCTCGTTGGCGGTGAACTGCGGCGCAATGGCATAACTTACTGAAAAAGCTATCAGCGGCTTGCACTGAGCAATAAAGTCGTTAATCTGCGCCTTCGGTATATTGTATGGTGACGCGACAAGAGAATATGCCAAATACAACGCCATCACGCCAAGCAGCACAAACATCAACTTATACTTGCCGAAGCAGCGGTTGAACGTCATGTCGACGACAGCGAGCACTGCAAATGCCAACAGACACAATTCGTCAAGAAACGACAATAAATGCGGAGCCAAAAACAAGCCCAGCACGCTGACGAAGAACACGTAGAAATATGCCCGATGGATATTGAGCATTTTCGCTATTATTTTTTGATTGCCAATGCAATTACAAGTGACGCGATAACCGACACTGCGCTGACAACAGTGGAAACCACTGTCACCTTGAATGCGTTGTTCTGGCTGTATTTCGCATTGCCTGCCTTGATTTTGTTAGGCTGCACATAGACCACGTCGTTCTGCTGAAGATAGTAATATGGCGAGTCTACGATTTTCGCATCTTTAAGATTCACGCGGTGGTAGGTGCGTTGTCCGTTTTCCTCGCGTATCACCATCACGTTTGTGCGTTCGCCGTATTCGGTCATATCCTCGGCAGCGGCAAGCGCGTCAAAAATGGTGAACCGCTCGCTTTTGGCTTCGATTGCTCCCGGACGTTTCACCTCACCAAGCACGTTGACGCGGAAATTTGCGAGCTGAACACGGACTACCGGATTGTCGACCTCCTTCGAAATCTTTTCCGTCAGATATTCGCACAAGCCTTTGGTAGTCATTCCGGCTGCATGGATTTTGCCGATAGCGGGCATTGTTATTTCCCCGTCAGTATTGACAATATAGGTCTGGTTCTGCGGTGTCGACGACACACCCACCTCTCCCTCAAGCGACGGATTGACGAGCGGAAGGTTGTAGGCGGCTGTTGCCTCCGGCACAATGGAGTTGACCGTGATTATCAGCTCGTCGGCCGGACGGATTTTAACGGCATAGTCGAGTGCTGTTGTTCCGACTGTCTTCAAGCTGTCGGCATTCTCGAAATATGCCAACGACTGCGGAGCCTTACACGATGTCACTGTGGCAGCCAATACGATTGCGGCTGCAAGAAATATCTTAGTAAAATTGAGTCTCATAGAAAAGCATACTTTTATTCTAATGTTTAAACGCACACCATCGCGTTTTATTGCATCAGTCCTTCCACAAAAAGCAAAGAGAGCGCGCCCTCAATTGGACGCGCTCTCCGATATTTGAATCTTTAAGTTCTGATTACAACTTCGGACCGGCAGCTACAAGAGCCTTACCTGCCTCGTTGTTCTCATATTTCTTGAAGTTCTTGATGAAGCGGGCAGCCAAATCCTTAGCTTTCTCTTCCCACTGTGCTGCATCAGCGTAAGTGTCGCGTGGGTCAAGGATTTCAGTTGCTACACCTGGCAATACAGTCGGAACCTTGAAGTCGAACATCGGAATCTGTTTTGTAGGAGCCTTGTCGATGTCGCCGCTCAAGATAGCGTCGATGATACCACGAGTATCGCGGATAGAGATACGCTTGCCTGTTCCGTTCCAACCAGTGTTTACGAGGTAAGCCTTAGCGTTGTTCATCTCCATCTTCTTAACCAACTCTTCTGCATATTTTGTTGGGTGCAATTCCAAGAATGCCTGACCGAAGCATGCAGAGAATGTTGGAGTAGGCTCTGTGATGCCACGCTCTGTACCTGCCAACTTAGCTGTAAAGCCAGAGAGGAAGTAGTACTTAGTCTGCTCTGGAGTAAGGATAGATACTGGAGGCAATACACCGAATGCGTCTGCCGACAGGAAGATTACCTGCTTTGCTGCTGGTGCAGATGAACCCGGCTGGATGTTGTTGATGTGGAAGATTGGGTAAGAAACACGAGTGTTTTCTGTAACGCTCTTGTCTGCGAAATCGATCTTGCCGTTTGCATCAACTGTTACGTTCTCAAGAAGTGCGTTGCGCTTGATAGCGTTGAAGATATCTGGCTCTGACTCTTTGTCGAGGTTGATAACCTTTGCATAGCAGCCGCCTTCGAAGTTGAACACGCCGTTGTCGTCCCATCCGTGCTCGTCGTCACCGATAAGTTTACGCTTAGGATCTGTTGACAAGGTTGTCTTACCTGTTCCTGAAAGACCGAAGAAGATTGCTGTGTTCTCTCCGTTCATGTCGCAGTTTGCAGAGCAGTGCATTGATGCGATGCCCTTCAATGGCAGGAAGTAGTTCATCATTGAGAACATACCTTTCTTCATCTCACCACCATACCAGGTGTTGATGATTACCTGCTCTTTTGATGTTACGTTGAAGGCTACGCAAGTCTCAGAGTTGAGTCCGAGTTCTTTATAGTTCTCAACTTTTGCCTTTGATGCGTTGTAAACAACGAAATCTGGCTCGAAGTTCTTCAACTCTTCTTCTGTTGGACGGATGAACATGTTTGTAACGAAGTGAGCCTGCCATGCAACCTCAACGATGAAACGAACTGCCATACGAGTGTCCTTGTTTGCACCGCAGAATCCATCTACAACATAGAGGTTCTTGTTGCAAAGCTCGCTCTTGGCGATTGTCTTAACCTTGTTCCATACGTCTTCCGACATTGGGTGGTTGTCGTTCTTATATTCTTCAGAAGTCCACCATACAGTGTCCTTTGAATTGGCATCCATTACGATGTATTTGTCTTTAGGCGAACGACCGGTGTAGATACCTGTCATCACGTTGACTGCACCGAGTTCTGTCTGCTGACCTACTTCATAACCTTCGAGACCTGCTTTTGTCTCTTCTTCAAACAATTGCTCGTAAGATGGGTTGTGTGCGATTACTGTAGCGCCAGTAATGCCGTACTTTGTCAAATCAAGATTGCTCATTGTTGTTTGATTTATAATAGTGAATATTTACTAATGTTTCTCTCTTCTGAAAACCGCTGCAAAATTACTATATTTTTTTTACACGGCAATGCTATTAGCGAAAATTTTCCGCATTTAAAATTCTTTAAGCATTATTATCCCTGTTTCAAATATAAAATGCTTCTGTTCAAAGGCTTAAATTGTTATCTCTCCACACAGCGAACAATTGAGGTATTTCTTCACCTGTTCTGACCGAAGCCCCATGCCGAATAGATACATCAGCTTGGTGATGGCTGCCTCTGATGTTATGTCGTATCCGCTGACCACACCGGTCGACTGCAGCGTGTTGCCTGTCATATAGCGCTCGCTGTGGACTCCACCGTTGACGCATTGCGAAACGTTGACTATCACAACGCCGCGCTTTACGGCGTCGCGCATCAGGTCGACAAACCATTTGTCGGTCGGGGCGTTGCCGGCGCCATAGGTCTTGAGCACGATGCCTTTCACGTCGGGGGCGTTGAGAAGATAGCGGAGTGTGCTCTCGGTGATGCCTGGAAACAGGTCGATAAACATCACGTTGCGGTCCATTGCGGTCTGCACTTTAAGCGGTCGCTGCGAGCGTTGGCGCCACAATGCTTCTTCATGGAAATGAATTCCGAGGCCTATGCGGGCAAGGTCGGGATAATTGTTGCTCTTGAAGGCGTTGAAATGGTCGGCGCTCATCTTTGTGCTGCGGTTGCCGCGCCACAGATAGTCTTCAAACAATATCGCCACTTCCTGCACCATCGGGTCGCCGTTCTTGTCGCGGGCGGCGGCTATCTGAAGTGCTGTGATGAGGTTTTCTTCTCCGTCGGTACGCACTTCGCCGATTGGAAGCTGGGAGCCGGTGATAATGACGGGCTTGTGCAGGTTCTCGAGCATAAAACTCAACGCGGAGGCGGTGTATGCCATCGTGTCGGTGCCGTGAAGCACCACAAAGCCGTCGTAGCTGGCATAGTTCTCCTCGATGCTCTGTGCGATTTCAACCCAGTGCGACGGATTCATGTTTGACGAGTCGATCGGTGGGTGAAACTGGATATTGTTGATGGAATAATTGAGCTTCTTGATTTTGGGCACATTGTCGATAAGGTGCGTGAAGTCGAACGGTTGCAGCGACTTCGTCACCGGGTTTTCAATCATGCCGATTGTTCCTCCGGTATATATTATAAGGATATTCGGTTTTGCCATTGAAGCTATTTTTTTCTAAAACGAATCTTTCCAACGACAAAATTACACATATTTTTTGGCAAATAGCAACCGCAACAGCCAACTGCCTGAACAACAAAAGTCACAGCGATGGCAATTTGCCACCATTTAAGGTTTTTTACTGAAAAATCTTTGATTTCTATCCAAAATAGAACCACATAGTTTGCCAGAAGGCAATGGTGTGTGGCAACCGCCGCCACTGTTAAAAAGACTTAACGCAGCGGAATCCGCTGCGTTAAGTCTTTTTCGTTGACAGATGTCTCTAAATTTTAAACAGCATTCCTCCGATGTTGTCGCATGCCGCCCCAGTGACCGACGACAGGCAGCTTGCCTCGCCGGCCATATAAAGCGCGCCGAGAAACGCGAAAATCAACGCCTCCTTGAATTCAATTATCTGGCGTGAAGGTATCTTGACTTCGCAACCTGCCAGCTCGCGGATGCGCTCCACAAGATAGACGTTGAGCGCGCCGCCGCCGGTTATAAGCATTGTGGGATGCGGCTTGCCTACCCTGCGCACTACGCGTGCCACCTGACGGGCGGCATGCTCGGTGAAGGTGGAGAGCAGGTCGGCAAATTCAAGCCCGCGGCTGTCAATCATCGGAAATATCTCTTTCTCCACCCATTCGCGGCCAAGCGACTTCGCGCCTGTCTGCGAGTAGAATGGCAATGCGTCGAGACTGGCGAGCAATTCGGCGTCGACTGTGCCGCTGCGGGCAATCAGTCCGTCGCGGTCAAACTCCAAGCCACGCTGACGGCAATAGTGGTTGAGCACATAGTTGACCGGACTGATGTCAAACGCCTGCCGCTCTCCGTCGCACTCATACGATATGTTGGAGAATCCTCCTATGTTCAAGCAGAAATCATAGTCGGCAAAAAGCAGACGGTCGCCAATCGGGACAAGCGGGGCTCCCTGTCCGCCGAGCATTATGTCAAGACGACGGAAATCGCTGACCACAGGCACACGCGCCTCGGCTGCAATCGCTGCGCCGTCGCCTATCTGAAACATTATGCGCTTGCCTGGCTCATGAAAGATGGTGTGTCCATGCGACGCCACGATGTCGGGACGTATGCCGTATTCCTTCATAAAGTCGGCGACACGCTCGCCAAGAAACTTGCCGTATTCGCTGTGGAACGCCACAAAGTCGTGTGCCGACATCTGTTGCGCTCCCGTGCCGAGAAGGTATTTCAAATCGTCGGGATAGTCATAGCCGCGTGCCGCATCGATTGCGAAACGCCATCGGCCGTCGGTTTTTGAGAATGTGGCGCAGCACACATCGAGACCGTCAAGCGATGTGCCCGACATCAATCCTATAGCCGTAATCTTGAAGTTGTCCATATTTTTTTGGTATTATTGGTTCTGCAAGCTTTTGTCCATATCTGCCGCGGCGCGGCGTCCGTCGCCCATCGCGAGAATCACGGTCGCTCCGCCACGCACAATGTCGCCTCCGGCATAGATGTCGGGCAGCGATGAGCGCATTGTCGACTCGTCGACCACGATGGTGCCTCTGCGGCTCACCTCAAGTTCTGGAATCGCATTCGGAATCAACGGATTTGGCGACACGCCTACGCTGACAATCACCAAATCGACGGGCACATCCTCCACTGCGCCATCAACAGCCACCGGAGAGCGGCGTCCCGACTCGTCGGGTTCGCCGAGTTCCATCCGCTGCAGGCGCATCAGGCGCACATTGCCTTTCTCGTCACCCTCATATTCCAATGGGTTGTGGAGCGTGAGGAAACGCACGCCTTCTTCCTTGGCGTGTTTCACTTCCTCGCGGCGCGCCGGCATCTCGTCTTCCGAACGGCGGTAGACGAGCATCACGTTTTCTGCGCCCATGCGACGCGCTGTGCGCACGGAGTCCATCGCCGTATTGCCGCCGCCAATCACTGCCACATTGTGGCCGTGAAGCACGGGAGTGTCTTCATCCTGACGGGCGGCTCCCATCAGATTGACCCGCGTCAGGAATTCATTGCTCGACATCACTCCGTTGAGATTCTCGCCGGGAATGTTCATAAATCTTGGCAGTCCGGCTCCCGACGCCACGAAAATGCCTTTGAAGCCCATGGCGTGGAGGTCGTCGTAGCTTAATGTCTTGCCGACAATGCAGTTGGCCTCGAACTCCACGCCCAGACGGCGCAGACCGTCGATTTCGGTGTCGACGATGGCATTCGGCAGACGGAACTCGGGGATGCCGTATTTCAGCACTCCGCCAATCTCATGCAGCGCCTCGTAGACCGTGACGCTGTAGCCGCGCTTCGCCATGTCGCCAGCAAAGGCGAGTCCGGCGGGGCCGCTGCCCACAACTGCCACCTTGATGCCGTTTGCGGCGGGTTTCTCCTCGTCGGCCGAACCGTGGCTGCGCGCCCAGTCGGCTACGAAGCGTTCCAGATAGCCTATCGCCACGGCTTCGTGTTTCATCTTGGTGTGTATGCAACGGCTCTCACACTGCTTTTCCTGGGGGCAGACGCGTCCGCAAACTGCCGGAAGCGCGCTGGTCTTTTTTATCACACGGGCTGCCTCGGCAAACTCGCCGCGCTCCACGTTTTTGATAAATCCGGGAATGTCGATGCCCACAGGGCAGCCTGTGACGCATTGCGGGTTGGCGCAGTCAAGACACCGCGAGGCTTCTGCCATAGCCATCTCAATCGTCAACCCTTGATTCACTTCCTCATTGCACGTCACGCGGTAGTCTGCCGCAAGCTCGGGCATCTTCACACGCGGTGTCGAAGTGCGTTCCTTAGCTGTCTTTGCCTTGCGCAGAGCCTCGCGCCATTCTGCCATGCGCATATCTTTTGTCTCTTCCATGTCAGTTCTTGTTTTCGTTGTCGTAAGCATGAAGGCGCATCATCATCTGGTCGAAATCCACCTGATGCGCGTCAAATTCCGGCCCGTCGATGCAGACGAAGCGCGTACGGCCGCCTACGGTAACCCGACAGGCACCACACATGCCTGTGCCGTCGACCATGATGGTGTTGAGCGAGCAGACGGTAGGGATGTCGTATTTTTTTGTAAGCAGTGCGACAAACTTCATCATCACTGCCGGACCGATGGTCACTACCTGGTCCACCTTCTCGCGGTTGATCACTTGCTCCACGCCTTCTGTCACCAGTCCTTTCTGTCCGTAGGAGCCGTCGTCGGTCATTATCACCACTTCGTCGCTTGAGCGGCGCACCTCGTCCTCAAGTATAATCAAATCCTTGTTGCGTCCGGCGAGCACGCTGACCACGCGGTTGCCGGCTTGCTTCATGGCGCGGATGATGGGCAACAAAGGCGCTACGCCTACTCCGCCGCCGCAACACACCACGGTGCCCACCTTTTCTATCTTGGTGGCTTGTCCCAACGGGCCTACCACATCGTGGAGACTGTCGCCTACTGCCTTGTCGCAGATTTTTTTTGTCGACTTGCCTACGGCCTGCACCACAAGGGTTATTGTCCCTGCAGTGGTGTCGGAGTCGGCGATGGTCAACGGGATGCGCTCGCCATGCTCGTCGGCACGGACAATAACGAAATGCCCTGCACGGCGCGAGCGTGCTATCAGCGGCGCCTCAACTACAAGCTGCACCACCTTTTCCGAGAAATGCTTTTTCTCTACAATTTTATTCATTGTCGTAACGTGTTAGGTCTATTTTCTTTTTTTCAGCTCTCAAAGTTAGCCAATTTTCTGCCAAAACCACCAATCTTTATCCCGATAATTGCTTTTGCTCAAAAGCAAAAAAACGAAGAGGCAATCCGCCGCATGCCACCAAAGCAAACGCCCTCCGGCGGGACAATTCCTGCGGAGGGCGTTTGTGTTTTTGTATGCCTGTGGCTTAGTTTCTGCTGTTGCCGAAGAAACGGAGCATGTAGAGGAACAGGTTTATGAAGTCAAGATAGAGCGTCAACGCGCCGATTGTGGCGATTTTGCCCACTTGCGACGAGTCGCTGTACTGCACCATTTGTTTGATTTTCTGGGTGTCCCATGCGGTGAGGCCGATGAAGATTGCCACGCCGGCAAACGAAATCAGCCATTCAAGGGTGCTGCTGCCCACGAAGATGTTGACAATCGTCGTGATGATCAAGCCGATAAGCGCCATAAACAGGAACGAGCCCATTTTTGTAAGGTCGTTGCTGGTCAGATAGCCGTAGATGCTCATCGCGCCAAACACGCCTGCCGTTATGGCAAAGGTGTAGGCTATCGACCCGAGTTCAAAAGCCCAGAATATCGACGAGAACACCACGCCGTTGAGCACGGCGTAAAGGAAGAACAACGAGGTTGCGGCAAACGTGCTGAGCTTGTTGATGGCTCCCGTGATTGCTATCACGCAGGCAAACTCGGCGATGATCAAGCCCCAGAATGTAAGACGGCTTGAGAAGATGGCGCTCATTATTGCCGGACTTGCCGCCACATAGATTGCCACGCCGGCGGTGACGAGCAGACCGAGAAACATTCGCATATAGACGCTGCGCATCACTTTCGACACGCTGTGGGTCAACGTTATGGTTGGCTGTGCCCCATAACCGTATTGCTGATTGTAATTTTCCATATTTTCTGTTTTTTAAAAAGTTGTCGGTGAAGATAACGCTATTTTTCAGCATTATGTTCACCGACATTGTTAATTATCCATAATCAACCACTTTTACATGCGTTCCGGCACTTCGATGCCGAGCATCCAGAAGCCTTGGCGGATGATGTCGCCTACGGTGCGCGACAATGTCAGGCGGAAGCCGCGCAGGTCGGCGTTTTCCTCGCCGAGGATTTTATAGTCGTGGTAGAACTGGTTGTATTCTTTCACAAGTTCGTAGACGTAGTTGGCAACCAACGCCGGGCTGTAGGTGCGCCCTGCCTCGGCTACGATTGCCGGGAAGTCGGAGAGACGCTGGATGAGCGATATCTCTTTGTCGTTGAGAGCAACTGCCGATGCGTCAAACGCTTCGCTGACCTGCTTGTCGGCTGCCTTGCGGAGCACCGACTGGATGCGGGCGTAGGTGTACTGCACAAACGGTCCGGTGTTGCCGTTGAAGTCGATTGATTCTTTCGGGTTGAACGTCATGTTCTTGCGAGGGTCGACTTTAAGAATGAAATATTTCAACGCGCCGAGTCCGATGATTGCCGAAATCTTGTCGGCCTCTTCCTGTGAAAGGTCCTGCAGTTTGCCCATCTCTGCCGACATCTCTTTGGCGTTCTGCACCATGGCGTCCATCAGATCGTCGGCGTCGACTACAGTGCCTTCGCGCGACTTCATCTTGCCTTCTGGCAGCTCTACCATTCCGTATGAGAAGTGCACAAGGTCCTTGCCCCATTTGAAACCGAGCTTGTCGAGCAGCAGTGAGAGCACCTGGAAGTGGTAGTTCTGCTCGTTGCCCACCACGTAGATCATCTTGTCTATAGGATAGTCCTGGTAGCGCAGCTTGGCGGTACCGATGTCCTGGGTCATATACACTGATGTGCCGTCGCTGCGGAGCAGCAGTTTGTGGTCGAGTCCGTCGGCGGTAAGGTCTGCCCACACGGAGTTGTCTTCCTTGCGGTACATGATGCCTTTCTCCAAGCCTTCAAGCACCTTCTCCTTACCCTCGAGATATGTCTGGCTTTCATAGTAGATTTTGTCGAAGTCTACGCCCAGACGCTTGTAGGTCTCGTCAAATCCGGCATACACCCACGAGTTCATCGTGCGCCACAGCGAACGCACCTCCTCGTCGCCGGCTTCCCAGCGGCGGAGCATCTCGCGAGCCTCCTGCATCAATGGCGACGCTGCCTCTGCCTCTTCCTTGGTCATGCCTTTCTCCTCGAGTTCCTTCACTTCGGCTTTATAGTGCTTGTCGAAAGCCACATAGAAATCACCGATAAGGTGGTCGCCCTTCTTGCCAGTCGATTCCGGAGTAGCGCCGTTGCCCCACTTCTGCCATGCGAGCATCGATTTGCAGATATGGATGCCGCGGTCGTTCACGATATTGGTTTTCACCACCTTGTAGCCATTGGCCTGCATGATGCGCGACAGGCTGTAGCCAAGCAGGTTGTTGCGCACGTGGCCGAGGTGAAGCGGCTTGTTGGTGTTTGGCGACGAATATTCAATCATCACCAGCTCGCTGTTGTCGTCGGCGGTCTTGAAGCCATAGTCTTTTGTTGCGTGGATATGGTCGAGCACTCCGAGCCAAAATTTCGGCTCTATAGTGATGTTAAGGAAGCCCTTTATCACGTTATACTCCTTCACCGCCTCGCAGTTGGCAACGAGATAATCGCCTATCTCCTTGGCTGTTGCGTCGGGAGCTTTGTGCGATGCTTTCAAGAACGGGAATACCACTATTGTAAGGTTGCCTTCAAACTCTTTTTTCGTTGTTTGCGGCACGATGGTTGAAGCCTCTACCTCCAAACCATAGAGCGACTTCAGCGCCTCGGCTGTAGCCGCAGAAATGATGTTATCTATCGACATTTATATGATTATTTTCTAATTATCTTAATTTCAGACTGCAAAGATAGTGCAAGATGAGTGAAGAGCAAAACAAATTTATTTGATTTTGCTCTTTACTTAGAGTCCTTAAAGTCTTTAGAGTCCCTAGAGTCCCTCAAACTATTTTTTTTAAAATCAAATTCTTTTCTGTAGCTTTGCACACATGAACCAGACTGAGCGCATAATCGGATCGGAGATACTCCGCAAACTTCCCTACGAGCCCAACAGCCAGCAGATGGAAATCATTGCCGCGCTGAGCAAGTTTGTCGCCGACACCGACGGCCGCTCGGTCTTTCTGCTCAACGGATATGCCGGAACGGGCAAAACATCGCTCGCAGGAGCGCTTGTCGCAGCTTTGCCGGCACTGCGCCGACAGGCTGTGCTGCTGGCGCCTACGGGACGGGCGGCGAAGGTGTTTGCGGCATACTCGCGCCACAGTGCGTTCACCATACACCGCAAAATCTACCAAAGCCGACGCTACAACCCCGAGGACTCGCATTTCTGCCTTGCTCGCAACAACCACAAGAACACGCTGTTTATTGTCGACGAAGCGTCGATGATTGCCAACAACGCGTCGGAAGGGGCGGTGTTTGGCACGGGATGCCTGCTCGACGACCTTATCACCTACGTTTACAGCGGCGAGGGATGCCGCCTGATTCTGCTCGGCGACGTGGCTCAGCTGCCGCCGGTGGGCTACACCGACAGCCCGGCTCTCGCGCCTGCCACGCTGCAGGGCTTCGGGCTTACGGTCTACAGCTTCTCGCTGACCGAGGTGGCACGACAGCGCAGCTCGTCGGGCATACTGCACAACGCCACGATGATACGGCAGATTATCGCTTCGGGAAAACTGGAGGCGCCGACGCTCGAAATCTCCGGCTTCGACGACGTGGAGGTGGTGAGCGGTGAGTTTCTGTCGGAAAAGGTCGAGGAATGCTACGCGCAGGAGGGAGGCGCGGCTGAGACAATAATCATCACGAGGAGCAACAAGAGGGCGGTGATGTTCAACCAGGGAATACGCGCACGGGTGCTGTATATGGACGCGGAAATAACCACCGGCGACATGCTGCTCGTGGCGAAAAACAACTATTTCTGGGCTGCCGACTACGACGGCATCGACTTCATCGCAAACGGTGATGTGGCGGTGGTGAAACGCATCTCTGAGGTGACGGAGGAATACGGCTTCCGCTTTGCCGACGTGACGCTCGAGTTCCCTGACTACAACAATGCGGAAATCGATGCGAAAATAATCCTCGACGCGCTCTATGCGGAGTCGCCGGCGCTGTCGCGCGAGCAAAATAACAATCTGTACCTCCGTGTGATGGACGACTATGCCCACATCACGCGCAAAAGCGAGAAATACAAACGTCTGAAGCAAGACCCGTTCTTCAACGCGCTGCAAGTGAAATTCGCCTATTCCGTGACGTGCCACAAGGCGCAGGGCGGACAGTGGCGCAACGTGTTTGTCGACATGGGATACATCCCTGAGGAGGCATTCTCAAATGTGGATTTCTACCGATGGCTATACACGTCGTTCACACGTGCC
>ERZ791861.1290-NODE-1290-length-12385-cov-3.680697_pt1 | contig 12385 bp, 9 predicted proteins | sample MGYA00510283_ERZ791861 | MGnify/ENA primary metagenome ERZ791861 (study PRJEB30046, sample SAMN00792074) | human gut metagenome | study: EMG produced TPA metagenomics assembly of the A metagenome-wide association study of gut microbiota in type 2...
CTTACGTCTGGTAAGTACCAGCTGTCCCAGGGCAATGACTGCCACTACAATGAAGAACAGTACTGCTTTGGCCTGACCAACACCTTCAAATCCGCTTCTGCCATAGAAGGTATTGTAGATATCCAGAGCCAGCATAGCTGTCTTTTTGCTGGGTGCTCCAGCCGTCAATGCAAGGTTCTGGTCGAACAGCTTAAAGCTGTTGGACACGGTGAGGAACAAACATATGGTAATAGATGGCATAACCATCGGAATTTTCACTTTGAATAATGTCTGTAACGAAGTAGCTCCATCGATCTCTGCTGCTTCGATCAGATCCGTAGGTACATTCTGCAGTCCGGCTACATAAATGATCATCATATAACCGATCATCTGCCAGTTCATCAGAATGATCAGACCCCAGAATCCATAGGTCGGATTCGCCACCAGTGTTGTCTCGTATTTTAACAATACTGCGTTGATCATCTGCTGCCAGATATATCCCAAAATGATACCGCCGATCAGGTTCGGCATGAAAAATACTGTACGGAACAGGTTGGTTCCTTTGATCTTTCTCGTCAATGCCAGTGCCAAAATGAAGGCAAACACATTAATGGTGACAATGGACACTACGGAGAATTTTAGAGTAAATCCAAATGCGTTGACAAAATCTTTGTCCGCAAAAATTTTAATGTAATTTTCTAAGCCTACAAATTGCGCGTTTGTAATTGTCTTAAATTTGCAAAAGGACAGATATACGCCCATGACAAACGGTATGATAAAAGCAAAGGAAAACGCGATCAGGGTAGGCAGTACAAAAATGGGAAAATATCTTTTTAATGTCTTTTGCATAAGCCTGTCTCCTTTTTACAAACACAGGGGCCGTGGTACCACCACCGCCCCCTGTGTCTGAAGTTATATAAGATGGATTAAGTTATTGTCTTTTTGCTGATGGAGCTTAGTTAGCTGCGGTTGCGGCCTTTTCAGCTGCCCATCTTTCAACTACGGTTGTCTTTACAGTATCCCAGTCGATGGAACCGGAAGCATACTCCAGAAGAGCTGCGCCGAAGTCATCCTTGAACTGCTGGCTAGGGAAGGAAGTGAAGTTCCATGATACAGATGTCTTGGAGGTATCTGCCATGTAACGAAGAACTTCCTGTGCCAGAGGATCGGTGGGCTTTTCATCATCGCTGAAGGTATCGAAAGGAGCGATGAATCCAAGGTCGTTGGTTACTGCTGCCTTACCGGTCTCAGAAGAGAACAGCCATTCAACGAATGCGATAGATGCTGCCTGATCCTCAGCAGAAGCTTCCTTGTTGATGCAGAAGAAGTTCTCAGTACCGGTGCAAAGTCCCTGGTTCTCTTCACCTTCAACTCCTGTATAGATAGGAAGGAACTTAACATCCTCAGCCTTAACGGTGTTACCGTCTACGCCATTGATCTGGCTCCAACCCCAGTTACCGTTCTGTACCATTGCTGCCTGACCCAGAGCGAACTCAGCCATGGAGTCGTCTACAGACTTGCTTCCCAGCAGACCGGGTGCTGTGCAGGAGTTGTTGATGTACAGATCAAAAATGTTCTTGAAGTTATCGGAGTAAGTGAACTCCAGAGTGTCGGTATCGGTGATACCCTTGTCCTTGAACTCGTAGTATACAGGGATGTTAGCCAGATGAGTCTGCCATCTCCAGTCTTCACCGGGAGTCAGGGATGTGGAAGCGAATACGCCTTCAATACCCAGCTCATCTTTCTTAGCCTGCATATCTTCTACAACCTCTTTTAACTTAGCGAAGTTGTTGATCTCATCCATGCTTGCTGCCTTAGCGCCGTCCAGTGCGAAGTACTTCTGCATGATAGCGTCGTTATAAATGATACCATAACCCTCTACTACGTAAGGGATTCCGTATACACCACCGTCTTCGCCGGTGATTGCCAGGCTCTTATCCATTAACCAACTGTACAGGTCTGTATCCTTTAAGTCTGCACAGTAGTCTTTCCAGTTCTGATAACCGATAGGTCCGTTGATCTGGAACAGGGTAGGTGCTTCCTTGTTAGCGATCTCAGACATCAGTGTCTGCTCGTAGGTACCGCTTGCTGCAGTTACAACCTTTACAGGAACACCGGTCTCCTCGGTATATTCCTTAGCCAGCTTCTGCCATACTTCGTCAACTTCAGGTTTGAAGTTCAGATAGTATACAGAGCCTGCTGCCTCTGCGGTCTTCTCTGCCGCCTCGGTAGTTGCTGCTGCGTCCGTCTTATTGTCGGTAGCAGGGGTGGTTGCTGTTGCATTGTCAGCATTTCCGCAACCGGTCAGCATGGAAGCTGCCATTACTGCACAAAGTAAAACACTTGCCAGTTTCTTCTTCATAATCTTACCTCTCCTTTTTTGTTAGAACGGGAACCCTTCATAATTCTTGCCATACTCCCGTCAGGTTGTCGGAAACGGTTTCGGTATTGTTCCCGGTAACGTTTCCGTTGCTGTAATTAGAAAATAGCACATTCACGAACTGGTTGCAAGTGCTTTTCTGTAAATCCCTGGAAGTTTGTATATTGTTCTCAAAATACTTCTCGCAGTTTTGTGCATTTTCACAATGACTTTATAATTCTTCTGCCGCTTATATTCTTTTTTCAAATAATTAACCCCTCGAGCGTACTGTCTCCTACTCGATTTTTATACTTTGTACACCATCTCGCTTAAAAGCTCGATGATGTACATTCGCCAGGTACAGATTCTTGTGCAAGCACAAATCTGTACCTGGCTCATCGTATACACAAAAAGAGGTGCCGCCTCATCCTTCTGCAGCACCTCCCGGGTTCTTTTTTCTATTTTATTTTTACAGATACTTTTTCCAGCCTTCTGGCAGATATTTTGCCGTGCTGCGGAGCATATCCCTTACCAGCTCTTCCACCTGTTCTCTGGAAGCTCTTCCTTTCACCTGCGGATCCTCCAGGAATGCTTCCACCACCAGATCAAAATCACACAGAATAGCTGCTTTCAGAATCCGCTCATGGTTTGCCACATGGGGATCCACCAGCTCCTTGATCTGCTCCGGAAGCTCTCCGGCATACAACGGGCGGATGGCATCTCTCTCGAATACCGCATTGGTCTCTACAACCGCACTTTCCGGCAGATTGGCAATCTGATGTCCGGTATTGGGAATATTGACATTGCTGATCTTGCGGGTCAGTCCGCAGAGTGCCTTGATCAGCTGGATACCTTCCTCCCCGGTAGGCTTCAACTCGATCTCTTCCTCACCGGCTGCCAGTCTCGCGCTCTTTGCCAGACGTTCCTGCAGATCCTTCTTTCTCCAGTCTACGGTAGTCAGACCGAATTTCCATCTCTTTACCGTCTCGGGATCTTTCAGGTAACTGTCACCCACACCGGGCATGAATTCCACCAGATGCCTGTCGCCTGCTGCTGCGATCAGACCATATTTGCGGAACAGATCAAATTTCACAATATGGGCACACTCGAAAGTAGAGTTCGCCCAGTTTTTATCTGCTTCTTTGTAGCCGTCTTCCTTATGCTCCTCGGTATATTTCCGGTAAATGGGGAACAGATCGATTCCTTTATAGGAAGCATAGTCGAACCAGGTGAAATGGTTGATACCCAGTACATTGACCTGAATATCCTCACGTTTCACATCCTTAAGCCCCATGGTCTCTTCCAGAATACCCTTTAACACTTTCTGGGTACCGAATACTTCATGGCAGCATCCAAAAGCTTTGATCTCCGGAAAAACGTAGTACAAAGTCTTCACGCACAGGGACATGGGGTTGGTGTAATTGATGACCCAGGCTTTCGGTGCATATGCCCTGATGGCCTGTGCGATTTCCACATACATGGGAATCGTACGCAGTGCTCTCATGGCACCGCCGGGGCCTGCGGTATCTCCTACAGACTGATAGATTCCCAGTCGTTCCGGCATATGTACATCCACAGCCATCTCATCAAAAGTTCCCGGCAGAATAGAGATCACGATGAAATCCGCACCGGTCAATGCGGACTGTAAGCTGTCAGAAACAGTATAGTTCCATTTGCCCACCACATCCTCTCTTGCAGAAAGTCTGTTGCCGATGATCTCATTGTGTTTTGCCGCCTCCGCATCAATATCATACAGGCGGATGGTTCCGGACAGTTCTTCATCCATGGCCAGATCCGTCATAAATGTCCATGCCCATCCTCTGGAACCACCGCCAATATAGGCGATCTGTAAATCTTTTACCTTTCCGTCTGCATACTCCATTTTTGTATCCTCCTTATGTGTTTCCGGTCCTTGGGATCCTCTGCTCCATCGGCCCGTACTGCCTTCTCTATATTGCACATTATAGCCTATGGCTGTATAATAATCTTGCTATTATTTGCGTATTTTTTTCCATTTTCGTACTATATTGACTTTTGTTTTTATACAAGCTCATAGATTTGTAATATAGCCTGCGCATACTGTTTTTCAGAATGCAGTCTAATATAGCACTAATATAGCATAGGAAAAAGGAGATCACTATTATGTTTGAAACAGGGGATTTTCAGACACCGGCTCCACCGGAATCAGGTGTTGCGGGCAATGCTGTTGCTTCGACGCCTCAGGATCACTGGCTCTATAATGAGCTTGTAGACGGATTCCACATCGACCGTGTTGTACGGGACTATAATTATTCCATGGATATCCGTCACATTCACGAAGAATACGAGATTTATTATCTTTTAGAGGGGGAACGGTATTATTTTATCAACCAGCAGACCTATCTGGTCACCCCGGGAACGCTGGTCTTCATTGACAAGGAGCAGATCCACCGCACCGGTATGGCTTCCGCCGGACCACATCACGACCGGATCGTTTTAGGAATCATGGAAGAGCCCTTTTCTGCCTTTCTGGCATCTTTCGGAGGATTGCAGCTGCAGAGTTTTTTCACGGAGCAGGGCAGTATTCTGACACTGCCAGAAGAAATGCGCCCCTATATCCAGTCTCTGTTGCAGGACATTGCCTCTGAGCTGATCCACAAAAAGCCCGGCTATCTTCTGGGCGCCATGACGAAGCTGGCAGAATTTTTCATTGCCGTGCTGCGCTTGCAGCCCGAGGGTCCCGTTGTCTCATCCCCGGCCAGACATTCGAACCCGAAGTATCAAAAGGTCGATGAAGTGGCGCACTATATTGTAGAACATTGTACTGAGCGGATCTCTCTGGAGGATCTCGCTGGGCGGTTCTATATCAACAAATTTTACCTGAGCCGTATTTTCAAAGAAGTCACCAGTTTTACCATCAATGATTACCTGAATGTCAACCGCATCAAAAAAGCCCACCGGCTCCTTCTGGAAACAGATGACAGCATCACTTCCATTGCGGAACAGTTGGGCTATGAAAATATTACTTATTTTGAACGGGTGTTTAAAAAATACCGGAATATGACACCGTTAAAATACCGGAATTATTATCGGTCGGAGACGGAGTGACCTATGAATCTGCAGCTGTCTGAACGTATACTCCTTGTCTGCTTCATGATAAGCCGCTCTACAACAGATCACTCAGTCGTGCAAACTGCTCCAGTGTCAATGCCTCACCTCTTACGGTAGGGGACAGGCCCATCTGTGCCAAGGCTGCTGCCGCGGATTCCTTGGTGATGCCTGGGAGGCCCGCATTTCCCAGACCGTTCACCAGGGTCTTACGGCGCTGGTTGAAGGAAGCCCGGATCAGGGCGAACATCTTCTTCTCATCCTTCACCTGTACCGGCGGTTCTTCGTAGCGGGTCAGGCGGATGACCGCGCTGCCCACATTCGGTCTCGGGATGAAGCAGTTGGGCGGTACATTCGCCACGATTTCCGGCTTTGCATAATACTGCACCGCCAGAGACAGGGCGCCGTAATCCTTCGTGCCGGGGCCTACCTGCATACGGTCCGCCACTTCCTTCTGCACCATGATGGTGATGCTCTTCAGCGGCACACGGCTCTCGAATAAGCCCATGATGATCGGTGTCGTTATGTAATAGGGCAGGTTTGCCACCACCTTGATGGGGCGTCCTCCGTTTTTCTCTTCCACCAGCCGGTTAATGTCCACTTTCAGGATATCGTCATTGATGACCGTGACGTTATCATAATCCTGTAATGTCTCTTCCAGAATAGGGATCAGTGCCTTGTCGATCTCCACGGCCACCACGCTGCCCGCGTGCTCCGCAAGATACTGGGTCATGGTACCGATGCCCGGTCCGATCTCCAGCACGCAGTCCTCCTTTGTGATCTCCGCAGAGGAGATGATCCGGTCTAATACCGTTGTGTCTATAAGAAAGTTCTGTCCGAATTTTTTCTGAAAATTAAAATGATATTTCTGCAGTACCGCAATGGTGTTCTGGGGAATTCCCAAATAAGCCATAATAAGCCTCCTTAATAATACTTAAAGTCCTCTAAAAAGTGAATGCAGTCATACAACACCAGCACATCCATTCCCTGCTCCGGTTCATATTGCTCCATCAGCTGGAACAGTTTTCCGTTATAATACCGCAGATCTACCACATAGATATTCTCGTAATGGGTCGTGAGCAGCGGAATCAGGCTATTGGCATAAGAATCCTTGATGACGAACAGCGTCTTGCCGGGATTATATTCTGTGTGGATCTCAATAAATGCATGATTGTCATTCAGAAAAAAGCCGTACTGATTCTTGGTGTCCAGATAATCCGGTGCATACAGAGAATCTGCCGTGTCCGTAAAATCATAGGTCACCGATATTGCTTTTTTCTCCGTCTCCGGGAAATACTGTATGCTATCCTTCGTCCAGTCCACATTGATACGGGACTGCAGGGTTCCCTGAAAATTCTCCGACACCGTCTTCCTGCCGTTTACGTCATACGGGTAGGGGAAACGTCCCACACTGTCCGCCCAGGCCAGAAAACCGTAATATGCCCCCAGACTGGTCCAATGATGATCCGTGCGATAATAGATGGGCTCCTGTGCATGCTCCTGCAAAGCGTGATACACATCTATATAATGCTCTTCTCCAATAGAATTCCTTACCTTCGTAAGCAGCCGTTCTTCGTCATAATAAGGTGCAAATGCCGGCAGCATATCCGTGAGAATGTTGTCCGCTGTCGGTACCAGCATGACTTTGGCATCCCAGTGGTTCACCAGCTTTGTTAACGATGCGACACGGGAATTTTCCATCTGCTCCGTATACTCATCGGGATCGTTTACTCCGATCAGATACCGGTCTGCTCCCAGATAGACCCCGTTGATCTCTTTTTTCCGGAAACAGATATCTGCCCGGGTCTTAAGTCCTACCCATTTATCCCGTCCTACGAACTGGTCGGACATGTATTTCTCATACGCATCCCCGTATTCTCCCGTAAAAAGACTCTCCCAGGAAAAGGCAGGGCGGGAAGCCAGCACCCGGTTCTCCGCTTCCGAATATACTCTGTCACTGTTCCACAGATCTGCCACTCCCAGAACCAGAAGTACCGCACAGACCAGTCCGATGGTCAACAGCGAATTTCTTTTATCATCCATATGCGGTTCCTCCTTCCCGGTTAGAATCGAAAATACAAAAAGGGATTATACGACGCATCCACAATATACGCCACCGACAGAAGCAGCAGTACTGCCGGAATCACCTTTTCTCCCAACCGGTACAGTGCCATGGCGGGGCCTGTCTTACTGCTTTTCAAAGCATGCACCAGTCTGCTGCCTAGCGGAAGACATGCCACCAATGCGATGACCAGAAGCACCAGATACTCATTGCTCAAAAACATGGCCAGTGAATTCACGGGCCCTACCCCGTTCATTCCAAACATAGCCTGCAGATAAGCCAGAATCTCACCGGGACTTTCCAGTGCAAAAAATACCCAGCTGATCAATACCACCGCCAGCGTATAAACCCTGCCGAACACTTTGGGCACACTCTCCAGAACTTCTCCCAGAAACAGTTTTTCCAGAATCAGGAAAAGCGCAAACCACAGCCCCCAGAACAGGAAGTTCCATCCCGCACCGTGCCAGATACCGGTCAGCATCCATACCACCAGAATATTAAACAGCTGTCTCGGCAAGCCCTTGCGATTGCCACCCAGCGGAATATACACATACTCCTTGAACCAGGTACTTAGGGAAATATGCCATCTGTGCCAGAAATCTTTGACCGAAGTGGCAACGTATGGATAATTGAAGTTCTCCGGGAAATGGAAGCCTAAGACTGCCCCCAGTCCGATCGCCATGTCGGAATAGCCTGAAAAATCAAAGTAGATCTGCAATGCAAAGGCGGCAATTCCCAGCCATGCCATGAGAACACTCATCTGATCCGTTCCCAGCTCCGTTACCTGTTTCCATAATAATCCCAGATTATTGGCCAGCAATCCCTTTTTCGCCAGTCCCGTCACAAAACGCTTCGCACCATAGCTGATGGCATCCAGGTCGGTCCGTCTGTCCTGCAGATACCGTTCCACCTGATGATACTTTAAAATAGGCCCGGCGATCAGCTGTGGGAACATGGTCACGTAGACACCGAACTGCAGAATATTGCGCTGCGCTTTTGTATCGCCCCGGTACACATCGATCACATAAGACATGGTCTGGAAGGTGTAAAAGGAAATTCCGATGGGTAACGGAAGATTCAGAAACGGAATCGACGTTCCGAAGACCGCATTCACCGTCTGCATCAGGAAATCGGCATATTTAAAAAATCCCAGGATAAAAAGATTGATGACAATGGAACATAGCAAAAAGATCCTGGAGCGATCCTTCCCTCTGTATTCTTCGATCAGCCTTCCCCACACATAATCGGATATGGTAGAAAAAAGCATGAGGAAAATATAGACGGGCTCTCCCCAGGCATAAAAGACCAGGCTCCCCAGGAAGAGAACCAGATTCTTCATCTTCCGGGGAACCAGGAAATAGCAGATCATAAAAATCGGCAAAAACCGAAAAAGAAACAATACACTGCTGAATACCATTCACTCTACTCCGTATTTACTCCAGAGTCTGTCTGATAGCCTCCAGGGCAAGTTCATTCTGCTCCTGACAGTAAGTGATCACGGCCTCATCGCCCTGTTCTTCCACAGAGGAAGTGTCCGCACCCAACTGTACAAAGCATACATAATCGCCTATCCGTTCCACTCGGGATGCCTGAATCTTGCCCAGATTCATGGGATACTGCATCGTGTCATTCACCAGACTGTCACGGTAGGCGTTCAATGCACTTTCTACCTCTTCTACCTTACCATCTTTTGCATGAATAATCAATAAAGTATCTACATTGACGCTGATCATGGGTGCCTCTCCCAGGTAGGCATCATAGAGCTCCGCACTGACACCGTAGGTCTCGTTCAGCATTTCCCCGGGTATCTCGGAATCCGGCCAGTAATTGTCTCCCAGTGCATCCGTAACTGCCTTTTTTGCACTCTGTAACGCTTTCGCAGCGTCCTTCGGATTCTGTGCAGCGGTTGTACTACCGGCCTCGCCGGTCTCCTGTCCCGCTGCGGTGCTCTCCATGGTGGACTGCTGGTTGTCTGATGCAGCACCGTTATTATCCTTGCCTCCGCAGGCGGTCATAGAAAGTGCCAGAGCACTCATAAGTAACATACATGCTAATTTCTTTTTCATAAAATCTCTCCTTGTTTTGCAGGGATATTTCCCATGTTCAGTTGCAGTATCCCCTTTTTGGGGATCCCTATTTTATCAGACGACAATCCGGTAGAAAAAGTTTCATTAAATTTTCAACAGCCAGAACAGAAACGGCATTGTAGCTACGGACAGCACAGTGGTCAGCGCCACGCCCTTAGAGGTCAGCCGGTAATCACCGTCATATTGCTGCGCCAGCATGACTGTCATGCTGCCGACAGGTGTGGCCGTCATGACCAGACAGACACCCAGAAACATGGGGTCTGTAATGAAAAAACGCAGTCCCCACAGAAGCAGTGCCGGCATAAGCAGCAGCTTCACAACAGAAAAGAGCAGCAGCCGCACATCCGTAAACAGATCCTTTAACCGGATCTGTGCCAGCGAATCACCGATTACCAGCATACTTAATGGTCCGGTGACAGCTCCGATCCGGGTGGCAGTATCTTTGAAGACCATCGGAACCGGAAGATTACTGATATACAGGGTCACTGCAATGAGGCAGGAGATCACCCCCACATTCATCAGCTGCTTCCAGTTCAGCTTTTCCCGCTGTCCGGAGGTCTTCATCCTGTTAATGCCATAGGTATAGATCAGCACACTGTAAAGCAGATTAAAAATTGCAGCATGGATCACTGCTTCACCGCCGTACATGGCATCCAGCAGAGGATAGCCCATAAAGCCAATATTGGCGAAGATCGTCATGACCTGATAAGAACCATAATCTTCTCTGTCTGCCCGAAGCAGTCTCGGAATCAGCTCTGCAATCACAAACATGATAGCAAAAAAGATCAGCGCCACAGCCAGCGTAACCAACAATGCCGCCTTATTTTCCAATGTTTCAGGATTCATGCCGGAGGCAATGATCAGCGCCGGATTGCCGATATTAATGACGATACCGGAGATCATCTTGCCGGTATTTTCCCCGAATACTCCGACCTTTCTGCAGATGTACCCGATCAGCATGATCAGGAAAAAAATCACCATTTGTTGAAGTAAAAGCATACGCTGCCTTCTTTCTGTATTTAATCAGGAAATAGTAACTATTCAGAACCCCATTCGCAAAACCGCGTACATCATAGCACATATGTGCTCTTTTTCACAACAAAAAATTATTGTTTTCCACCCTTTTTGCTTTCTTTCTTTACAAAACTACGGACAGTACGCTATACTTGCAAAGGACTATTGATGGAAACGACGCTGCAAAGCAGCAGAATGTGAGGAAATATGAGCATATTAAACGTAGAACACCTGACCCACGGATTTGGAGACCGTGCTATTTTTAACGATGTATCGTTTCGCCTGCTGAAGGGGGAACATATCGGTCTCATCGGTGCCAACGGCGAGGGAAAATCTACCTTTATGAATATTATCACCGGTAAACTGATGCCGGATGAGGGCAAAGTGGAATGGGCGAAGAATGTCCGCGTCGGCTATCTGGACCAGCATACAGTGCTGACCCCCGGTATGACGATCCGTCAGGTACTGGCTTCCGCTTTTGATTTCTTATACGATATGGAAGCACAGATGAATGAAATCTGTGACAAAATGGGAGATGCCACCTCGGAAGAACTGGAACAGTACATGGAAGACCTGGGAACAATCCAGGATCTGCTGACTATGCATGATTTCTATATGATCGATGCCAAAGTGGAGGAAGTGGCAAGAGCTCTGGGACTGATGGATATCGGCCCGGACCGTGATGTGACAGAGTTGTCAGGTGGTCAGCGTACCAAAGTTCTGCTGGGCAAACTTCTGTTGGAAAAGCCCGATATTCTGCTGCTGGATGAGCCGACCAACTATCTGGATGCGGAACATATCGAATGGCTCAAGCGTTATCTGAATGAATATGAGAACGCATTTATCCTGATCAGCCATGACATTCCCTTCCTGAACAGTGTCATCAACCTGATCTATCACATGGACAATCAGGAGCTGACCCGCTATGTGGGCGATTACGACAAGTTCCAGGAAGTCTATGCCATGAAGAAATCCCAGCTGGAGGCCGCATATAATCGTCAGCAGAAGGAGATCGCCGATTTGAGGGATTTCGTAGCAAGAAACAAGGCCCGTGTATCCACCCGAAACATGGCCATGTCCCGCCAGAAGAAGCTGGATAAGATGGATGTCATCGAGCTGGCTGCGGAGAAGCCGAAGCCTGAATTCTCTTTCAAGGAGGGCCGCACCACTGGTCGTATCATTTTCGAGACAAAGGATCTGATCATCGGTTATGACGAGCCGCTGTCCAAGCCCCTGAATCTGTCCATGGAACGTGGCGAGAAGGTAGCGCTGATCGGTGCCAACGGTATCGGTAAGACCACACTGTTGAAGAGCATTCTGGGACTGATCCCGCCTCTGTCCGGCGAAGTGGAGCAGGGGGATTATCTGGAGATCGGTTATTTCGAGCAGGAAATGTCCGGTTCCGGTGACAACAGCTGTATCGAAGAGATCTGGCAGGAATTTCCCGCGTTTACCCAGTATGAGGTGCGTTCCGCCCTGGCCAGATGCGGTCTGACCACAAAGCATATTGAGAGCCGCGTAAAGGTACTCAGCGGTGGTGAGCAGGCAAAGGTAAGACTCTGCAAGCTCATGAACCGTGCCACGAACGTTCTGTTACTGGACGAGCCAACGAACCATCTGGATGTGGATGCCAAAGACGAGCTGAAACGGGCACTGAAAGAATACAAGGGAAGTATTCTCATGGTCTGCCATGAGCCGGAATTCTACGATGGCCTGGCTACCCAGGTCTGGGATCTGTCCCAGTGGACCACAAAGCTGTAAATAGAAAGTTAGCCTAGCTACGAGCCATGCAAAAAT
>ERZ791861.1304-NODE-1304-length-12331-cov-2.531606_pt1 | contig 12331 bp, 13 predicted proteins | sample MGYA00510283_ERZ791861 | MGnify/ENA primary metagenome ERZ791861 (study PRJEB30046, sample SAMN00792074) | human gut metagenome | study: EMG produced TPA metagenomics assembly of the A metagenome-wide association study of gut microbiota in type 2...
TCTTTCTTTTCCGTATCGCCAATTTATATGCTTATCCCCACTAAATTTCTACTGACCCCGTATTTCTCATCATGGAGCATACGGCTGGTTTCGGAATCGTAAAACAACTCCAGTGCACGTTCGTTTGAGATGTTGAGCGTGTCGGCAAGCTGCTTGACGATTCTTGCTATTTTGTTCCACAAAAGAAAGTCCTTCATAAGCTAAATGATTTTATGAGATTTAAATGTCAGATGCTTGTCGGCAATGTCTTGGTTCAAGATGCATATTTGGAAGTTAGGTTTGTGGTAAATCAAAAGGCTCAAAGTCGTTTCCACAGTAGCATAACCATTGATAAACGCTTCGATAGCGTCAATCACCCGGTCGTCGGCGACGCCACCCTCCACGATGTCGTAGCCAGCCCACGGTTGTTTGCCTTGACGGCTTTCGACAATAAACTCAAGCCATTCGCGGTTGTAAGCATCGAATTTCAGGACATTGCAATTTACAGGCTCGTCGTATTTATAAGTGTTTATGACGGCATGGTCTGCGTTGCGAATCATCTGGATACTTGGTCGTATAGATTAGTAAGATAGAATCCCGGACCAAAATCCAAGTCCTTTCTGCCAATGCTGACAATCGGCTTTTCGACCACGACAGTCGATCCGTGGTAGAGAATTGATTTATCCATTCCGCCTCCTTTCCCAATTTTCCAAAGCCTCGACAACATCGTTGGCAACCGCCTCGCGGCTCTCCGTGTGCAGCGTGTCGTAGCAGTCCACGATGAGATTTTTTATAAGACCAGCCCGTTCAAGCCTCCGTCTCATTTCGGCAGGTGTTATACCTAATTTTTTAGCGGAAGCCTCGATAGCCAATATCGTGAACGACAGGCGGTCAAGTTCAGCAGTACGTTTCATTGTCTCCATTGCCGTAGATGTTGTTTGTTTTTTGCAAAGATAGTGCAAGCCGAGAGAAGAGCAAAACAAACTTGTTTGATTTTGCACATCCGAGGCGCCGCCTATCTTATGAAAAGATAGTGCAAGCCGAGAGAAAAACCGTGCAAGCCGAGCGGAAAATGAAGTTTACTTCAATTTTTCCGAGGCACCGCCGGTTTTATGCAAGAGCAAAACAAACAAGGTTGAAATAATATTCATCAGGGATTCCCTTTTTTCCTTTGTAAATAACCCATCATTCGTTATCTTTGTAAAAACCTCTTAAAAACAGACTATTTGCACGAAATTTGTAAACCTAAAACAATTAACGATATATGGGATTTTTTAGATACCTGACACTGCTTTTCTGCTTATGCACAATAACGTTGACACAGGCTCAACGCTATGAGGTGGACTGCCTTGTAAGCTCTGAAATAAAAGCTGTCGCAACAGACAAGCCAACGGAATTTGACGGCACCCGCACCGTGTTCTATCTGCGCAACGGCACGCTCGTGAATGTGGTGGGACGCAAGGTTGCCGGAACCGACGGACAGGAAGCCTCGCATCTCAAGCAGGCCGGTGACACGCTTGATGTGAGGCAGATAAAAGCCGTGGTTGAATACGACGGCAAGTTGCAAAATGTGTCAATTCTGCATCAAGGAGACCGGATTGTTGAATCAGCGGCGGCGCTCACGCGACGCATGTTGCGCCATCGGCTGTCCCTCGACGTTGTCGAGGGTTAACATCAGGCGTGACCGCTCACGTGGTCGGATTTTGCATTGTCTTATTCAAAGATAGGCTGCGGTTCGGCAAAACATTGTCAAGCAAGCTTGAATGTTTTTCACTCACCTTGCACTATCTTTGCATAAAAATTAAGTTGATGAAGAAATTTAGAATTGGGCTGTTGCCCCGAATTATCATAGCGATTGTGCTTGGTATCGGCACAGGATTTGTGATGCCGGAAGTGGTGGTGCGTTTGTTTGTCACGTTCAACGGGCTGTTCAGCCAGTTTCTCGGATTTATTATACCTCTGATTATCGTGGGGCTTGTCACGCCAGCCATCGCCGACATCGGCAAGGGCGCGGGCAAGATGCTTGTGGCAACAACGCTGCTGGCGTATGTCGCCACGGTGCTGTCTGGATTCCTGTCGTTCGGGGTGGGTGATGTGGTGTTTCCGCATCTGATCACCAAAAACATCTCGATAGAACAGATAAGCGAGGCGCATGGCATAGAGCCGTTTTTCACGGTCGCCATCCCCGAGCCGTTGAACATTATGACTGCGCTTGTGATGGCCTTCACCGTGGGACTTGGACTCGCACATCTGAAATCCACAGCGCTGCGCGACGCGTTTGTCGACTTGAAGGATATAATCGTTAAAACCATACAGGCTGTAATCTTGCCGCTGTTGCCGTTGTATATTTTCGGCATTTTTATGAATATGACGCATTCCGGCCAGGTGGTGCATGTGTTGTCGGCGTTTATGAAGGTGATAGTTGTGATTTTCATACTTCACATTTTCCTTCTCATCTTTCAATTCAGCGTCGCCGGACTTGTGGCGAAGAAGAATCCTTTCCGCCTGCTGCGCAATATGCTGCCGGCATACTTCACGGCGCTCGGCACATCGTCGTCGGCAGCGACCATCCCTGTGACGCTGCGCCAGACTATTGCCAACGGCGTGGATGAGGGAGTGGCAGGATTTGTGGTGCCGTTGTGCGCCACGATACATTTGTCGGGCAGCACGCTGAAAATCGTTGCGTGCGCGCTGGCGTTGATGATAATGCAAGGCATTCCGTACGATTTTCAGATGTTTGCAGGTTTCATCTTTATGCTTGGCGTGACAATGGTGGCCGCTCCGGGAGTGCCCGGCGGAGCGATAATGGCGGCGCTGGGCATTCTGTCGTCAATGCTCGGCTTCGACCAAAACGCCCAGGCGCTGATGATTGCCTTGTATATCGCTATGGACAGCTTCGGCACGGCATGCAACGTGACCGGTGATGGCGCTCTCGCACTCATCATCGACCGTTGTTTCCGCAAGAAATAGACGCGAGGAAACCCCTTGATGCCCTACAGCTCGTCGAGGTCGGCACCTTTGCGCTCCAGAATCGAGGCGGCAAGGCTGTCGCCGGCTTGCACGATTGACACCAAAGAATACAGCGTCTTTGCGGCGTCGTAGTTGCGCATATCCTCAAAACTTGTCATGTTGACGCCCCATGCGCCCATGTGCCAACGCATGGCGAGCATCTCGGCATCGGTAAGTTCCAGTCCGCTGAGCAGAACGAGAATCACCGATTTCTCGCCGTGTCCCATAGGAAAGTTCTTGTAGCTCACCTTGTAGCCTTCGCAGTCTTCCCACTGTCCGAGGCGGTTTTTGCGCTTCTTGATGCTACGGAAGTAAATGTCGCTTTTGCACACGTCGTGGAGCAAAGATGCTATGATTACGCTGTCGCGCGTCACCTCGGTTTCCAGCGAGGCGTCTAATTGCTTCATCCCTTCCCATACGGCAAGCGCCGCCTTGGCGGTGTTGAGCGAATGCTCCACAAGCCCGCCCTCAGTGTTCAAGTGGTGACCAGCCGACGCCGGTGCGGTGAAGAAGCCTTGCTCCTCCAGGTCTTCAATCACGCCTTCCACGCCTTCGCGGCCGGTGGAGCGCAGCAATTCCAGAAATTCTTCTTTAGCGGTTTTGGTATCTTCCATTTTATATGTCTGTTTTTATACAAAATTACAAAAAAATATGCATCTGAGCTGATGCTGTGCGGATAAAAAAGTTTCCCGCCGCAACGACCTGCGGCGGGAAACCTGTTGTTTTGTCGCGTAGGGACACTATTTCTGGAACATATCTCTTATCGAGCCGATAGACGACAGGATGCCCGAAGCCTCGTAAGGAATGTAGACCGTCTTTCCGTCCTTACCGTTGACCATCTTCTCGAGCGTCTCGATATACTTCACGGCGAGCATGTATGTCGCAGGGTCGGTCTTCGTTTCCTTGATGGCATCGGCTACGCGGCGTATAGCCTCCGCCTCGCCTTCAGCCTGCAGTATCTTGGCGCGCGATTCGCCCTCAGCTTTAAGGATTTCCGACTGCTTTGCCGCCTCCGCCTGGTTGATGCGCGACTCGCGCTCACCTTCGGAACGGAGGATGAGCGACTTCTTCTCGCCCTCGGCTTTAAGAATTTCCGCACGTCTGTTGCGCTCAGCCTGCATCTGCTTCTCCATCGCTTCCCGCACGCTTCCCGGAGGAGTGATGTCCTGCAGCTCAACGCGGTTCACCTTCACGCCCCACTTGTTTGTAGCCTCGTCGAGGATTGCCTGAAGTCGTGAGTTTATGGTGTCGCGCGAAGTCAGGGTCTCGTCGAGCTCGAGTTCGCCGATTACGTTTCGGAGCGACGTCTGCGTCAGTTTTTCAATAGCGTTCGGCAGATTGTCGATTTCGTATACTGATTTTTTAGGGTCGACAACCTGAAAATATAGCAGCGCGTTGATTTCGGTTGTTACGTTGTCCTTCGTGATCACCTGTTGCGAAGGAAAGTCGTAGACCTGTTCGCGCAAGTCGATAGAAGAAGTGGCAGTCATGCGCACTATGGTGCGTCCGCCGAGTCCCGTCTCCACACGCCGGGTGTAGATTGTCTTAGGCTTGTCGATGAAAGGCCAGATGATGTTGAGTCCTGGAGGCAACACGCTGTGGAAGCGTCCGAGGCGTTCGATTACGCGCGTTTCCGATTGAGGCACGACTTTTACGCCAGCCATAACGAGAATCACCACAATTAAAATGGCGAGTCCGAGAAAAATCAATGATTCCATATAAATAAAGATTAAGAAGTTATTCCTCTTCGCGCTCCACGGTGAGAATGATGCTGTCGTAGCCAGTCACACGCACCTTTGTCCCGACGTCGATTGGCGACGCGTCGGCGCTGACAGCCTGCCAGTTGTCGCCGTCGATGCGCACACGTCCGGGGGTATTGCCGCCGATTGCTTCGGTCACCGTCGTTGTCCTGCCTATCAAGGCATCCATGTTGCTGAGACAGTCGCGGTGCCTGCGCGCCTCCGCCTGGCGTTTTATCAACGGCTTGAAGGCGATGAACGACAGCACGGAGCCTATGGCCGCGGCAGTCAGCTGCGCCTCGATGCCGAAACCGATAAGCGACGTGGCGAGAGCCAGTGCGCATCCGCCCACAAGGCAGAATGCAGCGAAAGTGTTTGTAAGTAGTTCGACAATCACAAGAATGGCTGCGGCAATCAGCCACAACAACCAATTTGATAGAAATGTAAATTCTTCCATGGCTATGGTTCTTACGTTAGTAGACTACAAATTTAATGATTGGCATTCAATATAGCAATAGAAAGCTGCCGTTTTTTTTTGCGGAATGGAAAATGCAAAAGCCTGTGCTTCCGCCGCATTGCGTGATGGATAAAAAAGCCTCAAATGTATAGGCTTTTTAGATGGGAGTGGTGTTGTTTTTGTTAAGTTGCTAAAAATCAAGTATTTGTCACAACAAACTGCATAAAATGGAAAGTTTTTGCCCCTTCAAACTGCACGAAATGGAAAATTTTCAGACAAAAAAAGCGGACGCCGAGATGGTGTCCGCTTTGGGGGTGATGCTGTGGTTTGTTATTTCAACAAAGATGCAGGATCGAGGTTCTTGCCTTCGATATCCTTGAAGTAGCGGTATGTGCCCACCTTCAATTCCATTGTTGCAGACTCGTCGGCAACGATGATAGCCTTCTGGTGGAGCTGGAGAGCAGTGATTGTCCACATTTGTGAAACCGCACCTTCAACGCCCTGCTGCAATGCGCGGGCCTTGTTGTATCCGTTAACGATGAGGAGCACGCTCTTGGCAGAAGTGACAGTGCCGACACCTACAGTCAAAGCAGTTGAAGGCACCTTGTTGATGTCGCCGTCGAAGAAGCGGGAGTTTGCAATCTTCGTGTCGAGAGTCAACGTTTTCTGGCGAGTGCGAGAAGAGAGGGATGATCCCGGTTCGTTGAATGCGATGTGTCCGTCAGGACCAACGCCGCCGAGGAACAGGTCGATGCCGCCGTAGCTGGCAATCTTCTCCTCGTAGCGACGGCATTCAGCGTCGAGATCTTCGGCATTGCCGTTGAGGATGTTTACGTTCTCTTTCTTGATGTTGATGTGGCTGAAGAAGTTGTTCCACATGAAAGAATGGTAGCTTTCCGGGTGTTCTTCCGGCAGACCGCAGTACTCGTCCATGTTGAAAGTTACAACATGTTCAAACGACACTTTTCCAGCCTTGTTGAGCTCAATCAAGTGTTTGTACATTCCGAGTGGAGAGCTGCCTGTAGGGCATCCCAAAACAAAAGGTTTCTCGGCAGTAGGGTTGGCCTCGTTGATGCGTGAAGCAACATAGTTGGCAGCCCATTCAGATACCTTTGCATAATCAGGTTCGATAATTAGACGCATATCTTTAAAATTTATGTTAGAATTTTTGCACAAAAGTAGGCATTATTTTTGAGATTACGCAGAATGTTACTACTTTTGTGCGGTAAAATAACCGGCATAAACCAAAAAATAAGATATTAAACGTTAATCATTATGAAAAACGTTTGTTGTTTTTGATAGAACATATACCTTTGCATCAACCGAAAACAGGTCTTAAAAAATGAAAACTAATTTAAGTTCACAAATCAAACTGGATCTCGTTCCAAAGAGATACTATGCACCGGAAAACAAGATTGAATATGCATCTTTGTGCCGGGAAGAGAAAGTGTTTACCCAAATCTCTGAAACAGCCGACGGTGGCGTGAAATCGCTTGCTGACGAGGTTGTTGAGACAATCAAAAAGAATGTCGAAAAGAAGGGCAAATGTGTTATTGCGTTAGGCACAGGCAACAGCGTGCTTCCGGTGTATACGGAGCTTATCAGCCGTTATGAGAATAAAGAGGTTGATTTCGCGGATGTCGTGGTTTTCAACCTGTTTGAGTTTTATCCTACAGAAGCAGGCGCTCCTTCGACTCTCGATCGTCTGAACAGCTTGTTCATCAGCAAAGTTAATGTAAAACCTGAGAATGTACACTCATTCAATCAGGAAGTTGAGAAGGCTGACCTTTACGAAGGCTGCCGCGCTTATGAGGCGGAAATAGACGCATGCGGAGGTCTTGACCTCGTGCTTTGCGAAATCGGTGTTGCCGGCAACTTGGCTTTCAACGCTCCGGGTTCGCAATTCTCTTCAGCATGCCGCATGACCCTCATCGACAGCGTTATACGTCGCAGCGTGTTGAGCGCATACGACCTTGAGGTGGCCCCTGCCACAGCAATCACCCTCGGCATCGGCAACATCCTTGCAGCAAAGAAAGTGCTTGCAATGGCATGGGGCGAAAACCAGGCCAAGATTGTGAAAGCAGCCGTTGAAGACAAAGCATCCGAGACAGTGCCAGCGTCATTCCTTCAGATGCACCGCAACGCCAAGGTTGTTGTCGACTTGTCGGCAGCAGAGCGTCTCACCCGCATCTGTCACCCATGGCTTGTTACTTCGTGCGAGTGGAACAACAAGATGATCCGCCGCGCCATCGCATGGCTTTGCGAGAAGACTGGCAAACCAATTTTGAAACTTACAAGCAACGACTATAACGAGTATGGCTTGAACGAACTGGCAGCACAGTTTGGCTCGGCATACAACGTGAACATCAAGGTGTTTAACGACATTCAGCACACCATCACAGGATGGCCAGGCGGCAAGCCCGACGCAGACGACACCGACCGTCCGGAGCGCGCCAAACCATATCCAAAGCGTGTGATTGTGTTCAGCCCGCACCCAGACGACGACGTAATCTCTATGGGCGGCACGCTGAAGCGTCTCGTTGACCAGAAGCACGATGTGCATGTGGCTTACGAAACTTCGGGCAACATCGCAGTGGGAGATGAGGATATGTTCCGCTACATCCTCGTTATGGATCAAATCAAGAAAGAATTCGGTCTCGACACCGAACTTTATAATCAGAAATCAGAGGAAATCAAGAAGTTCCTCGCCGCAAAACATCCTGGCGACGTTGACTCTCTCGATCTCCGTATGCTCAAGGGCCGCATCCGCCGTGCTGAGGCAAAAACAGCCTGCAACTGGATGGGTGTTAAGCCAGAGAACGTACACCACCTTGACCTGCCGTTCTACGAAACGGGTACAATCAAGAAGGGCGACCTCTCTGAGCGCGACGTGAAAATCGTGAAAGATTTGATTTCTTCAGTCAAGCCTCATCAGATTTTCGTGGCTGGCGACCTTGCCGACCCTCATGGCACTCACCGTGTCTGCACCGACGCTGTTCTCGCCGCTATTGACGAACTTCTTGACGATGGCGCAGAATGGATGAAAGAATGCCGCATCTGGATGTACCGCGGCGCATGGGCAGAATGGGAAATCGACCACATCGAGATGGCAGTGCCTATGAGCCCAGAGCAGCTCCGCTTCAAACGCAACACCATCCTCAAGCACCAGTCGCAGATGGAGAACGCTCCGTTCCTTGGCGACGACGACCGCTTGTTCTGGCAGCGTGCAGAAGACCGCAACCGTGCCACTGCTCAACTTTACAGCAGTCTTGGCCTTGCATCCTATGAGGCAATGGAGGCGTTTGTAGAATATCATCCTATCCGATAAAAAAAATTTTTATCAGCATACAATATGAACTAAATCTTTGCGTTATTGTTATAAGAAAAAGCAACAACAACAAATAAGTGAATCATAGGTTAAGGAATCCGACGGATCGAGAGATTAGTCGGATTATTTTTTTATATATGTCTGGCATTCATTGGCGCGGTCGCAGCCCTTCCAAACGATGAATCTTTCTCCAAAACGTTCGCCCGCCACACAATAATTAAGGAGTCTGCGACTCTCCGAGTCTAAATAATTATTACAAATTGGATGAATTGTCGTACCTTTGTGGCATGGAATGGATAAACAGTGTGCTTTTTGAGCATTCGGCAATACAGGCTGTTGTCGTGATGGCTCTTATCATATTCTCAGGACTGGCGCTCGGCCGCATTCGTGTGGCTGGTATTTCGCTCGGTGTCACATTCGTGTTTTTTATGGGCATTTTCGCCGGTTATCTCGGCTTGTCGATCGACCATCAGATGCTCAACTATGCAGAAAGTTTCGGATTGGTGTTGTTTGTCTACGCCCTCGGTCTGCAAGTGGGACCGGGTTTCTTCAGCGCGTTCCAGCAAGGCGGACTGAAGATGAACCTCGCCGGACTGGTGCTGATTCTGCTCGGCACGCTCACCGCCGTGGCGATGAGCCTCGGACTTGGATACGGCATCGGCGACATGACAGGCGTGCTGTGCGGAGCCACGACCAATACCCCCGCGCTTGCCGCTGCCCAGCAGACGCTTGTGCAGCTTGGGCTTCCGGCAGAAACGGCAGCCCTCGGTTGTGCCGTCACCTATCCGCTCGGTGTGGTGGGCGTTATTTTCGCCATCATCGTTCTGCGCAAGTTCTTCACCCGCCCCGGCGACTTGAAAGAGCGCGAGGCAAATCATTCCGACCATACGTTTATCGCCACGTTCGTAATCAAGAATCCGGCAATCTTCCACTATGCAATCGGTGATGTGCAGCGGTCGTCGACGTCGCAGTTCATCATTTCCCGTCTGTGGCGCTCCAAAGAACTGATAATGCCCACGTCGCGTGTCACCCTTGAGGAAGGCGACCGCATACTCGTTGTCACTACGGAGAAAGACGTGGAGGCACTCACAATCCTTTTCGGAGAACGCGAGAACCGCGACTGGAACCACCACGTGAATTGGAACAAGCTTGACCGTCAGTTCGTGTCGCGCCACATCATCGTGTCGCGTCCGGAAATCAACGGCAAACGTCTTGGTTCGTTGCGTTTGCGCAACACGTTCGGCGTCACGGTGTCGCGTGTGCTGCGCAGCGGCGTGATGCTTCTTGCCACCCCCGACCTCGTGTTGCAGATGGGCGACCGGCTCACGATGGTGGGCAACGCTTCCGACATAGAGAATGCCGAGAAACTTATAGGCAACCGTGCCGGCTCGCTCAATGAGCCGAACCTTGCGGTGATTTTTGTGGGCATCTTCCTCGGACTCGCATTGGGAATGATTCCAATCAGCCTGCCGTCGACCGACGTGCCAGTGCGCCTCGGACTTGCCGGCGGACCGATTGTGGCAGGACTGCTGATGGGCCGCTACGGACCGCGTCTGCACATGGTCACCTACACCACGCGTTCTGCCAATCTGATGCTCCGCGGCATAGGCTTGTCGATGTATCTTGCCTGTCTCGGCCTTGACTCCGGCGCACATTTCTTCGACACGCTTGTCGGACCGCAGGGACTTGCCTGGATTTCGCTCGGAGCCGTGCTTACCGTTGTGCCGACAATCATCGTAGGCATAATGGCGATGCGATGGTTCAAATTCAACTTCGGAGAGACGTGCGGTATGCTTTGTGGTGCTATGGCCAACCCGATGGCGCTCACTTATGCCTCCGACAACATCAAGGGCGACGCGCCGGCGGTGAGCTATGCCACCGTCTATCCTTTGGGCATGTTTGTGCGCGTGATTATCGCGCAGCTGCTCATTCTTATGTTGTAGAAACTTAGATGAAAAACAAATAAACGAATCTAATGACAGCTTTTTCGGAGTGAAGGCAGGCGTCACTGCCGCCGACCTGATAGCGTCGGGAGTGACCGACATCACCGGCGAAGCGTCCAACTACAGTTACCAGTCGGTGCTCTGCGTGACGCGCCAGCTTGGAATGCTTGGTAGCGTGGAGGCTTCAATCACGTTTACCGACGGCATCACATCGCCGATCAAGGAGATTGAGTATGGGTATTGGTACAACTACGAGAACATCGTGGGCTATGAGTTCAACAAGTCGTCTGTACCAATGATGGCGGAAGCGGTTGTGTCGGTAGGACCGCAGTTTGCCAACCAGCGTGACAAGTTTATGGATGAGTTGTGCAAGAAAATCACCGGTCTTGGCTTTGTCAGCGACGGTGTCAGTGGCGACACGCGCAACTTTAAACTGGCGGGTAAGGACGGCGGAGCAGGACGGTTTGTCAGCGTTGAGCCGTCGGGAGAAGACGGAGTCAACGTGCGCTACATCTATAATTGGATTTTCTGACTGTCGGCACACGGTTTGACAGACTGAAAAAAAAGACAATACGTCCCGCAGCCTGCGGGGCGTATTGCTTTTTTTAGCGGTGTTTAGAAAATGTTCCACATGGCATAACTTGTTAACAACTTGTCCGATAATGCGTGGAACAATGGAGTTATTAACAAAAAGGCCAAGTTATCAACAATTCCGGCAGTTTTTCCGTTTTTCGTTTTGCCGTTGAAATGAAAAGTAATTCCTTTGCATTCGTAAAACGAATAGACTATGGGTAAAATTATTGCTATCGCCAACCAGAAAGGTGGCGTCGGAAAAACAACCACATCCATCAATCTTGCAGCCTCGCTCGCCACGCTTGGCAAGCGGGTGCTCATCATCGATGCCGACCCGCAGGCCAATGCCACGTCGGGACTGGGCGTAGATCCGAAACAAATGTCTTCATCGATTTATGAGTGTCTTGTCGACGGCTATCCTCTGCGCGGCGCCGAATGCAGCACGTGCGTGGACAAACTCGACCTTGTGGGCTCGCGCATCGACCTTGTGGGCGCGGAGCTTGAACTCATCAACAAGCAGAACCGCGAGCGGGTGCTCAAAGGATTGCTTGAGGAAGTCAGAGACAACTACGACTACCTGATCATCGACTGTTCTCCGTCGCTCGGACTCATCACGGTCAACGCGCTCACGGCGTCAGACTCGGTGATAATTCCCGTGCAGGCGGAATATTTCGCATTGGAAGGCATCAGCAAACTGCTCAACACGATACGCATCATCAAATCGAAGCTCAATCCACAACTGGAAATCGAGGGCTTCCTTCTGACGATGTACGACGCGCGTCTGCGCCTCGCCAACCAGATTTTCGACGAGCTGAAAGGGCATTTCGGCGATATGGTGTTTGACACTGTGATTCCACGCAACACCCGTCTGTCGGAGGCTCCGAGCCACGGGCTTCCAGCCATCCTTTATGATTCGACAAGCCGTGGCGCCACAAGCCACATGCAGCTCGCCAAAGAATTACTCAAACGCAACAAACAGTAACCGCTATGTCAAAGAAACTTATGGGACTCGGCCGTGGACTCGACTCGCTGATTTCGATGGACAACATCCAGACCAGCGGTTCGTCGGCTATCAATGAGATTGAACTGTCGCAGATTTCTCCAAACCCCGAACAGCCGCGTGCATGGTTTGACGAGGAGTCGCTTGAAGAGCTTGCCTCTTCGATACGCGAGCTTGGAATCATACAGCCGCTCACGCTGCGCAAACTCGGAGCAGACCAATATCAGATAATTTCGGGCGAACGCCGTTACCGCGCCGCCAAGAAAGCCGGACTGACAACGGTGCCGGCATATATCCGTACGG
>ERZ791861.1307-NODE-1307-length-12316-cov-2.216296_pt1 | contig 12316 bp, 9 predicted proteins | sample MGYA00510283_ERZ791861 | MGnify/ENA primary metagenome ERZ791861 (study PRJEB30046, sample SAMN00792074) | human gut metagenome | study: EMG produced TPA metagenomics assembly of the A metagenome-wide association study of gut microbiota in type 2...
CGATGGTGCCCACGTTCACATGGGGCTTGGTACGTTCAAACTTACCCTTTGCCATTTTAGGTCTTTTGTCCTTCTAAGATAAAAGGTTGGATCGGAAGAAAACTTCTTTATTTTACTCCCGATCCGTATTTCACAATTACTTGGTCTTTTCAGCGATCACAGCGTCGGCCACGTTCTTCGGAGCTTCAGCGTAGTGATCGAATTCCATCGTGTACGTTGCACGACCCTGAGTGAGGGAGCGCAGCGTCGTGGAGTAACCGAACATTTCAGCCAGCGGCACTTCGCAGCGAACGGCCTTACCGCCGCCCGGCAGATCATCCATACCCTGGATGACACCGCGGCGGGACGAAAGGTCGCCCATCACGTCGCCCATCTTTTCTTCCGGCGTTTCGACTTCGACCTTCATGATCGGTTCGAGCAGCACGGTTGGCCTTGCGCATACCGTCCTTGAATGCCATAGAGGCAGCCATACGGAAGGCGTTTTCGTTCGAGTCAACTTCGTGGTAGGAACCGAAGTGCAGCGTGACCTTGACGTCCACAACCGGGTAGCCAGCGAGCACACCGGCCTTGAGCGTGTCTTCCACACCCTTTTCGACGGCCGGGATGTATTCGCGCGGAACCACACCGCCCTTGATGGCGTCGACGAACTCGAAGCCCTTGCCCGGTTCCATCGGTTCGAGCTTGAGCACGACGTGACCGTACTGGCCACGGCCACCGGACTGCTTGGCGAACTTGCATTCGGCGTTTTCGACCACGGAGCGGATCGTTTCGCGGTAGGCCACCTGCGGACGACCGACGGTAGCTTCCACATTGAACTCACGACGCATACGGTCGACGAGAATTTCGAGGTGGAGTTCGCCCATACCGGAAATAATCGTCTGGCCGGATTCTTCGTCGGTACGCACGCGGAAAGAAGGATCTTCGCGAGCAAGACGGCCCAAGGCGAGAGCCATCTTTTCCTGGTCAGCCTTGGTCTTGGGTTCGACGGCCTGGCTGATCACAGGTTCCGGGAATTCCATGCGTTCGAGGATGATCGGCTGGGACACATCGCAGAGCGTGTCGCCCGTGGTCACGTCCTTCAGACCGACGGCAGCGGCGATATCGCCGGCTTCCGTTTCGGTGATTTCCTTACGTTCGTTGGCGTGCATCTGCAGCAAACGACCAATACGTTCCTTCTTGTTCTTCACGGAGTTCAGAACGGTTTCGCCGGACTTAAGAACGCCGGAGTAGACGCGCAAGAAGGTGAGCTGGCCGACATACGGGTCGGTCATGATCTTGAAGGCGAGCGCGGAGAACGGAGCATTGTCGCTGGCTTCGCGGGTGACTTCGTTGTCGTTGAGGTCAAAGCCCGGAACCGGCGGAATGTCAACCGGAGACGGCAACAGTTCGATGACGCCGTCGAGCATACGCTGCACACCCTTGTTCTTGAAGGACGAGCCGCAGAACATCGGCTGCACTTCACCGGCGATCGTGCGGGCACGCAAACCCTTGACGATTTCGGCTTCGGTGAGTTCGCCTTCTTCGAGGTACTTGTTCATCAGCTCTTCGCTGGCTTCGGCAGCCGTTTCGACGAGCTTTTCACGCCATTCGTTGGCCGTATCGACGAGGTCGGCCGGGATGTCGATGTATTCGAACTTGGTGCCCTGGCTGGCTTCATCCCAAATGATGCCCTTCATCTTGATCAGGTCAACAACGCCCTTGAACTGGTCTTCGGCGCCGATCGGGATCACGACGGGGCAGGGATTGCCCTTCAGACGGGTCTTCATCTGGTCAACGACCTTGAAGAAGTTGGCGCCGGTACGGTCCATCTTGTTGACGAACGCGATGCGGGGCACCTTGTACTTGTTGGCCTGACGCCAAACGGTTTCGGACTGGGGCTGCACGCCGCCCACAGCGCAGTAAACCATCACAGCGCCGTCGAGCACGCGCATGGAGCGTTCGACTTCAACCGTGAAGTCCACGTGCCCCGGGGTGTCGATGATGTTCAGACGATGCGGCTGGAACTGCATGTCCATACCGCGCCAGAAGCAGGTGGTAGCGGCAGACGTAATCGTGATGCCGCGTTCCTGTTCCTGTTCCATCCAGTCCATGGTGGCGGCACCGTCGTGCACTTCGCCCAACTTGTGGTTGACGCCAGTAAAGAACAGGATGCGTTCGGTCGTCGTGGTCTTGCCCGCGTCGATGTGGGCAGAAATGCCGATATTGCGATAGCGCGAAATCGGGGTAGTACGAGCCATGACTTTTCTCTTCGTAAGTGAGGCGCTGCCGAAGCGGCAGCACCCTCATTGTTAATCGATGTATTAGAAGCGGAAGTGAGAGAAGGCCTTGTTGGCTTCAGCCATACGATGGACTTCGTCACGCTTCTTCATAGCGCCGCCGCGGCCTTCAGCAGCATCCAACAGCTCACCAGCCAAGCGTTGGGGCATGGACTTTTCGGAACGCGACTTGGCGCTTTCACGCAGCCAGCGCATTGCCAAAGCCATACGACGAACCGGACGCACTTCAACCGGCACCTGGTAGTTGGCACCACCGATACGGCGGCTCTTCACTTCCACGAGCGGACGGACGTTGTTGAGTGCGGTCTGGAACACTTCGAGAGCGTTCTTACCGGTCTTTTCTTCAATCTGCTGCAGCGCACCGTAGACGATGCGTTCGGCGACGGCCTTCTTGCCATCGAGCATGATCACGTTGATGAACTTGGAGATCTCAACGCTGCCGAACTTCGGATCCGGCAAAATTTCACGTTTGGGTACTTCGCGACGACGGGGCATTTTTTTCCTCTTTCGTTGTCTTCAGTCATTCAAATGCGGTCGAAAGTTTCTTAGTTGACCGCTTCACAATGCAGCACACATAAGGGCTGCGACTTACTCGGTCCTTTTAACAGCGGGACCGTCCGTACACGGCTGACAATCAGTCGCCGCGAATTACGCTGCCTTCGGGCGCTTGGCGCCGTACTTGGAACGAGCCTGCTTACGATCCTTGACGCCCTGGGTGTCAAGGGAACCGCGCACGATGTGGTAACGCACACCGGGCAAGTCCTTCACACGGCCGCCGCGGATGAGAACCACGGAGTGTTCCTGCAGGTTGTGGCCTTCGCCGCCGATGTAGGAAATCACTTCAAAGCCGTTGGTGAGACGCACCTTGGCAACCTTACGAAGAGCCGAGTTCGGCTTCTTCGGGGTGGTCGTGTAGACCTTGGTGCAAACGCCGCGCTTCTGCGGGCAGTTCTTAAGAGCAGGGCTCTTGCTCTTTTCGCGCGTAAGCTCACGAGGCTTGCGCACAAGCTGGTTAATAGTGGGCATATTGTCCGTTCTTCTTAAAAAGACCGACAGACGAATCCGCCGGTACAGTTGCTGGTGATAAAAGTCTTTTCACGATGAAAATGCACATCAGAAAGCGTCCTTTGCGAGCGCAAAAGACCCCCTCCGACGAACGCTTTCCCGGAAAAGGCTGTGATTTTCTCTTTTTTTTTGAATAATGTCAAGGGACTAGCTCCTTCGGACACCACTCCGGGCAGCGCCCATAACTCCCGACATTGAGCGCCTGGCCCATTACAATCCGACCTGTGCGCCGTCCGCGCCACTCATCACTCTTTATATTAGTGCCGACATGCTTTCCGACATTCTCGCCGCCCGCGTGGCTCAAACCTACGCTTCGAACGAATACCCGGTCTTACTTCATCAATACGGAACCTGGAAAAGCACTCGGCCTTTAGCCGGCCTGCGCATTCTCGACGCCACGCCTGTGTTTGAAAACACACTGGCCAAACACGCCGTGCTTCTTGCGGCCGGTGCCGAGCTTACCGTTGGCATCGACGATGTGATGCCGCGCAACAACGAAGTCGTGCGCTACCTGCGAGACACCGGTGTGCCCGTCATGGAACCCCGCGATATTGAAAGCCTTGAAGCGTTCGACCTCGTGCTCGACTGCGCGGCCGCCTTTGCCGAACTCAAGCCAAGCATCGGCTTTGTCGAACTCACCCGCTCTGGCGTGTCCAAATACGCAGGAAAAAACTGCCCCGTGTACGTTGCCGATTCCGGCCGCATCAAGCGCATTGAAACCTGTCTCGGCACCGGCGAAAGCTATTTCCGCGCCATGACTCAGCTCGGCCACGTTGACTGGCAAGGAAAATCCATCGTGATCTTCGGCAGCGGCAAAGTCGGCAGCGGTCTCATCACTTACGCGCACCGTTACGGCTGCCGCGTGACGGTCGTCACCCGCCCCAGCGACATTTCGGATCGCGTCCGCTCGCTCTGTGAAACCGTCATCGACGCTACCGACGGCATTGCCATTACCGAAGCCGTCAGCACTGCCGATCTGGTCGTCACCGCCACCGGCGTACCGGGCGCCGCCACCGCCTCGTGCCCCGCCGACGTCTTCAATCGCTCGAAGGCGCTTCTGGCCAACATGGGCGTCGAAGACGAATACGGTGCCGGCGTTCCCGCCGGACGCGTACTTGAAGCCAAACGTCCGCTCAACTTCATTCTTAAGGATCCGACGCTCATGAAGTACATCGACGCCACAATGGCACTACACAACGAAGGCGCCGTCATCCTTGCTTCGGGGAAAATGCCTTCGGGCCTCATCGAACCCGACGATGCCACGGAAGAGCGACTTTTGTCGATCTGCCGCAAAAACGGCACTATTTCCGACGAACTTGACTACATTTAAGTGCTCGTTCGCACCTTTTCGCTTATTTGACGCTATCTGCTTTTTATCTTTCTTTTATCATTCTGACTTCACCATGTCCACGCTTCTAATCCGCAACGTCCAGCTCGACGGCAACGTCACGAATATTCTCATTGAAGGCAACCGCTTCGCGAACCTCACCGCACCCGCCGACACCGTCGCCGACGAGACGTACGATGCTTCGGGTCTGGCGCTTGTGCCGAGCTTTTTCAATACGCACACACACGCCTCGATGACGCTGCTGCGCGGCTACGCCGATGATCTTCCCCTCTTTCCCTGGCTCAACGATCACATCTGGCCGTTTGAAGGCAAGATGCGTGCCGAAGACATTTACGCAGGCGCCAAACTTGCCACGCTGGAAATGATCCGCAGCGGCACGACCTGGTTCTGCGACATGTACTGGATGGCCGAAGAAACGGTGCGCGCCGTGGCCGAATCCGGCATTCGCGCCACCGTGGGCGTCACACTCATGGACCATCTGGGTGAAGCAGAAATCAAGCGACAGCTCGACTTCCTTGCCAACTGGAAGGATCCGACCAACGGCCGCATTTCGCTTGCCGTTGCGCCGCATGCCGTATACACGGTGAGCGGCGAACTGTTGCAGCGCTGCGCCGAAGCGGCCAACGCCAACGGTCAGACTCTGACGTTGCATGTGTCCGAAACAGAAAAAGAAGTGCAGGACTGCATTGAAGCTCACGGCATGAGTCCGGTGCGCTGGCTCGACCATCTCGGCGTGCTCAGCGACAACGTCATTGCCGCCCATGTTGTGCACATTGACGAAGAGGAAGCCGAGATCCTCAAGGAGCGCGGTGTTTGGATCGCGCACAATCCCTGCTCCAATATGAAGCTTTCCTCGGGCATTTTCGCAAGCGACATGCTGTTGAAAAAGGGCTGCCGCCTAACGCTCGGTACTGACGGAACAGCCTCCAACAACAATCTCGACATGCGCGAAGAGATGAAGTTTGCCGCTCTGCTCGCCAAGGTACGCTACACGAGCGAAACGCTTCCGGCCGGTGAGATTCTTCGTTGGGCCACCCGCAACGGCGCTCAGGCCGCGGGTCTTGACGCCGGCGTCATCCGCGAGGGTGCCCTTGCCGATGCCGTATTCCTTGACCTTGAAAACGAACGCCTCGTGCCCAACTTCAACCTCACGAGCAACTGGGTGTACTCCGCCGACACTCGTGCCGTGCGCAGCGTTCTGTGCGACGGCAAGTTCGTCATGAAGGACGGCATGGTAGAAGACGCACAGGAAACGATCGCCCGCGCCCGCCAAAGCGTCAAGGCGATTCTGAGTCGTTGATTCGTTGGAATTTTTGACTCTTTCCGAAGGCGGCTGTGTGCCGCCTTTTTCGTACCTGCGCTATCCTTTGAAACACCGCGAAGAGGAGACGCACCATGGCGATTTTGATCCGCAATGCCTACGTTTTCGCGCCGAACGAACTCGGCGCAACCGATGTTTTGATGGTCGGCGAAAAGATTCTTGCCGTCGGCCCGAATCTTTCCGTCAGCTTGCCGGGCCTGAGCGTCATTGACGCCTCCGGTTTTCTCCTGGTCCCTGGCTTCGTAGATCCGCATGTCCACGTATTGGGCGGCGGAGGCGTTGGCGGCCCAATCACGCGCGCACCCGCCATTACTGCCGGCGAACTGATTCGTGCAGGTATCACTACCGTGGTGGGCGTCTTGGGCGCTGATGTGATGACGCGCAAGCTTCCCGATCTGCTTGCCAAGGTTCGTGAGCTCAACGCACTCGGACTTTCTGCCTGGATGTACACATCAAGCTTCCGCTATCCGCCGGTAACACTCTCTCAAAGCGTAGCTGACGACGTGGCTCTCGTCTCCGAAGTGCTCGGCGCCAAACTTGCCATGGGAGACGCCAACGGATCGTTCCCCTCGACCGAGGCCGTCTTGGGCTTGTTGTCTCAAATCCGACAGGCCGCCGTCACCGTCAAAAAGCAGGGCCTTTTGCACGTTCATTTGGGGGCGATCCCCAATCCGTTTGATATCTTCGAAGAAATCGCTGCAACGGGGTTCCCGATCGGCCGACATCTTCGCCCCACGCACTGCGCACGAACCGAGTTTCTCCTTAAGAGCGCCTGCGCTTATGCCATGCAAGAGTCGGATCGTTACATCGACATCACTACGGACGGCCCCTGCTATCTGGGGCACCCGGCCGCAGCTGTGAGCGCTGCCGTCTCCTGCGGCGTGCCGGTCGAGCAAATCACTCTCTCGTCCGACGGTCACGGCGTTGTGCCGCGGTTTGATGCCGACGGAAACATCGTCGGGCAAGCCGTGGGCGAAGTCGCCCGGAATCACGCCACCATGGTCGAACTCGTGCGTGACTACAATTTCCCGCTTTCGGCCGCATTGTCTTTGATCACCAGCAATGCCGCCGACAGTTTGGGTTTGTCCGATCAAGGTCGTCTTGAAATCGGCGCCTGCGCCAATGCCGTGCTTCTTAATCAAAACCTGCAGATCGTTGCGGTCGTCTCGCGCGGCCAAGTCGCGATGCACGGCGATACGCTTGCCGTCAAAGAACCGTTTAGTGAATAACCAATCACAAGTTACAGAAAACGCACGCCCCCGCTGAACCATCAAGGTTCAGGGCAGCGTGCGTTCATTTCTGACCGAACCCGCCCGACACAAAGCCGAGCGGGCCTCTTTAGCCGTTAGTCGTCGGCGCGCACCGTCTTGGGCTGGACGTGAGCCATGATCGGATCAAGTTCATCGTCCCAGCGCTCGATCTTGACCTGCGTCGAGTTGGCCACATTACCGCAGGACAGCTTCGACGAAGGAATATCGATGGTGAGCACATTGTCGCAGCCGTGCACGTCGAGCGTACCTTCTTCACCCGGCTCTTCCGGACTGTACCAACCGCCGTGATGGATCACCACGGTGTCGGGACGGATACGATCGGTGACGATTACGCCGGCGAGGACCGAACCGCGGCGGCTTGTGACTTTGGCAATGTCCCCCGACTTCAGACCAAGCTTCTTGGCGGCATCCGGATGCATCCACACCGGTTCGCGATCTTCGACGTTCGCAAACAGGTTCGAAGCCGTGCTGTCAAGCTGCGAGTGCAGACGATAGCGACTCTTGCTCGTCAACAAAGCAAACGGATACTCTTCGGCCATCTTGGCACCAAGCCATTCCGTCGGTTCCAGCCAGGTCGGATGAGCCGGGCAGTCGTCGTACTTGTAGCTTTCGATCTTCTTGGAGAAGATTTCGATCTTGCCCGATTCGGTGCCGAGCGGGTTGACGATCGGGTTGCGGCGGAAGTCGCCCAGATAGTTATAGCGGCGAGCATCCTGATCAACCGGGAAGAGCACATAGCCGCGAGCCCAGAATTCCTCAAACGAGGGCATTTCCAGACCGTTGACACGGGCTTCCTTGGCCGCGTTTTCATAGAAGCGACGGATCCAGCCCATTTCATCGAGTCCTTCGGTGAACTCTTTCTCAAAGCCCATCTTCTTGGACAGTTCGCGGTAGATCCAGAAGTCGGAGTGCGATTCGTACTGCGGTTCGATCGCCTGCTGCATAGCCACGTAGCCGAGGTTGGAGTACGAGCCGATGGAGGTAATGTCAACGCGTTCGAGAGAAGTGCAAGCCGGCAAAACAATGTCGGCAAAGCGTGCCGAAGCCGTCCACATCGTGTCGCACACGATCGTCGTTTCGGGACGCTTCCAAGCCTTGATCAGGCCATTGGTGTCTTCCTGCTGGGCAAAGGGGTTGCCGCCCGACCAGAAGACCAGACGGATGTCAGGATAAGTGATCTTCTTGCCGTTGTAGTCAATCGTCTTGCCGGGGTTGAGGAAGCAGTCGGTAAAGCGAGCCAAAGGAATGGTCGCCAAAGATTCGCCGACCCAAGACAGACCTTCGCTGCCGCCCTTCGGGTTGGCGGAAATGCCGCCCAGTGCGGGAGCCATCGAAGTGGCCGCACCGCCGTTGGAGTAGTGATAGCTAAAGCCGAAGCCACCGCCGGGCTGGCCGATGTGGCCGCACATAGCAGCAAGCACCACCATCATCCAATGAACCTGTTCGCCGTGCTGAGCACGCTGGATACCCCAGCCACCCATCAGCATGGAGCGCTTTTCGCGCATCAGGTGAGCCAGGCTCTTGATAGCGTCAGCCTTTACGTCGCAAATCTTTTCTGCCCATTCGGGGGTCTTCGCCACGCCATCGGTCTTGCCGAGCACATAGGCGATGAACTTGTCGTAACCCACGGTGTACTTGCGGATGAATTCGCGATCCACCTTACCGGAAGTCTCGAGTTCATACGCCATACCGAGCATCATGGCAACGTCGGTACCGGGCTTCGGAGCGATCCACTGGCAATTCTTGCCGAAGTATTCGGCTGCGTCAGGCTTGAGCGGGTTGATGGCAATCACGGGTACGCCGGCCTTCTTCACCATTTCCATGCCTTCGGCGTTTTCATGGATGGTCGTCACCCAGTCGATGTCGTTGGTGACCGTCGGATCGGCACCCCACATCACAAGGAGTTCACATTTTTCTGCGAGCACTTCCCAAGCCGTCTGCTGTTCGTAAACGCCGTTGGAGCCGATCACATAGGGCAGGATCACCTGTGCGCAACCCGTGGAGTAGTCGCCGTAGTGGCCGGTAAAACCGCAGTTGAGATTGAGCACACGCTGCATCAGGTTGCGGGCCGAACCCAGATTGCCGGCACTCATCCAACCGTAGCTGCCGCCGTAGATCGACACGGGGCCATACTTTTCACGGACACGCTTGAGTTCGGAGGCAACGAGTTCCAGAGCCTTGTCCCAGGTGACGCGCACGAAGGGTTCGGAGCCGCGGCCCTTGCCGCCAGCCTTATAGCCCTTTTCCAGATAACTCTTGCGAACCATCGGGTAGCGGATGCGAGCGGCGTTGTACGGCTGCTGTGCGAGCGCCTGCAGCTGCAGCGACGGAGCCTTGTCGAATTCGACCGGTTCGAGTCGTTCGATCTTGCCGCCCTTGACGTGAACGCGATACACGCCCCAATGAGAAGCGTTCATCACTTCGGCGTCGTTCAAAACGGATTTGCCGAGATCAAACGTACGAGAAAGCTTGAGTTCGTTCTGGCCCTTTAAAACAGGGCCGGCCACCACGCCGCCCTTGTACTTTTTTACGGCGGTCTTAGCGGCTTCTTTGGCTGCGGGAGCGGCGCCCGCTGCAGGAACAGCGGCGGCCACGGTGGCTGCGCCGGCTACTTTAAACAAATCACGACGGTTGAGCATGTGTCTTCTCATCCTAGATTATTTTTCCCCCGGGTCGTTTCGGCGACGCGCTGAGGCACGAAGCCATCGGGGAATTCAGTGTTGATCGGTGCCTTGTTGTGTTCTGCTTTTTGGTTTATTTCTTAGCGTGAGCCTGCAGATACTTGAACATCACGGCATTGGCGCCGGCGCGCGTGTGGCCCGTACGACCGCCCTTGGCAGGCAGTACGCTGGCCCACTGGTTGGCCGTGAAGTGATCGGCCTTGGGAGCGGCGTGGCACATCGAGCAGGCTTCGGCGTGGCGGGCCTTACCTTGCTGCCAGAGCTTGTTGAGGTTGTTCGTGAGTTTGGCGCTCTGCACCCAACCTTCGGCAGTGGCCTTTACCCACTTGTTTTCCTGAACGACCTTTTCACCGGCCTTGGGATTGGTCTTGACGGCGCTTTCTTCGTCAAAGGAGCCGTATTCGATACGAACACCGGGTTCGGCAAAAATCATGGAGGGATATTCTGCAAGCGTCCAGCCCGAAATGCGGACGTAGGACAGATTGCCTTGCTTTTTGAGGACAGTCACGGGAACGGCGGCTCCGATCTTTCCAAGGTAGCTACCCTTGGTCGTCTTATTGAAGTCAAGCACGCCCGTCGTATAGAGGGTGGCAGCCGAGGCCGCGCCAGCCATGGCCAGAAGCGCTGCAGCTGTCATCAGCTTTTTGATCATGTCAGCTCTCTCCTTATCAAATTGTCTGTCCATCCCGCCGATTGGCAAATCGGCGAGACGCATCCTCTGGCAATCTAGCGCGCTCAACGTCAAAAGCAGATCTCAAAACATGAGAGTTATCTCTCGATACGGGCAAAAAGAATAACGGGAAGCCTTTGATTGGCACATGATTTTTGAATCAGGCAGAGAGACGCCCCGCAGGATCTCCCTCCCGATCGCCCCGTCTCTCATCCGATTCCTGTGCGTCGGGGTAGCGCTTTGCTGCCGGCTTTCTTCAGCAGTTCGTTACCTCCCTGACTCTGCAGAGTCGCGGGATCTTCCCTTGAACTGGCAATCAGCGGACTTTCACCACACAGACACACGAGCGCTGCTGGGCGCGCAACAAAAAAGGCTCTTTTCCGTCAGAAACTCGGGTTTCTTGGAAAAGAGCCTTTGTCGGGAGCCTCGAAGCTCCCGCACAGTCACGGCTTATTCGCCCTTCTTGGCGTCCGAATCGTCTTCAGCCCAGCGGGAGAAGAGTTCTTCAGCGGCGCGGCGGGCAGCCGACAGACCCTGAGAGTTGCCGGACGCTTCGCTGTCGAAAGCGAATTCGTCGCGAATCTTCTCGGCCTCGGCCTTGGTGTCCATGCCTTCGATGAATTCTTCGGCAGCCAAACGAGCCTCGGACGGTTCCTGCGCCTGAGCCAGACGCTGTTCCATCACTTCCTTCTCGCGGCGGGCCTTGTGATAGGCAAGGCCGGTACCGGCAGGAATCAGGCGACCGACGATGACGTTTTCCTTCAGGCCGCGCAGATCGTCGCGCTTGCCCATGATGGCAGCCTCGGTGAGCACGCGGGTGGTTTCCTGGAAGGAAGCCGCCGAGATGAAGGAGTCGGTCGACAACGAAGCCTTCGTGATACCGAGCAGCACGTTCTGGTACGTGGCAGGCGTGCCGCCTTCGGCCTTGACGCGATCGTTTTCGTCGAGCATTTCGCTGCGTTCGACCTGTTCGCCCGGGATGAAGTGCGTATCGCCCGCATCCACGATCTGCACACGGCGAAGCATCTGACGAACAATCACTTCGATGTGCTTGTCGTTGATCTTCACACCCTGCAGACGGTACACGTCCTGAACTTCGTCCACGATGTAGCGGGCCAAAGCTTCGATACCGAGCAGACGCAGGATGTCGTGCGGATCGGCCGGACCTTCAACGATTTCTTCACCGCGCTGAACCATCTGGCCGTCGTGCACGAGAATCTGCTTGTCCTTGGAGATCAGGCATTCGTGCTCGTTGCCGTTCAGATCGGTAATGATCAGACGCTGCTTGCCCTTGGTTTCCTTACCGAACGTAACGGTACCAGTTTCCTCGGCGAGCATGCCGGCATCCTTCGGGCTGCGGGCTTCAAAGAGCTCGGCCACACGCGGCAGACCACCGGTAATGTCGCGGGTCTTCTGGCTTTCGCGCGGGATTCGGGCAAGAATTTCGCCTTCGTGAATCTTCTGACCGTCGCGCACCACGATAATGGCGTTGACGGGCAGCTGGATCGTCACGGTGTGATCCGTACCCGGGATCTTGACGTCGTTGCCGTTTTCGTCGACGAGGTGCACCACCGGACGCATCACGTTGGCGGCAGTCGTCTTCGTGCCCTTGCTCTTGGAACCGGCGGCGGAGCGCTTCGGGTCGATGACGACCATTGAGCTCAAGCCCGTGACTTCGTCGACC
>ERZ791861.1308-NODE-1308-length-12312-cov-5.439504_pt1 | contig 12312 bp, 10 predicted proteins | sample MGYA00510283_ERZ791861 | MGnify/ENA primary metagenome ERZ791861 (study PRJEB30046, sample SAMN00792074) | human gut metagenome | study: EMG produced TPA metagenomics assembly of the A metagenome-wide association study of gut microbiota in type 2...
GGCACACCGCAACTCTTATGCTTCTTTTGCTTGGCTTGCTTTATTGGATGCCAAACAGGCTTTTCCCGTTCTCCATGGTCAGTCGGGCCAGTTCCTCCGTGGTCATGCCCTTGATCTGGGCCAGCTTTTCCGCGATGTAGTACACATTGCGGGAGTCGTTGCGCTTGCCCCGCAGAGGGACGGGAGACATATAGGGGGCGTCCGTCTCGATCAGGATACGGTCGAGGGGAACCATCTCCGCCACCTCCACGGTTTTGCGGGCGTTCTTGTAGGTGACAGGGCCGTCGAAGCCCAGATACCAGCCCAGCGCCAGCAGCTCCCGCGCCATCTCCACGCTGCCGGAATAGCAGTGGAACACGCCCCGCAGAGCGGGGTATTCCTTCATGATGACCAGCGAGTCGCCATGAGCCTCGCGGTCGTGGATGATTACCGGCAAGTCCAGCTCCAGCGCCAGCTCCAGCTGGGCCCGGAACACCTGCTGCTGGAAGTCGCGGGGCGGGTTCTCCGGCCAGTAGTAGTCAAGGCCGATCTCGCCGATGGCCACCACCTTGGGCTCCCTCGCCAGCTGCCGCAGCGCGTCCATGTGCTCCGGCACAAAGTCGCCGCAGTTCTCCGGATGGATGCCCACGGCGGCGTACACATGGGGGTGCCGCGCCGTCAGATCGACAGCCGCCTGAGAGGACGCCAACGTGCAGCCGGGGGCGATCACCAGACCGTCAAAGGCGGCAAGCACCGCGTCACGGTCGGCGTCAAAGGCCTCGTCGTCATAATGGGCGTGGGTGTCGAACAGCGTCATACCAGCTGCACCTTGCCCATGGAGGTGTCGTCGATGTACTGGGCCTTTAGCTCACGCAGGCGGGTCATATGGGGCTGCTGCATGTGGACGCGTTGATGCTCCTCGGTCTCCCACTGCTCGATCAGCAGCACCACGTTCTCCTCCTGGGCGGAGAAGTAGTAGTCATAGCGGATGCAGCCTTCCTCCGCCCGGATGGTGGTCAGGATGCCCTCGGACACGATGTCACGGACGTAGTTTTCCCGGCAGCCGGGCTTTGCGGTGTATTTTACGTATAGTGTCAGCATAATGAAATCACGCTCCTTTGCGCCTATTGTAGCGCAAAGAAGCGTGATTGTCCATATAAGTTTAGGGTTTGACGAAGTTAACGAAGTCGGGTACTGTTTTTTGCTGTAGGGGCGGACGACTCTGTCCGCCCGCCCGACAACGGAGCGGCCATCGTAGGGGCCGGCAGAGTCGTCGGCCCCTACAAAGTTCTATTGATCGTTTTCTATTTCAGCACAACTTCGCGCCTGCCGGTACGCTGTCATCAATGATCATCAGCTGTACCTTTTCCTCGCCCTTCTCCTTGTGGACGGCGGAGATCAGCATGCCGTTGCTGGGAATGCCCATCATCTTCCGGGGCGGCAGGTTCAGAATGGCCATGACGGTCTTGCCGATCAGCTGCTCCGGCTCATAGTAGTGGTGGATGCCGGAGACGATGATGCGGTCGGTGCCGCTGCCGTCGTCCAGCGTGAACTTCAGCAGCTTGTCGGACTTCTTGACGGCCTCGCAGTTCTTGATCTTCACAGCCCGGAAATCGGACTTCAGGAAGGTGTCAAAATCCACCTCCTGTTCCACGTAGGGCTCCAGCTCGATGGCGGGCAGAGCGGCCTTCTTCTGGGCCTCCTGCATGGCGTTCAGCTCCGCCAGCGCCTTTTCCGTGTCCACACGGGGGAACAGGTTCTCGCCCTTGGCCACCTGCGCCTCGGCGGACAGGGTGCCCCAGACATTGGCCTTCTCCCAAGTGTGATCCTCGGCGGAAGCGCCGATCTTCACGAAGATCTTGTCGCAGCTTTCCGGCATCACGGGGGTCAGCAGGGTGGTGCAGACGCGGATGGTCTCCAGCAGGTTATAGAGGACGGTGGCCAGACGGGCGCGCTTGGTCTCGTCCTTGCCCAGCACCCAGGGTGCGGTCTCGTCGATATACTTGTTGGCACGGTCGATGACCTTGAACACCTCGTCCAGACCGTTCTGGAGCTGCAATTTCTCCATCTCGGCCTCGTACCGGTCGCGGAGACCGCAGACCGTGGCCTTCAGATCGTCGTCCTCCGGCGCGTTCTCACGGTCGGCAGGCAGCTTGCCGCCGAAGTACTTCTCCACCATGCCGGTGGTGCGGCTGACCAGATTGCCCAGCTTGTTGGCAAGGTCGGTGTTGATGGTGGAGATCAGCAGCTCGTTGGAGAAGTTGCCATCGGAACCGAAGGGGAAGGTGCGCAGCAGGAAGAACCGCAGGGCATCTACGCCGAACATCTCGGACAGGGCATAGGGGTCGACAACATTGCCCTTGGACTTGGACATTTTGCCGCCGTCGATTACCAGCCAGCCGTGGCCGTACACATGCTTGGGCAGGGGCAGACCCATGCTCATCAGCATGGCGGGCCAGATGATGGAGTGGAACCGGACGATCTCCTTGCCCACGATGTGATAGTCGGCGGGCCAATAGCGGTCGAAATCATGGTAGCGGTCGTTATACAGGCCCAGGGCGGTGGCGTAGTTGAACAGGGCGTCCACCCACACGTACACCACGTGGCCGGGGTCGAAGTCCACGGGAATGCCCCAGCTGAAGCTGGTACGGGAAACGCACAGATCCTCCAGACCGGGCTTGATGAAGTTGTTGACCATCTCATTGACGCGGGTACGGGGCTGCAGGAAATCGGTGTCCTCCAGCAGATGCTGCACCTTGTCGGCGTACTTGCTCAGACGGAAGAAATAGGCCTCCTCCTCGGCATCGTGAACCTCACGGCCGCAGTCGGGGCACTTGCCGTCCACCAGCTGGCTTTCCGTCCAGAAGGACTCGCAAGGGGTGCAGTACTTGCCCTTATAGGCGCCCTTGTAAATGTCACCGTTTTCATACATCTTCTTGAAGATCTTCTGCACGGCCTCGCAGTGATAGTCGTCGGTGGTGCGGATGAACCGGTCGTTGGAGATGTTCATCAGCTTCCACAGATCACGGACGCCGCGCGGGCCGTCCACGATGCGGTCCACGAAGGCCTGGGGGGGCATGCCGGCTTCCTGGGCCTTGGTCTCGATCTTCTGGCCGTGCTCGTCGGTGCCGGTCAGGAACATCACGTCGTAGCCCTGCAAACGCTTATAGCGGGCGATGGCGTCGGTGGCCACGGTGCAGTAGCTGTGGCCGATGTGGAGCTTGTCCGAGGGGTAGTAAATCGGTGTGGTGATATAGAACTTTTTCTTTTCCATGGGGATATCTCTCCTTTTCCGCCGCCCCGAATGGAAGGACGGCTTAAAATATTAGTTTTCCTGCTTTTTCCGGGGATATACAAACAAAAAACGCCCTTAGCGTTATGCTAAGGGCGACTTGAACAAATCGCGGTACCACCTTGCTTCGCCCCGGCCTTACGGCCAAAGCCTCACGGAGTGCCGGCACACTCCCGCGCGGTAACGGGCGCTCCCGTTCCGGCCTGACGGTTTTCGCTCGGCCGGACGGCTCCTGAGCCATGTTCACCGGCTTCCCCCGCGCCCGCTTTCACCTTTCCGGGCTCTCTTTCGGCGGCTTTGACCGGTTACTCTCTCATTCATCGCCATTTTGCGTATTTTTAAGCATCATACTCTAAAATGTAGAGTTTGTCAACCGTTACGGCGGTTTTCTGTGTAAATTCACGCTTTACAGCGGGAGGAAAGTTTTGTATAATATGGGTTGGAAATTTTTTATGGTGGCGAATTACCATACATAGGAGGAACAAAAAATGTCTTTCAAGATCCTTGTTATCAATCCCGGTTCCACTTCCACCAAGATCGGTGTCTATGAGGACGAGACTCTGCTGTTTGACAAGACCCTGCGTCACAGCGCCGAGGATATCGCCCAGTTCAACTCCATCCCCGCCCAGAAGGACTGGCGCTGCCAGCTGGTGCTGAAGGCGCTGCGGGAGGAAAATTTCGATATCAACACCCTGTCTGCCGTTTCCGGCCGCGGCGGTCTGCTGCGTCCCATCCGCGGCGGCACCTACGCTGTCAACGACAACCTGGTGAACGACTGCACCATCGGCGTGCAGGGCCAGCATGCCTCCAACCTGGGCGGCATCATCGCCCGAGAGATCGGCGATTCTCTGGGCATCCCCTCCTACATTGTTGACCCCGTGGTGGTGGACGAGTTGGCTGACGTGGCCCGCTATGCCGGTCATCCCCTGTTCCAGCGCGTCAGCATTTTCCACGCCCTGAACCAGAAGGCCGTGGCCAAGCGCTTCGCCAAGGAGCACGGCAAGAACTACGAGGATCTGAACCTGATCGTCTGCCATCTGGGCGGCGGCGTCTCCGTGGGCGCCCACTGCCACGGCAGCGTCATCGACACCCAGAACGCCCTGGACGGCGACGGCCCCTTCTCTCCCGAGCGCTCCGGCTCCCTGCCCACCGGCCAGTTGGTGAAGCTGTGCTGCTCCGGCAAGTATACCGAGACTGAGCTGAACCGCATGCTGTCCGGCCGCGGCGGTCTGGTGGCCTACACCGGCTCCAACGACATGCGCTATCTGCTGGCCGAGGCCGAGCACGACAAGAAAATCGCCGGCGTGGTGGAGGCCTTCCACTATCAGATCGCTAAGGAAGTGGGCGCCATGGCCGTTGTCATGAAGGGCAAGGTGGATCAGATCATCCTGACCGGCGGCATCGCCTACGGCAAGGAGACCGTGAACGCCATCAGCGCCATGGTGGACTGGATCGCTCCCATCACCGTCTATCCCGGCGAGGATGAGCTGCTGGCGCTGGCACAGGGCGCACTGCGTGTCCTGCGCGGCGAGGAGAAGGCACAGGAGTATCGCCGTCCCCGTCCCACCGAGGCGTAACAAACACCGTATTTCCATGGATGCCCGGCGGCTTTGCTGCCGGGCGCCTTTTCCCTTATTGAAAAGGAGGTTCTTCAATGTTTATCAGCAACGATATCCGCTATATCGGCGTCAACGACCATCAGGTGACGCTGTTTGAGGGGCAGTACGACGTGCCGCTGGGCATGGCCTACAACTCCTACGTCATTCTGGACGAGAAGATCGCCGTCATGGACACGGTGGACGCCCACTTCGGCAAGGAGTGGCTGGTCAACCTGACGGCGGCGCTGGCAGGCCGCACGCCGGACTATTTGGTGGTGCAGCATATGGAGCCGGATCATTCCGCCAACATTGCGGCCTTTATGGACGCCTATCCCGCCGTCACAGTGGTGGCCTCTCAGGCGGCTTTCCGCATGATGAAGCAGTTCTACGGCAGCGACTACGCCGACCGCCGTCTGGTGGTGGGCGAGGGTGATACGCTGGCGCTGGGCCGCCACACCCTGACCTTCCTGACCGCCCCCATGGTGCACTGGCCGGAGGTCATCGTCACCTATGACTGCACGGACAAGGTGCTGTTCTCCGCCGACGGACTGGGCAAGTTCGGCGCACTGGATGTGGAGGATCCCGAGGGCTGGGCCTGTGAGGCGCGGCGCTACTACTTCGGCATCGTGGGCAAGTTTGGCGCACAGGTGCAGGCCTTGCTGAAAAAGGCCGCTGCGGTGGACATTCAAACTGTGTGTCCCCTCCACGGCCCGGTGCTGACCGGCAAGGAGCTGGCGGAAGCCCTGCGGCTGTACGATATCTGGTCCCGCTACGATGTGGAGAGCGAGGGCGTCATGATCGCCTACGCCTCCGTGTACGGCAACACGGAGAAGGCGGCGCAGCTGCTGGCGGAGAAGCTGAAGGAGCAAGGCTGCCCCAAGGTGGTGCTTACCTGCGTGCAGCGAGAGGACTGGGCCGAGGCGGTGGAGGATGCCTTCCGCTACGGCAAGCTGGTGCTGGCCGCCCCCACCTATAACGGCTTCCTGTTCCCGGCCATGCGGGAGTTTATTGAGCACCTGACCGAGCGGAACTACCAGAACCGTCAGGTGGCGTTTATCGAGAACGGCTCCTGGGCGCCTGCCGCCGCCAAGGAGATGAAGAAGCTGCTGGAGGGCTGCAAGAACGTGACTCTGGGCAGCACCGTCACCATCCGCTCCGCCATGACGGAGGAGACTCCCGCCCAGCTGGACGCGCTGGCCCAGGAGCTGCGGTAAGCTTATCAGCGCAAAGGAAGTCCCGTTTTTCCCTGCGGGACTTCCTTTTTTCGCGTTTTCCCCTTTACAAACGGTATAACAGCATGTATAATTTACAAGCTGTATTCAATGAGAGAAGAATAGAAACTGGGTGAGAGAGTAACATGGCAACTGATTTTTCCCGTACCCTGTCCCTGCTGCGGCAGGAGGCGGGTATCTCCCAGCGCAAGGCCGCTGCCGCGCTGGGTATTTCACAGGCCCTGCTGAGCCACTACGAAAACGGCATCCGCGAGCCGGGACTGGCCTTTGTGACGCGGGTGTGCGACTTCTACCACGTGTCGGCGGACTATCTGCTGGGCCGCACCGCCAGCCGGGACGGCAGCATCATCGAAGCGGCGGAGCTGTACGATGCCAGCGATGAAAAGGGCACGCTGAAGGGCAGCATTCTGGCCACGCTGCAAAAAAAGCTGGTGGTGAACACCACCGGCGTGCTGTTCGACCTGCTGGGCAAATGCGGCGACCGGACGGCCATCACCGCCGCCGGAGACTATCTCAGCACGGCGCTGTACACGCTGCTGCGGCACTTCTACCGGCGGGGCGGCGGCAACGAGGACTTTTTTGCCACCGACGCGGTGGATTTTGACGCCGGTGTGGTGGACGCCGCCATGCTGCGCAGCCGGGCGTCCTATCTGCGGGCACTGGCCGAGGCGGAGAAGCTGCCGGAGCTGAGCTCCGACGACCTGACCGCCGCGCCCGGTCTGGGCCAGAGCACCGCGCAGGTGGTCCACAACGTGGACGAGCTGGCGGGAAAACGGTGAATTTGATCCGCAGAGTGGTGTAACCGCCATTCATGCATGTTCGTTAAACGGCTTGTAGGGGCGGACGACTCTGTCCACCCTGACGTTAACGGAATAGCTTTCTTGCGGGCGGACAGAGTCGTCCGCCCCTACGAAATCTGACACTTCCCCAAGGAGGTTACTTTATATGTTTGACCAATCCCACATCAGAAATTTTTCCATTATCGCCCACATCGACCACGGTAAATCCGTTCCCCAATTTGCCTGACGGCAAATCGGGGGCCCCTATTTTATTGAACATCCTCGGCGGAAATGAATTCCGCCTGCGGCAAGGTTTTGCTGCGCAAAACGCTTGGACGCGCTTCGCGCGGACAGCGTGGATTTACTAAGGAGGCTTTACTATATGTTTGACCAATCTCATATTCGCAACTTTTCCATCATTGCCCACATCGACCACGGTAAATCCGTTCCCCAATTTGCCTGACGGCAAATCGGGGGCCCCTATTTTATTGAACATCCTCGGCGGAAATGAATTCCGCCTGCGGCAAGGTTTTGCTGCGCAAAACGCTTGGACGCGCTTCGCGCGGACAGCGTGGATTTACTAAGGAGGCTTTACTATATGTTTGACCAATCTCATATTCGCAACTTTTCCATTATTGCCCACATCGACCACGGTAAATCCACGCTGGCGGATCGCCTGCTGGAAAAGTGCAACGCCGTGCCGGAGCGGGAGATGGAAAACCAGCTGCTGGACAACATGGATTTGGAGCGGGAGCGGGGCATCACCATCAAGTCCCGTGCCGTGCAGATCTTCTATAAGGCGCAGGACGGCGAGGTCTACGCCCTGAATCTCATCGACACGCCGGGCCACGTGGACTTTAACTACGAGGTCAGCCGTTCTCTGGCCGCCTGTGAGGGTGCGCTGCTGGTGGTGGACGCCACCCAGGGCGTGGAGGCCCAGACGCTGGCCAACACGTACCTTGCCATGGATCACGACTTGGAAATTCTCCCCGTGTTCAACAAGATCGACCTGCCTGCCGCCGACCCTCTGAAGGCCAAGCAGGAGGTGGAGGATATCATCGGCCTGCCCGCGCTGGAGGCTCCCGAGATCTCCGCCAAGCTGGGCATCAACATCGAGGCCGTGCTGGAGGACGTGGTGAACAACGTTCCCGCCCCCAAGGGCGATCCCAAAGCACCCCTGCGGGCGCTGGTGTTCGACAGCCAGTATGACCCCTATGTGGGCGTGGTGGTGCTGTTCCGCATCATGGAGGGTACCATCCGCAAGGGCCAGACCATCCACCTGATGGCCAGCGGCGCGGATTATACCATTCTGGAGTGCGGCTATCTGAAGCCGCTGGGCAACGAGCCTACCGACTGTTTACAGGCCGGTGAGGTGGGCTACTTCACCGCCAGCATCAAGAACGTGAAGGACACCCGCGTGGGCGACACCATCACCGACGCCGCCGAGCCCGCCACGGAGCCGCTGCCCGGCTATCGCCCCGCCCAGTCCATGGTGTACTGCGGCATCTACACCGAGGACGGCAGCAAGTACCCCGACCTCCGGGACGCGCTGGAGAAGCTCCAGCTGAACGACGCCAGCCTGACCTTCGAGCCGGAATCCTCTGTGGCGCTGGGCTTCGGCTTCCGCTGCGGCTTTCTGGGCATGCTGCACATGGAGATCATTCAGGAGCGGCTGGAGCGGGAGTTCAATCTGGATCTTGTTACCACTCTGCCCAGCGTTATCTACCATGTGTACAAGTCCGACGGCACCATGGTGAAGGTGGATAACCCCCACAACTACCCCGACCCCGGCAGCATCGAGCATGCCGAGGAGCCGTATGTGAAGGTGTCCATCATCACGCCGCAGGATTTTGTGGGCAACATCATGCCCATGTGTCAGGAGCGCCGGGGCGAGTTCAAGGACATGCAGTATCTGGACACCCATCTGGTGGAGCTGCACTATCAGATGCCCCTTAACGAGATCATCTACGACTTTTTCGATACCCTCAAGGCCAACACCAAGGGCTACGCCAGTCTGGACTACGAGCTGTCCGGCTACCGCACCAGTGATCTGGTGAAGGTGGATCTGCTGCTGAACGGCGACGGCGTGGACGCCTTGAGCTTCATCGCCCACCGGGATAAGGCCTACGGCCGGGCCCGCCGCCTGTGCGAAAAGCTGAAGGAGAATATCCCCCGCCAGCTGTTCGAGGTGCCCATTCAGGCGGCCATCGGTGGCCGCATCATCGCCCGCGAGACGGTGAAGGCCATGCGCAAGGACGTGCTGGCCAAGTGCTACGGCGGCGATATCACCCGTAAGAAGAAGCTGCTGGAGAAGCAAAAAGAGGGCAAGAAGAAAATGCGGAATCTCGGTACTGTACAGGTGCCCACGGAAGCTTTCATGGCCGTCCTCAAGCTGGATAGTGATTGATATGAATAAGCAAAAAAAGAAACAGCTCACGCCGTTTCTTTTTTTGCTTATTTCATCAAATAACTGCCGCTCTCCGGCGGTTCCGTCACGATGGGAACCAGCCGCGTGTCATAGTCGAACCGCTGGGGCAGCGCCGACCGCAGGGCGGTGTCATCTACCCCCTGCTCCACATAAATACGGTCAAAGTTCTGAACCAGCATTTCCGGCGACAAGCCAAATTCCGCCGACGGCTGGCTGCGCAGCACGATACTGACCTTTACGCCGTCCGGCAGGTTGGCCCGCAGACTCTTGATGAAGTCCGTCAGCACCTGCACCCGATCCGTGTCTGCCAAGCCGCCGATGGACTCCAGCTGCCCTGTGGTGGGATAGCTGAAGTAGTCCAGCGCGATCTCGTCAAAGCCCAGCTGGGCGTACTCCTGACACAGAGAGGTGATATACACCAGCGTCTGGGGATGGCTGGGATCCAGCCACGCCATGCTGGCGGCGTCATACCAGAAGCTGCCGCTCTCTACACGCAGCGCCGCGTCGGGATAGGCCCGGACAAAGTAGCTGTCGCAGAACACGGACATGCGGGCGATGGCATAGCGGTCATCCGCCAGCAGCGCCGTCAGGTTGTCCATGGTGTCGTACTGCTCCGCCTCCACCTCCTGCGGAATATCCACCCCGGTGGCATAGGTGATGGAGCCGTTGACCCGCTTGACCTCCACCGCGAAGGCATCCTCCGTCAGGTCGGCCAACACAGTCTCCGGAGCCTGCCGCAGCGCATTGCCCGGCAGCATCTGGGCGTGCAGCTCCTGCAAATGGGGCGCGTAGCCGTTATCCACATAGTCGATGTTCACATCGTCCTGCGACACCGGCGGCGTGGCGTTGTCGTCCGGCTGCGGCTCATCCTTGCGGAAGGGCCACTCGATGTGGGCCTTTCCGGCGTCATCATAAACGATGTAATTCTGGATCACCAGAAACGCCGTTGCCGCCAGGATCACCAGCACCAGCACCACCGCCAGCAGCCGCTTCTGACGACCGCCGCGGCCCCGGTAGTTATGATACCCTTTGGTCATCATAGTCAGGGCTGGATGTTGTCCAGCAGGCCCACACGGCGGGCATGGCGGCCGCCCTCGAATTCGGTGGTCAGGAACACCTCGGTGATCTTCTTGGCCAGATTGGGGCCGATAATGCCGGCGCCCATGGCCAGCACATTGGCGTCGTTGTGGCGGCGTGTCATTTCGGCGCTGTAGCTGTCGCCGCACAGGGCGCAGCGGATGCCCTTGACCTTGTTGGCGGCCATGGACACACCGATACCGGTGGTGCAGATGACGATGCCCTTGTCGCACGCTCCGCTGGCTACGGCGCGGGCCACCTTTTCAGCGTACACGGGATAGTCCACGCTTTCGGTGTTGTAGCAGCCGAAGTCCTCGAACTCGTAGTCGTGCTCCTCCAGCCAGATCAGAATGTCCTGCTTCAGCAGATAGCCGCCGTGGTCGCAGCCGATGGCAATTTTCATGATGTGTTCCTCCTGATGGTTTAGATGGTGTATTTCCTGTTAAAGCGCCTGAAATGAGGGCTTCATCCGGTCAAAGGTGGTGAAATAGCGGAAGCCGCAGTCACGCAGCAGCTCCTGCCGCGCCGGAATGGCGTAGCCCAGATGGTTCGTTACGTGGGCGTCGGAGCCGAGGGTGATGATCTCGCCGCCCAGCGAGCGGTAGAGCTTGAGGATATCGGCGTCCGGCAGCGGCGTGTTGCCCCGGTTGGTGTTGCACTCGATGCCGATACCCTTGGAAATGATGGTGCGGAGGATCTCCTCGATCTGCGCCATGTGGGGCTGGAAGGAGATAGCCTTGTGCCGCATCTCGTTGATGCAGCGCACCGGCAGCGTCAGGTGACCCAGCACGCTGAACTGTCCCCATCGGGCCAGCTTCAGCTCCTCTTCCAGATAGGCGTCGATGACGGCGTGGTAATAGGCGTCGTCCCGGTCGCCGTCGATGTAAAAGAGGTCGAACCAGCCGTTTTCGTCCCGCGTCATGTGCACCGAGCCGATGATGAAGTCCAGCGGCGGCGCGTCCTGCATCAGCCGTGCGGCGCAGTCGAAGCTCAGATAGGCCTCGCCCAGTTCCGCGCCCAGCTTCAGCTGAATGCGCTGGCCGTACTGCGCCACCGCGTCGGCGTACTGCTGCTGGGCTTTTACCCAGTCGAAGCTGTCCGTTCGCAGTTGGGTAGTGCCCCACTGGATGGTGTCCACATGGTCGGTGAAGCAGATCTCATCCAGCCCACGGGCGATCCCTTCCCGCGCCAGCTCCGCCATGGTCACATGGCCGTCCGGCGAGCAGGAGGAATGTACATGATAATCAGCCAGATACATCAGCGTTTCTTACCAAAGAAGCTCTTGCGCTTTTCGTAGTTGCTCTCGCCCAGCAGGTCGCTGAACTTCTTCAAAGCTTCCTTTTGCTCCTTGTTCAGATTTTTCGGCGTCTCGATGTTCACGGTCACGTACTGGTCGCCCCGACCACGACCGTTCAGGGCGGGGATACCCTTGCCCCGCAGACGGAACACGCTGCCGGTCTGGGTGCCCTCGGGGATATCGTATTTCACCTTGCCGTCGATGGTGGGGATCTCCAGCGTGCCGCCCAGCACCGCCTGCGCGTAGGTGATGGGCGCCTCGCAGAATACGGAGGTGCCCTCCCGGCGGAAGATCTCGTGGGGCTGCACCATAATGGTGATGAGCAGGTCGCCGTTGGGGCCGCCGTTCTTACCGGCGTGGCCCTGTCCCCGCAAGGAGATGGTCTGGCCGTCGTCGATACCGGCGGGGATGTTGACCTTGATGGCGCGGCGCTTGCGCACCCGGCCCTGACCGTGACAGTCAGGACAGGGCTGGTGGATGATCCGGCCGGTGCCGCCGCACTTGGAGCAGGGGGAGGTGGAGGCGAACACGCCCATGGGGGTCTGCCGCCGGGTCTGGACGCTGCCGGTGCCGTGGCAGACGGAGCACACCTCCGGCGTGGTGCCCTCGGCGCAACCGTTGCCCTTGCAG
>ERZ791861.1312-NODE-1312-length-12278-cov-2.206169_pt1 | contig 12278 bp, 9 predicted proteins | sample MGYA00510283_ERZ791861 | MGnify/ENA primary metagenome ERZ791861 (study PRJEB30046, sample SAMN00792074) | human gut metagenome | study: EMG produced TPA metagenomics assembly of the A metagenome-wide association study of gut microbiota in type 2...
CGAAACCTCGCCGTTGCAGGTTGCCGGGCCGTCTGCAATAACCTGTCCGTCCTCTACCTTTTGATGAAGAGAAACAATTGGGCGCTGATTGATGCAGGTGCCCTGGTTTGAGCCGCTGACCTTAACAAGATCATATCTGTCTACATCGCCTGTTTTAACAGTGATTTCGATTGATTCGGCATCAACTGCCGTTACGGTGCCTCCACGCTTTGCAACAACAACAACACCTGAGTCGTAAGCTGCTTTATATTCCATGCCGGTGCCTACAACTGGAGCTTCTGTTTTAAGAAGCGGAACTGCCTGGCGCTGCATGTTTGCGCCCATAAGAGCACGGTTTGCGTCGTCGTTTTCAAGGAAAGGAATCATCGCCGTTGCAACGGAAACAACCATCTTAGGCGAAACATCCATATAATCTACTTTTTCCGGCTCGCAGGTAAGGAATTCATCCTTATGGCGGCAGGTTACACGCTTATTGAGGAATCTGCCGTTTTCATCGAGGGGCTCATTTGCCTGAGCAACGGTGTAATTATCCTCAACATCGGCAGTCATATAAACAACCTCTGAGGTTACGCAACCCGTTTCCTTATCAACCTTACGATAGGGAGCCTCAATGAAGCCGTATTCATTTAAGCGACTGTAGCAAGCAAGATAAGAGATAAGGCCGATGTTGGGGCCTTCGGGAGTTTCGATGGGGCACATTCTGCCATAGTGTGTGTAGTGAACATCACGAACCTCAAAGCCGGCACGATCTCTTGAAAGACCGCCGGGGCCGAGGGCTGAAAGTCTTCTCTTATGAGTAAGCTCTGCAAGCGGATTGTTTTGATCCATAAATTGCGAAAGCGGAGAAGAGCCGAAGAATTCTTTGATAGCCGCAACAACGGGACGGATATTGATGAGAGCCTGCGGAGTGATTGATTCCTCATCATCCTGCACCTGAAGAGTCATTCTTTCACGGATAACTCTTTCCATTCTGGAAAAGCCGATTCTGATTTGATTTTGAAGCAGCTCACCCACCGCACGGATACGGCGGTTTCCGAGATGGTCTATATCATCGGTTACGCCAACGCCGCAAGCAAGATTTATGAGATAAGAAACCGTTGCGAAAATATCATCGATGATGATGTGCTTGGGGATAAGATCATCGCATCTGATTTGAATTTCTTCTTTAAGAGCTTCCTCATCATCGCCGCATTTTTCAAGGATTTCGGAAAGCACTCTGTAAGATACCTTTTCGTTTATGCCAAGCGGCTTGCAATCAAAGGAGATATATTTAGCAATATCAACCATGCCGTTTGAAACGATTTTAACCTCTTTGCCCTCTGCATCAACAAATGCATTCATAACGCCTGCATTTTCGATTTCAAGCGCCTTTTCCTCGCTGATAACTTCACCTGCATCTGCAAGGAATTCACCCTGAGGAGAAATGATGGGCTGGGTAAGAGTTTTGCCTGCAAGTCTGTCTGAAAGAGCAAGCTTTTTATTATATTTATATCTGCCGACTCTTGAAAGGTCATAACGGTGAGCATCAAAGAATAAACCGTCAAGATGTGCCTGTGCAGTTTCAAGTGTAGGCGGTTCACCCGGACGAAGCTTTTTATAAACTTCAAGAAGAGCTTCTTCCTGATTTTTAGTAGTATCCTTGTCAATTGTTGCAAGAATCTTGTCATCTTCACCAAAGAAATCTACGATTTCAGAATCTGTGCCAAGACCTAATGAACGAAGGAATGTTGTAATATAAATCTTTCTGTTTTTATCAATACGAACATAGAAAAGGTCATTGGCATCTGTTTCATATTCAAGCCAAGCACCGCGGTTAGGAATTACAGTATTAGTGAAAAGTTCCTTACCTGTTTTATCGTGGTCCATATTGTAGTAAACACCCGGTGAACGAACAAGCTGGGATACAATACATCTTTCAGCACCGTTAATAACAAATGTGCCTGCATCTGTCATCCAAGGAAGGTCGCCCATAAAAATAGTGTTTTCTTTGATTTCGCCTGTTTCTTTATTAACAAGCCTTGCTCTGACCTTTAAAGGACGAGCATAAGTGGTGTCACGAGCCTTACACTGTGCAATTGAATACTTAGGTTCGTCGTCAATTGAAAAGTCAACAAAATCAAGCACAAGGTTACCTGTGTAATCACTGATTTCACCAATATCCTTGAATACTTCTTTGAGACCCTCTTCAAGAAACCAACGGTAAGAACTCTTCTGCACTTCGATAAGGTTAGGCATTTTCATAACCTCATTGATTTTTGCAAAACTCTTTCTCGTTGTTGTGCCGAGCTGGACATCCTTAACATTTACCATTAGAGTCACTCCGATCGTTTTATTTTCGTAATATGTTTATATTCACAAACAGCTAATTGCGCATTGCATATGACCTGAAAAGCAAAATTTTCCGTTACATATATATAAGCAATAATTAAAAATAAAGATTTTATAATTTGCAATAGAAAGCCATTTTAAGATAGCTAATAATATAAACTACCTTAATCAATATGTCAACACCTTTTTTAAGATTTTATCAAAGAAAGCGAAAAGTTTTTGGTACACTGTGCCACGCGTTTTGATAATTCGGCAAAAAATCACTAAAATTAAGTATTTTTTCATTGATTTAGCAGATACACTTTGTTATAATTGCAAGTAGACTATAATTTTATATTTATTACATTACTATTAGGTGAAGAAATTGAAAACTGCAATTAAACGACTTTGTGCTGTTTTTATGTGTTTTATCATTACAGCAACTATATTTTCTGGCTGTTCATCAAACGGCGGTAAAATTGATTTTATATACCCTTTTTCAGGCAAAGTATCAAGCTTTGACCCACAGGTAGCCAAAACTGCCGATGAATTTTTAATTATTGAAAATTGCTTTGAAGGGCTTGTCAGAGTAAATGATGACGGAAAAGTTCAGGCAGGCGTTGCGAAAACTTGGAATATAAGCGATGATGGAAAAGTGTACACATTCCATTTAAGGCAAGGTGCAAAATGGAATGTTAAAAACACATCGCAAAGTGCCGACAGCAAAGAGCTTACAAAAGCGCAGGAACTTATGGGCGAAACCTTTAATCCGGATATTACTGCAAATGATTTTGTATTTGCACTTCAAAGAGCGTGCGAAAAGAACACTGACGCTCCCCTGTTTTCTTCAATATCAAATATTGTCAACGCTTCAAAAATACATTCGGGCAAAATGAAATCTAGCAAGCTTGGTGTAAAAGCAATTGATGATTACACACTTGAAATTAAGCTTAAATCTGCCGACAGCGGATTTTTAAATGTGCTTTCAACAGCAATTGCAATGCCTTGTAACGAAGATTATTTCAACGCTACAAAAGGACGATACGGTTTAGGGCTTGATTACAGCATATTCAACGGTCAATTTTATGTAAGCAACATTCTTGAGGCTTCATATCTACTAAAAAACAATTCGCAGTATGTAGGCGATTATAAATCACAGGTAACAGATGTAACATTAAAAATAACCGACGGCAGTGAAGATACCGTAAAAAGTTTAAAATCAGGATATTATGACAGTGCATATATCACAGGTCAGGAATATGACAAACTTAAAGACAGCGGCATTACTGCTATTAGCTACACAGACACAACACTTGCAATGATACTTAACAAAAATAATGTTATCTTTTCTAATGATAAACTCAGGCAGGCGGTATGTTTAAGTATATCTGACCTTGATTCAAAAAAATACGATTACTTAAGGCGTGCAACCAGCTTTACCCCGCCAAGCTGCGTTATTGAAGCAAACGCGGCTAACAAAGAAATGGGTGCTACGGTATATAAGCAAAATATAACTAAAGCGCAGGAACTTTGGAGAACTGGGCTTAACGAACTCGGTGCAACCCAAGCAAGCTTTACCGTAATTGCAACAGAAGAATACAAAGATGTGGTAAAAGAACTTGTGCAGGGCATACAGGCAGGTGTCGGCTCAATATCATCATACGGTAATGATGATGAACACAAGATTAGTTTTTCACTTAAAATTGATATATTAAGCGAAAGCGACTATCGAACCGCTTTATCAAAAGGTGATTATGATATTGCACTGTACAAATTTACAGCAACCAACCAAAGTGCTTTAAACTTTTTAAGCAGTGTTATAAACAGTAATCTTATGGGCAATGCGCCTGCTGCTGTTTCTGCTTTAAAAAGAGCGCAAAACGGAACTGCGCAAAATCTTGCGCAAAATGCAAAAAACTGTGAAAAAGCAATTTTAGCTGATTACAGTATTAAACCTGTGTTATATGAATCATCATATTATGCACAGGCAAAAGGGGTTGCAAATGTACAATTTCATCCCGGAAGCGGAAGGATAAGTTTTGTGAATGCAACAAGAGAAGAAAAATAATAAAACAGTTACTATATTAAGTTGGTTTCTTGTTTTAATATGTATGGCTGTGATATTTTGGCTTTCATCAAGAACAGCGGATGAATCCGCGGAGCAAAGCGGTGTTATAGTTGAATGGATAATTAAGCATTTCGGCGATAACGGCGTTACTGATTTTATTGTAAGAAAATCAGCTCATTTTTGCGAATATATCGGGCTGTGCTTTTTAATCAGCAATGCAATATATCAAACAAAGAAAAAAATTATACCCCTTTATGCCTGCACACTGACTTCGTTATATGCAATAAGTGATGAATTTCATCAGCTTTTTGTAAGCGGACGCTCGTGTGAATTAAAGGATTGGGCAATTGATACGGTAGGCGCATTTGTAGGTGCTGCGGCATTTTTTATAATTCACACCATAGCCGGAAAAGCGGCAAAAAGCAAAAATAACATTGACACATAGATTTATTAGTTTATAATATATAAGATATTGATTTTTAAAACGGAGGAAAATATTATGAATGTACTTGTATATGATAATGAAGAGCAAATTGGTATTGCGGCAGGTAACTATATGTGCGGCCAGGTTCTTGCAAAGCCTGACAGCGTGCTTGGACTTGCAACAGGTTCAACCCCACTTAAGCCATACGGCCATATGATTAAGCTTTATGAAGCAGGTGCGGTTGACTTCAGTAAGGTAACAACATTTAACCTTGATGAATACTGCAAGCTTGATGTTAATGATGTTAATTCATATCATCGTTTTATGCACGATAATCTTTTTGACCACATCAACATTCCTGAAGAAAATATCAACTTTCTCAACGGTAATGCTGAAAATCTTGAAGAAGAATGCAAAGCATATGAGGAAAGAATTAAGAAATCCGGCGGAATTGATATTCAGCTTTTAGGTATCGGTTCAAACGGTCACATTGCTTTTAATGAGCCTTCAGACAGCTTCCAAAGATGGAGCCATGTTGTAGCTCTTAAAGAAAGCACAATTAAAGATAACAGCCGCTTTTTTAAATCAATTGAAGAAGTGCCTACCCATGCAGTAACAATGGGTATCGGCTCAATTATGCAAGCGAAGAGAATACTTATTATCGCAATTGGAGAAAATAAAGCAAAAGCAATTAAGCAGCTTATTGACGGAAATGTAACTCCTCAATGCCCTGCTTCAGTTTTACAGTTTCATACAGATGTTACACTTATGCTTGATAAAGGTGCTGCATCGCTTCTTTAATATCGGAGGTAAACAAAATGGCTGAAAAAGAAAAATTTTATATAACGACACCTATTTACTATCCATCAGGCAACCCGCATATCGGTCATTGCTACACAACCGTAGCGTGCGACTCTATTGCCCGTTTCAGAAGAATGCAGGGTAAAGATGTTATTTTTCTTACCGGTACTGATGAACACGGTTTGAAAATTGAACAAAAAGCTAAGGAAAAAGGAATTACTCCAAAAGAATATGTAGACGAAATAGTTAAAGTATTTAAAAATCTTTGGAGCTATATGAACATCAGTTATGACAGATATATTCGTACTACTGATGATTATCATATTGAAACAGTACAAAAAATCTTTAAAGAGCTTTATGACAAAGGATATATTTACAAGGGAACATATAAAGGAAAATACTGCACACCTTGTGAATCGTTTTGGACTGAAAGCCAGCTTGTTGACGGAAAATGCCCTGAATGCGGAAGAGAAGTAACCGAAGCGGAAGAAGAAGCATATTTCTTCAAACTCTCACCTTTTGCAGACAGAATTAAAAAACTACTTCTTGAAACAGATTATTTACAGCCGAGAACAAGAGCTGTTGAACTTGTAAACAACTTTATTAAACCGGGACTTGAAGATTTGTGCGTATCAAGAACAACTTTTAAATGGGGCATTCCTGTAACATTTGATGACAAGCATGTTGTTTATGTTTGGGTTGACGCTCTTTCTAACTATATTTCCGCACTTGGCTATCTTAACGATAAATATGATGATTTTGACAGATTTTGGCCTGCCGATTTGCATATGGTTGCAAAAGATATAATGCGTTTTCACGCAATCATTTGGCCTGCAATGCTTATGGCACTTGACTTGCCGCTTCCAAAGCACCTTGCAGTTCACGGCTGGATTACTTTCAACGGTCAAAAAATGAGTAAGTCAATCGGCAATGTTGTTGACCCGATGGTATTAGGTGAAAGATACGGTGCCGACGCAATAAGATACCATATTTTAAGAGAAATGGCACTTGGCGCAGACAGTTCATTTTCTAACGAAATTATGATTAACAGAATTAACTCTGACCTTGCAAACGACCTTGGAAATCTTGTTTCAAGAACAGTAGCAATGGTTGAAAAATATTTTGGCGGCACACTCCCTACTGAAAGGGAAAGCGCACCTGTTGATGATGAACTTATCAATATGGCAACATCTTTAAGAGATAAGATTGCTGAACTTATGGATGAAACCCAACTCAACAATGCACTTGCCGAAATATTCAAAGTTATTTCAAGAGCTAACAAGTACATTGATGAAACAACACCGTGGATTCTCGGCAAAGATGAAAGCAAAAAAGCAAGGCTTGCAAGCGTACTTTACAATCTTCTTGAAGCTATCAGAATTTCCACCACACTTCTTTCTTGCTTTATGCCGACTACAATGCCGAAAGTATGGGAGCAAATTGGTGCAGATAAAGAACTCATCACATATGAAAACGCCGGAAAATTTAATGTTCTTCCGCTTGATGTAACAGTTCACAAAGGCCCTGCCCTTTTCCCTAGAATTGATGCTGATAAAGAAATTGAAGAACTTAACGAGCTTATTAAAAAGCAGGCAGAAGAAGCACAAAAGGCACTGCAAAAGCCTGAAATTGAGGGACTTGCAGAAATTCAATTTGACGATTTTGCAAAGGTTGAACTCAGAGTAGCTAAAATTGAGCAGTGCGAACCTATTAAGAAAGCTAAAAAGCTTCTTAAATTGCAGGTTAATGACGGTTCAAGCGAACTTAGGCAAATTGTATCGGGCATTGCACCTTGGTACAAGCCTGAAGATTTAATCGGCAAGAGCGTTATTATTGTTGCAAACCTCAAGCCTGCAAAGCTTTGCGGTGAAATGAGCAACGGTATGCTTCTTGCAGGTGATGTAAGCGAAGATGATGTAAAAGTACTCTTTGTTGACGGAATGCCGGCAGGAACAAAAATAAGATAAGAAACGGTAGGAACGAAATGTATCACAATATTTTTGATACACATTCCCACTATGACGACAGTAAGTTTAACCCTGACAGAGAGGAATTACTTGATAATCTTCAAAGTCAGGGTGTTTCTTTAGTTGTCAGCTGTGGATGTGACATAGATTCAACTCAATTTAATTTTGACCTTGCACAAAAATATGATTATATTTATTTTGCCGCAGGCCTGCACCCTGAAAACTTAAAAGGCGCAAATCTTGATGATTTAAAAATCATTGAAAAATTTGCAAAAAATGAAAAATGCGTTGCAATCGGCGAAATCGGACTTGATTATTACTGGATGGAATCGAGCAAGGAGGAGCAAAAAAAGTTTTTCAAAGCACAAATTGAACTTGCAAACAAGCTTGATATGCCGATAATCGTTCACGACAGAGACGCACACGGCGACACCCTGGATATTCTTAAAGAAACAAAGCCAAAAGGTGTTGTACATTGCTTTTCAGGTTCAAAAGAAATGGCAAGAGAAATTATTAAGCTTGGTATGTATATCGGCTTAAACGGAGTTGTAACCTTTAATAATGCAAGAAAAAGCCTTGAAGTTGCAAAAGAGATACCGATTGAAAGATTGGTACTTGAAACCGACTGCCCATACCTTGCCCCTACCCCAATGAGAGGCAAGCGCAACGATTCGCACTATATTGCGTATATTGCAGAAAAAATCGGCTCGATTTTGGGCATAGACGCACAAGAGCTTTTAAATATCACAAACGAAAACGCAAAAAGATTATATAATTTGTAGTCAAAATGCATATTAACAGAAAAAGCAGTCAACATACAAAAAAAGTATATTGACTGCTTTTTATATTTCTATAAAACAAGCGGTGATTATTTTTTATTTTTCAAAAGAGGTTTGATATTTTCATATATCTCTTTTCCTCTTTCACCAAAGATTTTTACAAGATTGTTATGTATCGCACTCTTGGTAACATATTTATCAATAGTTGCCTGCACTCTTTTTACTTCATCATTTTTAACTAATTTGTTCAGTTCATTTCCGGTACTCTCCGGCAAACCACTTTTGATATTATTAGGTTGTACAATATTTTGAGAAATTGATTTTATTTTTTCAACTGAACATTTGTAATGACCTGTTATATATTTTATAACATTATCATAATCGCCGTCCTTTGATACAACATAAAAATGTTCATCAGGATTTTGGGTGATAAACCTACCCAAATCGCAAACTAAAATAAAATCAAGCGCATTTTTGCTTTCGCTGGTAATTTTGCGATATTCGATTTTTGCATTGGTACGCATAAGTTCATTATGCAGCTCAAAAGTTAACGAATTTGCACTATTACTATAATAGATTATAACACTGTCATTTTCCGTTAATTTTAATTGATAAACTCCGTTTACCCCTTTTTGATTTACATTTTCATAATCCACTAAATAGCAAGCCATTGTATTTCTCCTTAATCATATAACTTATAAAACTATAATGCCATAAATTCTGCCAAATGTCAATGGCAGAATTTATGGCATTATATAATAACTTCGGTGATTATATGAAATACGAAAGAATAAGAAATTTAAGAGAAGACAAGGACCTAACGCAGCAGCAAGTTGCCGATATGCTCTTTGTCAATCGCCGAACTTATGCAGCATATGAAAACGGAGTTAATTCTATGACACCGGAAACACTTATTAAAATAGCAAAGCTTCACAATGTGAGTGTTGATTATCTGTTAGAGCTTACCGATAATCCAAACCCATACCCCAAAAATAATCAGAAATTATAGGTCAACTGTTTATACAGTTGATTTTTTTCTTGATATACACTTAATAATATGATATTATATATATTATTTTTATTTAAAAGGGTGGCGCTGAATGGATAAGTTTACCGAAATAGTTAACAGCATAAATGACTTTGTTTGGGGACCTGTAATGCTGTTATTTCTTGTAGGAACAGGTATCTTTTTAACAATAAGATTAAGATTTATACCTTGGAAGAATCTCGGTTCTTCACTTAAAAAGCTTTTTAGTAAAGAGTCAAGGCAAAAAGACGGTGAGGGTGACATTTCGCCATTTTCCGCTTTAATGACAGCACTTGCGGCTACGGTAGGAACAGGCAATATAGTCGGTGTAGCAACCGCGATGGTACTCGGCGGCCCGGGCGCTCTTGTATGGATGTGGATTTCGGCAGCTTTCGGTATATCCACCAAATATGCAGAATGTGCGCTTGCCGGCAAGTACAGAACCGTTAATGAAAAAGGTGAAATGTGCGGCGGGCCGATGTATACGCTCAAATACGGTCTTAAGAACAAAAAACTCGGCTCGTTTCTTGCAGTAATGTTTGCTATATTTACTCTTATGGCTTCATTTGGCATAGGCAACTCTGCGCAGGGAAATTCAATCACTACTGCTGTAAGTTCAACATTTAATATTCCTAAATGGGTAGTCGGCATTGCACTTGTTATTTGTGTGGGTGCTGTTGTTTTAGGCGGCATTAAATCAATTTCAAAGGTTTCAAGTGTTCTTGTACCTGCAATGGCAGTATTTTATATAATTGCCGGAATTGTAGTAGTTTGCATAAATTACAAAAATGTTCCTGACGGAATTGCAAATATTTTTTCAATGGCATTCGGCGCAAAGCCTGTTGCCGGCGGACTTGTGGGTACAGTTACTGCAAGTATGATGAATTCAATGCGTTACGGTATTGCAAGAGGTGTATTTTCAAACGAAGCAGGACTTGGCAGTGCGGCAATTTCCGCTGCAAGCGCTACATCCAACCACCATGTAAAACAAGGCTTTATAAATATGTGCGGCACATTTATTGATACAATTATTGTTTGCACAATCACAGGCCTTGCAATAGCATCAAGCGGTATGCTCGGCACAACAAATGCAGACGGCAAAATGCTTGAAGGGGCTGAACTAACTATTGCGGCATTTGATACAGCACTCGGCAAAGCCGGTGCTGTATTTGTAACAATCAGTATTATCCTTTTTGCTTTTTCAACAATTTTGGGTTGGGAATACAATGGCGAAAAGGCACTTGAATTCCTTTTCAAAAAGCCTATTTTCTGCTACATTTACAGAGTTGTATTTTCACTTTTAACTTACGTTGGTGCAACAGCAACACTTGGTGTTGTTTGGAGCTTTTCCGATATTGCAAACGGTCTTATGGCAATACCTAACCTTATAGGCTTAATTGCCCTTTCAGGTTCACTTGCAAAGGAAACTAACGATTATCACAAAAAGCTAAAAGATGATAGAGTAAAAACAAAATAGAAACATAAAAGGAAGCACTAAAAAGTGCTTCCTTTATTTATAATTGAAATAAAGGATATATTATACTATAATTAGAAAAAGGAGTGATTATATATGTTAAGCAGGCAAAACAGAATACTGATTACGATTGTTTCACTTTTAGTTTTTATAATTATACTTGATTGTATCATCGGCTTTACACTCGGCGGAATATTTACATTTAAACATTGGCTTATTGTTATAGCGGTAAATTTAGTTTTTTCATTATTAAGTATTTGGTTTATAGAAGGGAATATTAAATCGAAGAAAATGCTTGAACCTTTTGTTTTAATCACCGTCTTGTTAGTAATTGTAAGCTATATTGCTATGAGCGGGCTGGCACACCTTGGTGCAAGTGAGCAAGGTGTTGAATATGACACGGTAATTGAAAATTGCTATTCGCTCAAATCGCCGAGAACCACAATTGAATTTTATGACAGAAACGGAAATTTGCAAACGGTTTACAGCTATATGCAAATATGGTTTGATGATGAATCCGCACCGGAAACAGGCGCAAAAATTACAATAAAAGAAACAAAGAGCACTTTCGGTGATACATTATACACGATAGAAAAAATCAACGGAAAGATACAGCAATAACTTTTATAAATTAAAATCATATAAAATATGCGCAAAAATGCAAATTATAAAGTTCTACACGCTGCTAGGCTTCGAGAAAGTGAGATGAATTTTGTAAAATTTATTCAAAGACGGAATTTCTTTCGACGAGGCGCACTTTAGCCACTTTATCGACAATCTGAAGAAGGTTGATTCAAATGAATCAACCTTCTTTTGTTATTTTCCAAATATCGTTGCAGTATTCTTCAATCGTTCTGTCACTTGAAAAGTAGCCTGCTGCACAAGTGTTTCTGAAGCATTTTTCGGCAAAAGCATATTTATCTTTATAATCCAAATTAAGCTTAAGTTTTTCATTGAGAAAAGGTTCAAAATCAAGAAGGAGATAATAATTATCAGCTTTATGCCACGAAGCACCCTTTAAAAGTGAATTATACAATTCTTCAAATATTCCCGTATTATTATCACTGAGCGTACCGTCTACAAGGGCATCAAGGCAGCGTTTAATTTTAGCGTCATTTTCATACAGTGATTTAGGATTATAAGAGTTTTGAATTTTTCGTATATCTTCAACTCTTGCGCCAAAGATATAATTATTTTCTTCCCCTGCCCTTTCAACTATTTCTATATTAGCCCCGTCATAAGTGCCGAGGGTAACGGCACCGTTTAGCATAAATTTCATATTGCCTGTGCCTGACGCTTCAGTACCCGCTGTTGAAATCTGCTCTGAAACATCTGAAGCCGGTATAATTTTTTCGGCATAAGATACACTGTAATCGCTTACAAATATAATTTTAATAAATCGGCTTACATATTCATCTGCTTCCACAAGCC
>ERZ791861.1316-NODE-1316-length-12233-cov-4.304401_pt1 | contig 12233 bp, 7 predicted proteins | sample MGYA00510283_ERZ791861 | MGnify/ENA primary metagenome ERZ791861 (study PRJEB30046, sample SAMN00792074) | human gut metagenome | study: EMG produced TPA metagenomics assembly of the A metagenome-wide association study of gut microbiota in type 2...
TGCAGGCAAGAACACGGCATGTTTTTTCTGTGGGGTGTAGAGCATCAGTGAGAAAACACCTTTATCATTGTAAGGCGAGATGAGACGGTATGATAAATTGTCCAGCTGTATCATCGGACGGATTTTCTTGTAGGTAATAATGGCTTCACGTTTTCGGGAACGGACAACGGCAGGGAGGTGTTCGGAGTAGCTATCAGAATATCTTGTTCCTATACCCGGAGCGGAAAGGAAGAGAAGAGGCATAAGTTTGCCGGAAGTAGTTTTTTCATGGGATGGTATTTTTTTGAAGAATAATGATCTGTATGTTTGGAGTTATGCAAAAATGAAAGAAGTTTTTGGCATTTTATGATAGAATATTATTCATGTGGCACTATGTGCGCATTTTATGTAATTATGAGGTGCTTTTCCGCAATAAATATCAAGGAATCTTTTTATCTTTGCGAATATTGGTAATCAGTGCTTAAGTATAAAAAAAGGTTATGGAAAAGAGAGATAAAGAGGAAATGAGCCGCAGGAAGTTTCTGAAGATAGTAGGCGTCAGTGCGGCTGCATCGGCGGCAGCCCTGTATGGTTGTGCATCCGAAGGGAAACCGGCTTCATCCGAGGCTTCTGTGTTGGGCGAAGTGCCTGTGGATAAAATGACGTATCGCGTTTCTCCCAAAGGGGAGCGTGTCTCACTTTTAGGATATGGATGTATGCGCTGGCCGTTGAAACCTGCACCGGACAGCGATGGAAATGTGATAGATCAGGATGCGGTGAATGAACTGGTGGATTATGCTATCGCTCACGGAGTGAATTATTTCGATACATCTCCTGTTTATTGCCAAGGGTTTTCTGAAAGAGCCACCGGTGCGGCCTTGAAACGTTATCCCCGCGAAAAGCTCTTGATTGCGACAAAGATGTCCAATTTCCAAAACTATACTCGTGAGAATTCCATCAAGATGTATCATCAGTCGATGAAAGAATTGCAGACGGATTATCTGGATTATTATTTGCTTCATTCCGTAGGTGGAGGGGAAGGGATCAAGACTTTCCATGACCGTTATATTGACAATGGGGTTCTTGACTTTTTACTAAAAGAGCGTGAAGAAGGCCGTATTCGTAATTTGGGATGGTCATTTCACGGATCGGTGGAAGTGTTTGATTATTTGCTGTCGTTGGATGTGAAATGGGATTTTGTGCAAATTCAGATGAACTATGTAGATTGGCGCCATGCTTCGGGTAGAAATGTTAACGCGGAATATTTGTATGGAGAGTTGGCCAAGCGTGGAATTCCGGCTGTGATTATGGAGCCGCTGTTGGGAGGACGTTTGTCTAAACTGAACGACCACCTGGTGGCGCGCTTGAAGCAGCGTCGCCCGGAGAACAGTGTGGCATCGTGGGCGTTCCGTTTTGCCGGTACGTATCCCAACGTGTTGTGTGTGCTGAGTGGAATGACTTATATGGAACATTTGCAGGATAACCTTCGGACTTATTCGTCCTTGGAACCTTTGAATGAGGAAGAAAAAGAGTTCTTGGAAGAAACAGCCCAATTGATGCTGAAGTTCCCTACGATTCCTTGCAATGACTGCAAATATTGTATGCCCTGTCCTTACGGGTTGGATATTCCGGCAATTCTGGTGCATTATAATAAATGTGTCAACGAAGGAAATGTGCCTAAAAGCAGTCAGGATGAGAATTACCGCCGTGCACGGCGTGCTTTCCTGATAGGTTATGATCGTAGTGTGCCCAAACTGCGGCAGGCAAGCCATTGTACCGGATGTAACCAGTGTAATCCGCATTGCCCTCAAAGCATTGATATTCCCAAAGAACTGCATCGCATAGACGCATATGTGGAACAGTTGAAACAAGAGACTTTATAATGGAATGGATAAACATGATAAAATAACGAATGCTTATGTTACGTAAAATAAGACTTGCCGCCGCCCTTTTGTTCTTTACAATGATCACGTTGCTGTTTTTGGATTTTACTGGAACTGTGCATGGTTGGTTTGGCTGGATGGCGAAAATACAGTTCCTTCCTGCCGTGCTGGCATTGAATGTGGGGGTGGTGATAGCCCTTGTTTTGTTGACTCTGCTTTTGGGGCGTGTCTATTGTTCGGTTATCTGTCCGTTAGGGGTGTTTCAAGATATCATTTCCTGGGTTTCGGGAAAGGTAAAGAAGAATCGTTTCCGCTACTCGCCTGCTTTGTCGTGGTTACGCTATGGGGTATTGGCAGTGTTTGTCGTCGCTTTGGTAGCAGGGGTGGTTTCATTGGCGGCGTTGATTGCTCCTTACAGTGCATACGGCCGTATCATTTCTAACCTGCTGACACCTTTGTATCAATGGGGGAACAATGTACTTGCCCTATGGGCGGAGCGTGTGGACAGTTATGCTTTTTATTCGGTAGATGTTTGGATGAAAGGTCTTTCTACTTTTGCAGTTGCAGTGGGTACTGTGATTGTGCTTTTTATTTTGGCATGGCGTGGAGGAAGAACTTATTGCAATACCATTTGCCCGGTGGGTACAGTATTGGGATTCTTATCTAGATATTCTTATTTTAAACCGGTTATTGATACGTCTAAATGTAATGGTTGCGGACTTTGTGCTCGTAATTGCAAGTCTTCCTGCATTAATCCCAAAGCACATGAGATTGATTATTCCCGTTGTGTTGCTTGTATGGATTGTCTAGGCAAGTGCCGCCAAGGGGCAATAAAATATGTATCGGGGCAGATGCTTCTGAAGAAACAGGCTCCAGCAAGTGAAGGAATTGGCAAACAGGCTTCTCAGGCGTCTTTAAACAAAGAAAAGGTAGATACTGCACGGCGTGGGTTCTTTACGGTTTCGGCTTTGATTGCTGCAAGTGTTGCCGTAAAAGCTCAGGAAAAGAAAGTGGATGGCGGTCTGGCTCCTCTTATAGATAAGAAAGTTCCCAGGCGTGCCACTCCTATTGTTCCTGCGGGAGCATTGAGTTTCCGTCATTTTGCGCAGCACTGTACGGCTTGTCAGCTTTGTGTGTCGGTGTGCCCTAATCAGGTATTGCGTCCGTCCGGTGATTTGAAACATCTGATGCAGCCCGAGATGTCTTACGAACGTGGATATTGTCGTCCTGAGTGTGCGAAATGTGCAGAAGTATGTCCTACTGATGCTATTCACTTGGCTGATTTGACAGAGAAGTCATCTGTACAGATTGGTCATGCTGTGTGGATTGCTCAGAATTGTATAGTGAACACAGATGGGGTAAGTTGTGGAAATTGTGCCCGTCATTGTCCTACGGGGGCTATCTTGATGGTTCCTAAAGATGCCGATGATGGAAAATCACTTAAGATACCGGTTGTGAATACAGAACGTTGCATCGGTTGTGGCGCTTGTGAAAATCTTTGTCCGAGCCGCCCGTTTAGTGCTATTTATGTAGAAGGTCATGAGATGCATCGTATTATCTGAATGAAATAGAAAGGAAGATGGATGAATTAATCAGATTGTTGCATGAAGGCGGCTATTCCTGTGTTATCAGAAAGGAAGAGATCCGTACTTTTACCCAACGCGGGGTAGCCGATTTATATGATTTGCTGAATCAGCATCCGGTCTTTTTGCATGGAGCGCAGGTTGCTGACAAGGTGGTAGGAAAAGCAGCTGCCGCATTGATGGTGCTGGGGGGTGTCCGGGAGGTTTATACGGATATCATCAGTGAGCCTGCATTGGCTGTATTGCACAAGGCGAATATTAAGGTGGAGTGTGTTCAAATAGTTTCTCGTATTTGGAACAGAAACCGGACAGGTTGGTGTCCTTTGGAAACTCTTTGCTATGAGTTGGAATCGCCTGAGGCTATGTATCCGGTGATTCAGAATTTTGTGGAAAGGATGAGGGGCTTCGGAAGCTAACTTCGTGGTTCTTGTCTTGTTTCAAATGTGCCGATGATGCTGTACGTTCGGAGAGTAAACGTTTTGCATATAATCTTAACTAATGTTGTCTGTCAGATGGTTTTCTTCGAAACTTAATGAAATTTTGCTAGGAATTCTTAAATCTTCATTATCTTTGAAGCATAAAACAATAAGATTATGAGTGACCAGATAAAACAAATAGCTGAGCGTCTCCAGGGATTAAGGGACGTTCTGGAGCTGACTCCTGATGAAGTGGCTAAAAGTTGCCAGCTTTCAGTGGAAGAGTATTTGGGTATGGAAAGCGGGGAGAAAGATATTTCTGTCAGTGCTTTACAGAAAATAGCCCGTAAATACGGTATCGCATTGGATGTATTAATGTTTGGTGAAGAACCTAAGATGAGTTCTTATTTTCTGACCCGTTGTGGTTCAGGAGTGTCGGTAGAACGGACCAAGGCGTATAAATATCAGTCATTGGCTTCCGGTTTTCGCGGGCGTAAGGCTGATCCTTTTATTGTGACTGTAGAACCGAAACCGGAAAATACTCCGATTCATTTTAACTCACATGAGGGACAAGAATTCAATTTGGTTATTGAAGGAAGAATGTTACTTAATATAAATGGAAAAGAATTGATCTTGAATCCAGGTGACAGTCTTTATTTTGATTCTTCTATTCCACATGGTATGATGGCATTGGATGATAAGACTGTGAAATTCTTGGCAGTAATATTATAATAAATTGAGATTAAAAAGACAGCGTTGTCATTGACCGCAACTATTTCTAATTTTTGGTTCTCAATTTTTAATTGAATAAGATTATGGTAGAAAAATTCTTAGAACAGACCACATTTACCTCACAAGAGGACTTTATAAAGAATTTAAAGATTAAAATCCCTGAAAATTTTAATTTTGGTTATGATATAGTAGATGCTTGGGCTGCCGAAGAACCCGATAAGAAAGCATTGTTATGGACTAATGATAAAGGGGAGCATATACAATATACTTATGCAGACTTGAAAAAGTATACGGATATGACTGCTTCTTATTTTCAGAGCCTTGGTATTGGTCATGGTGATATGGTGATGCTTATTTTAAAGCGTCGTTATGAGTTCTGGTACTCTATTATTGCCTTGCATAAGTTAGGAGCTGTGGTTATTCCTGCAACTCATCTGTTGACAAAAAAGGATATCGTGTATCGTTGTAATGCTGCTGATATCAAGATGATTGTAGCTGCAGGAGAAGATGTGATAACAAAGCATATTATAGATGCCATGCCCGATTGTCCTTCAGTAAGAAAACTGGTCAGTGTAGGACCGGATATTCCGGAGGGTTTTGAAGATTTTCATAAAGGTATTGAAAAAGCTGCTCCTTTTGTCAAACCGGAACATCCCAATACGAATGAAGATACTTCATTAATGTATTTCACTTCGGGCACTACAGGTGAACCTAAGATGGTGGCACATGATTTTACATATCCTTTGGGACATATTGTAACTGCCAGTTTCTGGCATAATTTGCATCGTGACAGTCTTCATCTTACCATTGCCGATACAGGTTGGGGGAAAGCTGTCTGGGGAAAACTTTATGGACAGATGATAGCAGGAGCCAATATTTTTGTGTATGATCATGAAAAATTTACACCGGCAGATATTCTTGGAAAGATTCAGGATTATCATATCACTTCTTTATGTGCTCCTCCTACTATTTATCGTTTTTTAATTAAGGAGGATATTAGTAAATATGATCTTTCTTCTTTGGAATACTGTACTACGGCGGGAGAGGCTTTGAACTATTCTGTATATGAAACGTTCAAGAAAATCACAGGTATCCGTCTGATGGAAGGTTTTGGACAAACGGAAACTACATTGACTTTAGGTACTTTTCCCTGGATGGAGCCTAAACCCGGAAGTATGGGGGTACCTAATCCTCAATATGATATAGATTTGTTGACACACGACGGGCGTTCTGCTGAGGATGGAGAACAAGGTCAGATTGTTATTCGTACAGATAGGGGCAAACCATTGGGATTGTTCAAAGAATATTATCGTGCTTCGGAATTAACGGAAGATGCTTGGCATGATGGTATTTATTATACAGGTGATGTGGCTTGGCGTGACGAGGATGGTTATTTTTGGTTTGTAGGCCGTGCTGACGATGTGATCAAGAGTTCGGGTTATCGTATAGGCCCGTTCGAGGTGGAAAGTGCTTTGATGACCCATCCGGCTGTTGTGGAATGTGCCATTACCGGTGTGCCTGATGAAATCCGTGGTCAGGTAGTAAAGGCGACGATTGTCCTTTCTAAAACTTTTAAGGGTAAGGAAGGACCTGAGTTGGTAAAGGAGTTGCAAGATCATGTGAAGCGTGTGACTGCTCCGTACAAGTACCCGCGTGTCATAGAGTTTGTAGAAGAACTTCCAAAGACCATCAGTGGAAAGATTCGTCGTGTGGAAATCCGTGAAAAGGATAAATAATCAGTTGTGGACTGATCGGAGTTTTATTGGTAAAATAATTAAAAATGAAAAAGGTTTTACTTCTTGTGTTTTTAAGTCTGACCTGGTTGTCAGCAAGTGCGCAAGCCTTGGTTCCTATTACATGGACAGCCTATGGTCTGACTTTTGAGGCTCCAAAAGGGATTTTGGTGGAGGAGGATACAGAGGAGACTTTTCTTCTGAACAATTCCAGGTTTTATATTACCATTCAGTCTTTGGATTCGGATGGTATGACAAAAAGTGACTTGAAGAGTGTATTAAAAGACTATGCCAATGATGACGGGGTGAAAGACCAGTCGGCTGTGCAGGAGTTTGAGTTACCACAGTTTTTCGGTACTTATTTAAAAGGAAGCTGCGAAACAGATCATTGCCTTTATGCTTGTCTGATGACTAAGGCGGCAGGTAGTGGATTTTATATATCTATTATCTATAGCAAGGAAAATGAAAATATTGCCGAAAAAATACTGAAAAGTTTTACAATGGAGGAATAAACAAAAGAGCGTTAATGCTTGTTTCTTAGATAAGAAAGCGTTCAAAATTTATCAGAAAATTACTAGATTATTAATAGCAAATGAAAGGACTGGCTTCGTGAGAAGGTAGTCCTTCTTTTTTGTGTAGTTATGAATGTTTAGGGAATCTATGATTCATGTGTAATATGCTTTGCCGACATCAGAATATCAAATGATTTTGGGCCATAATAAGGGACATTCAGAAAATAATATAAGTTAGCCAACTAATTCGCAATACTTTAAGTATGCATTAGCTGGCTAACTTATTATTCTATGAATGTTTCAGGTTAAGGCATTAACGTCCGGTCCACCATAAGGGAGTGATGATATTATCTGGGCCTCCTAATAACTCTACAGCTTGTTTATAGCCTTCGGGGTCTGCATTCTCCAGACTGGAAGGATATCGCATACGCTGTGGATAAAATTCCCATTTCTGTCCGTCTTTCCAAGAATTAGGATTCCAGACATTAACCATGTCTGAACCGGTCATTGAACTTTCGTTTGCAGGAATCTCAAAGAATGGTAATCCCAAACGGCGGAAATCCGACCACATTTCCAATACCAAATACGGAGTTTGTGCAATGAATTTTTGAGTGATAATTTTAGTCAGGTGGTCATTCAATGCTTTTCCATATAACGTTTTAGAAGCTGTAGGATATTCATAAGTAACAGTCTTCTGTTCCTTGCTGTATCCATCCACATAAGTCATTTGTTCAGCAGTAGGTTCAGTGGTATGATCAAATTTGACTGAAGTACCTACACGATTGTAGTTGGTGGAATTCAGATAATCATTCACATATTCGCTAACACCAAAGTATTCAAAACTAGCTTTAATACCGTTTTCATAGGCTTCTTTCGCTGTTGTTCCAGTGTTCCAACCATACAATGAAGCTTCTGCTAGCAAGAAATACGTTTCCCATGCTGCAAAGAATATGCGAGATTTTCCCTTACAATAGTCTTTACCCAACATTGGAAGAGTACAGCCGGGGCCATATCCATTTGTCACCAGTTGGTTATAAGCCAAGGTTGGCGACCATCCACCACGCGAACCAGCGGGATAACCATTCCAACAACGAGTTGCATCAATCTTTATTTCTCCGGGATTATCCTTGTTAGGAATCGGATTTCCGTTTTCGTCTACTGTGTAAAGAACGAAATCTTTAGCTGTTCTGTCATTATATTTATCTATGTAGTTCTCAGCATTTTCATCATCAGGCAGACAGAATATCTTTAATGCACGAGGGTCAAGATTTTCCGGCATACCATCCAACCAATATTGTTTAGTAGGATTATCTGTATTAGCAACATAATGTCTGTCATATTTAATACCTAAATAATTAGCTGGTTTAACATAACTAGCCAAATCGGAACGTTGTTCTGTTACTTTAATACCACCTAAATTAGTCAGAAGATTGGCAACTGTTGAAGAAAGAACCTGATCGTCAAATGAACGGGTATATACTCCGGAAAAGACATCCCATCCATCATTTTCTTTTACTGCAAACATATCATCAGCCGTTAAAATCTTGTTACCTTTGGCTGCATCCTCAAATTCGGCCTGTGCAGTTGCCTTGTCGATGTTTGATAAACGCATGGCCAGACGCATACGGAGTGAATTTGCATATTTCTGCCACTTCACAGGATCATATTTTACATTGTCAAACGGGTCGCATTTGCCTTCTGCCTCAACAGGTAGGACAGAGGTGTTGATAGCTGCTGCCGCTTCTTTCAACTCCTTTAAAATGAATTCATAATCATCTTTCTCTGAGTTGAAAACAGGATTTTCCCCTAGGAAACTTTCAATAGGATAAGGTCCGAAATTATCAACAAACTCACTGATAAGATAGGCACGCCAGATACGGGCAAACTGCTTTACGTTCGGGAAAAATTCTTTTTCATGTGCAGTGGTAGTGGCCGCTTCGAGCTGGTTCTCTACTGCTGTAATAGCCAACGTAGCATTTTTAATACTGGAACTGAGATCAGGATAATAATAAGCAGATGTGTAGTCATCACTATAGCGGCCTACGTTCAGAAAACTCATTTCTCCACAAATTCTGGCAGCACTAGCCCAATTATAGACTACTACACGTTCTGCGGTACCGGGATTCATCTGTGCCTGTCCTATAGAATTATTCAATGCATATTGAGGTTTTACATATTCCTCACCGGCGGCTGTGGGATTGGTATTGACTTCATCAAAGTCAGAGCAGGAAACTAATCCGGCGCAAAAGCCAAGCCCCAAAAATAATTTATTCATTGTTTTCATTGTTCTTTTTCTTTTTTATGATTAGAAACCAAGAGTTACATTAAACAGGTAAGAACGTGATGTCGGAGCTGACGAGTTCTCCAAACCTGTTGCATTAGTACTTGTAGCATATACTGATTCCGGATCAATGCCGTCCAAATGGCTTGAAATCATCCATACATTATTCACGGTGAAACCAAGCTTAACCTGTTGGAACGGAGTCTTTTTCAACATAGATGACGGGAAACGATAACTCAAGGCGATGTTACGCAAACGGATGTTGGTAGCATCATAGATATAAGCTTCCGAAATACCGGCGCGGCCTGTAGCCAAAGCTTTGTAATAACGTTCTAAAGAAACACTTTGATCATTTACCTTATAACCGTTGCCATCTTTGATAACTCCCGCTACAACGATATCCTCACGTTTACCGCCTGGAGCAGTACATTCGGCAATACCACTACGTTGCAAGTTCATATTGGTGAATGAGAAAATATCGCCACCAAAACGTCCGTCAATCAGGAAACTAAGTGTGAAGTTTTTATAATTAAATGTATTTGTCCATCCTAATAGGAAGTCAGGCTGTTGTTCACCAATCTTATGCTTGTCACTAGTGGCCTGTGGCAGTCCTGATTCATTGAGTAATAATTGTCCTTTAAATTCTCCTTCTTCTACTCGTTGATATTTGGTACCCCAGATTTCACCATAAGCACCTCCCGCAACTGCATAAACCTGTAATGCGTCAGAACCTCCTAAAGCATACTGCATACCTGGTTTTCCCGGTAATAATTCAATAATCTTACTCTTGTTCTGAGAGAAGTTCAACTGAGTATCCCAACTAAATTGAGCTGTTTCGATAGGGCGTGCATTCAACATGATTTCAATACCGGTATTTTGAATGTTACCTGCATTTACTTTCATGTTATCATAACCGGAAAGGTTATTTAAAGGAATATTCATTAACTGGCGTTTTGCGTTTGTCTTGTACCATGCAAAGTCAACTCCTAAACGGTTATTGAAGAACTTCAATTCAGCACCGGCTTCCCAAGAAGTAATCAACTCACTGCGTACATCTGCATCGTATTTGGTTTTTCCTTGTCCGGCAGTTGTATTGCCATTAGGGTCTGAACCAATACTATATGTATTATATAACTGATATGCATCCATATCGTTACCTACTTGTGCAAAAGATGCACGTGCTTTAGCATAAGTAAACCATTCGGGCATGCCTTTGCCTACTTTACCCACCATATCACTGATCACCCATGACAATGAAACAGACGGATAGAAGAATGAACGGTTTTCTTTATTCAAAGCTGATGACCAGTCATTACGGAAAGTTGCATCCAAGAATGCCCAACCATTATAGTTGATCCCAAGAGTTCCATACAAAGAATTGATTTTTTTATGAATATAGGTTTCGGTTATTGACAAATCTTTTTTGTCACCATTGGCTAAAGAGAATAAATCGGGAGCAGTCAATTTTCCCATAGCATTATCCAAACCTGTAGATTTTCTTTCCATTAAGTTACCACCAAAAGAGAAATTACCACCAAATTTTCCAAACAATTCATCTTTATGGCCACTGATCAAAAAGCTGAAATTATTTTCGAAGAACTTTTTCTCACTAGTGCTGTAACGGCTGTTCTTATTATTAGTAGGACTTCCTGCATACAATTTCTCTTCACCCTCAGTGAAATACATATCACTACCGGCTTTGATTTCAGCATCCAGCCAATCTGTAAATTTGTACTTCAATGATCCGTTCATCAGGAAACGATTGCGACTGTCTTTATTGGGATTATAATCTTTAGACCAATAAGGGTTGATACCCCCTTTACTCCACCAGATCATTTCGCCGAATTCGTCTTTGACAGGGCTGGAAAAGTCACGGATGTCAATAGTCGTAGGCATATTGAAAATAGTATAAAATGCATTATTCCCACGTGCACCACTGATAGGGCGGTTTTCTGCGAGGGTATTGATGTATTGTACTTTTGCATCAATGCTCCAACGATCATCTTTACCAAAAGTAGAAGATGCACGCAAAGTTAAGTTTGTACGGCTTAAGTTAGCACCCGGTATCATGCTGGAGTCATCCATACGATTCAATGAGGTGTAAATGGATGTTTTATCATACTGCTGCTGGAATGATATGCTTTCTGATAAGTTCACACCTGTATCAAAGAAATTTTTTACGTTATCAAAGATTTGCATATTTGCAGTTGTACCATCCCATTTTGTATAGCTTTGCCCTGTTACTTCAGGACCCCAGCTATAGCCGTTAGTTGAGTCGAACACGCCATTCTCACCTTGTCCAAAGGCTTTTTGGCGTTTAGGGAGCATAAATGTTGTCTCAGCGGAAACTGAACCAGAGATAGTGATACCCAAACCTTCACGCTTTGTTCCTTTTTTAGTTGTAATCAAAATAACACCATTACCGGCACGAGAACCATAAAGTGCAGCAGCTGACGCACCTTTCAACACAGACATGGACTCAATATCTTCAGCATTAATATCTGAAAGTCCATTACCCATATCCAATGTCGGGTTATCAATATCATTATTACTTGCTCCTGTAAAGTTATCCATTGGCACACCATCGACAACAATTAACGGCTGGTTCAAACCTGTTACAGAATTCGCACCACGAAGCTGGATTTTGGAAGAACCGCCAGGACCATTACTTGAACGGATAATCTGGACACCTGAAACTTTACCTGTCAAAGCATTTGCGAGGTTCGTTTCACGAGCTTCAAGTAACGCGTCACCTTTTACCTCCTGCATGGCATAACCCAGTGCTTTTTTCTCACGTTTGATACCAAGAGCAGTCACTACAACTTCACCCAATGTTTGTGTGTCATCCTGTAAAGTTACATTCATGGGTTGTCCATCCCAAGGAATCTCTACTGTTTGATAACCTACAAATGAAATTTGAATGATATCCCCTTTTTTCACATTGGATAAAGAGAAGTCGCCATCAAGTCCGGTTATCGTACCATTAGTCGTACCTTTCACTACTACAGACGCACCGATAATGGTTTCACCTGTAGCGTCTACTACAACTCCTGTACAAGCTCCATTTTGTTGTGTGATTTTCACATCGGCAACGCCGGGATTGGCGACCGCGTA
>ERZ791861.1320-NODE-1320-length-12224-cov-2.476046_pt1 | contig 12224 bp, 10 predicted proteins | sample MGYA00510283_ERZ791861 | MGnify/ENA primary metagenome ERZ791861 (study PRJEB30046, sample SAMN00792074) | human gut metagenome | study: EMG produced TPA metagenomics assembly of the A metagenome-wide association study of gut microbiota in type 2...
AAGTTCGATGAAATCACTTACGACGAAGTTCTGGCACGTGGCTTGAAAGTAATGGACCTGACCGCTACTTGTATGTGTAAGGAAAACAACCTGCCGATTATCGTATTCGATATGGATACAGTAGGTAACCTGAAGAAAGTCATGTCTGGAGAGAACATTGGAACAATGGTTCACAACTAAACCAGATTTATTATTTTCACCACAGAAGATAAAGTTTCTCCATCATCGGTATGGAAAATATAACTTTTTCTTCTGTGGTGTTTTTTATGCCCTTTCTCCTCATTCCATCGTCAGACGGACTACCTCACAATTATCCATGTGTGGTACAGTGGTCAGCTGATCGACAGGTATGCCTGCCAGATAAGCCCGCAGCGAACGGTTTATCAAGCCGTGAGCCACTACCAATATGCATTTTCCTTCGTAATGCTGCCGGATATATTCCAGACATTTTCCAGCACGTTCGTAAAGCATTTCACGTGTTTCAGCATCAGCCGGCAAATGTGTCCGGTCTACCGAGTCGAGCGGAAGTCCGGTCCAGCTTCCCCAGTCTATTTCACGCAATAGAGGCGTTGTCTGCCACGGCAGGTTCCTGTCGCCTACAGCAAGACGAACTGTGTCAATCACCCGCTGCAAGTCACTGCTCAGTATAGCATCCAGTGGAATATCCTGCAAACGTTTGCCTAATTCTACAGCCTGCTGCTTTCCCTCTTCCGTAAGATGTCCAGGCAGGTGTCCCTGAAAAATACGACTGATATTTTCCTCTGTCTGTCCATGACGGGCCAAGTATATGGTTATCATATAACAAAATGGTATTAAGCCATCATTAAATGATACGGAGTTGCCGTAAATATGCATTGCATACCAACGTCAACTCCGTACAAATTATAATAAATAAACTCTATCAATCTTCCATCAGCTTGCGATAACGAACGCGCTTCGGCTCTACGTTACCCATACGCTTCATCTTGTTTTCTTCATATTCTGTATATGAACCTTCGAAGAAGAATACTTCACTGTTTCCTTCGAATGCAAGAATGTGTGTACAGATACGGTCGAGGAACCAACGGTCGTGGCTGATTACTACCGCACATCCGGCAAAGTCTTCCAGACCTTCTTCCAGTGCTCGCAGTGTATTTACGTCAATATCGTTGGTCGGCTCGTCCAGCAACAGCACATTACCTTCTTCTTTCAGTGCCATGGCCAGATGCAAGCGGTTACGTTCACCACCCGAAAGCATACCGCACAATTTTTCCTGATCAGAACCAGAGAAGTTGAAACGGCTCAGGTAAGCACGTGCATTCACATCACGGTTTCCCATACGTATCAAATCATTTCCTCCGCTGATAACCTGATATACAGTCTTGTTCGGGTCAATATCCTTATGCTGCTGGTCTACGTAAGCTACTTTTACGGTTTCTCCTACTTCGAATTCACCTTTATCAACTTTTTCCAGTCCCATAATCAGGCGGAACAAAGTAGTTTTACCGGCACCGTTCGGACCAATGACTCCCACAATACCGTTAGGCGGCAACATAAAGTTCAGGTCGTCGAACAGCAGCTTGTCGCCATACGCCTTTGCTACATGCTTCGCCTCGATAACCTTGTTTCCCAAACGCGGACCGTTCGGAATGAAGATTTCCAGTTTTTCTTCCTTTTCCTTCACATCTTCATTCAACAACTTATCGTAAGAATTCAAACGGGCTTTACCCTTTGCCTGACGTGCCTTAGGAGCCATACGTACCCATTCCAACTCACGTTCCAATGTCTTACGACGCTTGCTGGCAGTCTTTTCTTCCATTTCCATACGCTTGGTCTTCTGTTCCAGCCAGCTAGAGTAATTACCCTTCCATGGAATACCTTCACCACGGTCCAGCTCCAAAATCCATCCAGCCACATGGTCAAGGAAGTAACGGTCGTGTGTTACAGCAATCACCGTACCTTCATACTGCTGCAAGTGCTGTTCCAGCCAGTCGATACTTTCTGCATCCAAGTGGTTGGTAGGCTCGTCCAGCAACAAGATGTCCGGTTTCTGCAACAACAAACGACAGAGAGCTACACGACGGCGTTCACCTCCAGACAGATTTTTCACCGGCTGGTCTTCGGGCGGACAACGCAATGCGTCCATCGCGCGTTCCAGCTTGCTGTCCAGATTCCATGCATCTGTAGCATCGATTATATCTTGCAACTCAGCCTGACGGGCAAACAAGGCATCCATTTTTTCGGGATCCTCGTAATACTCCGGCAAACCGAACTTATTGTTTATTTCTTCGTATTCGGCAAGCGTATCGACTACATTCTGTACGCCCTCCATTACTACTTCTTTTACAGTCTTGGTATCGTCAAGGTGCGGCTCCTGAGCCAGATAACCGACTGAATATCCCGGAGAGAACACAACTTCTCCCTGATAGTTTTTCTCCAGACCGGCAATAATTTTCATCAGGGTAGACTTACCCGAACCATTCAAACCGATGATACCGATCTTCGCTCCGTAGAAAAAAGATAGGTAGATGTCTTTCAAGACCTGCTTATTGTTCTGGAATGATTTACTCACTCCAACCATAGAAAAGATAATCTTTTTATCGTCTGCCATACTCTTTTATATTAATTAGTTTGATAATGTTTCGTAAAATAACGGTGTATATATACCTGATATAAAAGGAATCCGATTACACAAATCCCCAAAGCTACCTGATACGGATTGTTGTTTCCAGCCTGACGGACATATTGCGAAATCCATATACCCAGCATTACTCCTGTTTCCCAAAGTAACTGATAAGTATGATACCCCGTCCCCCGTTCGCAATGTAAAGGTAAAAGTATCATCATCCGCAGAAACTGCCCGATAGAAAATCCGACTCCGATTCCAACCAGCAGACCCGCTCCGTAAAGGTACTCACCTGTGTCTGCATTACAAAGCAGCATTAAACCAGCTCCGGTAAAAAGTTGTCCGATAAAAATCTGTATCCTTCCATTCATCGGTCTGGTAAAAACTTGCCTGACAAGCAGGTATATCAAAAAACCGCTTCCTATGCAAAGATAAAAAAAAGCATTGGAAATCATAATGAAAAGCATACCTAAAACCATAGGTACCGTCATCATATTTATTCCGGGAAGCAAGGTCCGGAAAAGGATAAACCTGTCGAACGAACACAACGGCAGGTCTAAAGGCGCACGGAAGCATACTGTTACCATGGAAACAAGCACAATGGCAACCGCACATAAAAAAGCAGAAAAATACAATAACGTATCAAAACTGAGATAATTTCCTCCCTCAATTCCGATAATAATACCACTCAACATCCCGACAATGCTACTCCAGGTAAATACACGGTTTGCCGCATTACGATTGTTACTTGGAGTTACATCAATGGCCAAAGTACTTCCGGTTGCCATCAAGACAATGCCAAACAGTGCTCCTTGTAAAATACGGAGCAAAACAACCATCTCTACGGAAGAGACATAAGGATACAATATCCCTACCAGTGCCAGCAACATGATACTCCGGGTACAAACATTTTTCCGGCTAAATGTATCGACCAAATAATTATTAAAAGCTCCGGGAAGGAACAAAGCGATGCCGAATACAGCTGTTACCCCTGCAGCCTGTAGTTCAGAGCAACTCCAGGCTTGAATCATCCACCGATGAATCAGAGGAAACAACATGTAAACCGCTATATAGAGTAATATGTTAGCTGCAATCAATAAAGAAAAGTTTCTATTCCACAGCATATTTCATACAATAACGGTGAAATAAAAATCAATATTGCTCAGTTTCGTTAGGGAAATCACACGATTTCACATCTGCTACATAATGTCCGATAGCATCAGTCATTATGGTGTGTAAGTCTGCATAGCGACGTAAGAAACGTGGACTGAAGCCTTTTGTCATACCCAACATATCGGCAACAACCAATACTTGTCCATCGACAGCTCCACCTGCTCCGATACCGATAACAGGAATTGTAAGTTCGGAAGCTACACGAGCAGCCAGATCTGCCGGAATTTTTTCCAGAACCAAAGCAAAACAGCCTGCCTCTTCCAGCAAATGAGCATCACGAATCAGTTTTTCAGCTTCAGCATCGCCTTTGGCACGCACACCATAGGTACCATATTTATTGATAGATTGTGGCATCAGTCCCAGATGTCCCATCACAGGCATACCGGCACCGATAATCTTTGTTATTGTTTCGATTACTTCTTCGCCACCTTCAAGCTTAAGAGCATCAGCTCCGGTTTCCTTCATGATACGAATTGCGTTACGTACTCCGTCGAACGGATCTGCCTGATAAGAACCGAAAGGCATGTCAACAACCACCAGTGCACGCTTTACACCACGCATTACAGACTTGCCGTGATAAATCATCTGGTCGATTGTAATAGGCAATGTAGTCACATTACCCGCCATAACGTTCGATGCAGAATCACCTACCAAAATAACATCTACTCCAGCCCCGTCAACAATCTGGGCAATCGTATAATCATAAGAGGTCAACATGGAAATTTTTTCACCTCTTTCTTTCATTTCAATCAAACGGTGAGTTGTCACTTTTCGTGTATCACCAGAAAGATATCCTGCCATAAAGTTTTCTCCTTAATTTAATAAAATTGCGGCAAATGTAGTTCATTCTGACGAGTTAAGCAAGCAGGGCTTTCATCTTTTCGAATGAGAAGGCAGTAAAATCGGGGATAACCAGTTTACATTTGTCAGCAATTGCCTCTGCCGAGTTAGTCGTACACAAGCCTACGACTGCCATATTTGCAGCATTTCCGGCTTCCAGTCCGTGAAAAGAATCTTCGAATACCACACAGTTTTCGACTACTGTATCAAAGACTTCCGCTCCCAGCAGAAAACAATCCGGAGCCGGTTTCGAACGAGTAAACATTTCGGCCGTGAGAATACGGTCTACCAGCTCTTTCAGTTCAGGATGTGCCTTGTATACATTCGCCATCTTCAAATCGTTCGAACTGGTAACAATAGCAATCTTTACACCGTGAGCACGTAAATCTTCCATAAAGGCAACTACTCCGGGAATATAATTGAAGGACATTTCTTTTTCAAACTGATTCAAACGAGCAGTAATCTCCTGCTGTTCTTTTTCCATACCCGAAAAATGTTTTGCGTAAATCTGTGTCAAAGTCTGTCCTTTGATGATGCGTCCAAAATCTTTTATCTGAGGGAAATACTGTCTACCTATCTCATCCCAAAATATGCTGTACTGGGTTTCTGTATCCATTACTACTCCATCAAAGTCGAACAAGGCTGCTATACATTTTGTTTTATCCATTCTCTTTACCATTTAGTTGATTTAACGGTACAAAGTTCCGAAATATCACGCCATATTCCTAACTTTGAGCACATAATTTTAACCAAAGTACAAAATGGAAGAAAACAATCCGCATGTTTTAGGAAATGCGCCTATAGGAAAATTACTTTTACAGTATTCCATACCTGCCATCATCGGTATGACACTGACTTCATTGTACAATATCATCGACAGTATCTTTATCGGACATGGAGTAGGTGCGCTGGCCATCTCCGGACTTGCCATTACTTTCCCGCTGATGAACCTGCTTATCGCGTTCTGCACCCTGGTTGGTGTAGGAGGAGCCACTATTTCGTCTATTCGTCTGGGACAGAAAGATATAAAAGGAGCGGAAGACATTTTAGGAAATGTTACTATTCTCTGTATCGTCAATGCCATTTTTTACGGAGGAATCACACTGATATTTCTGGATGATATCTTATATTTCTTCGGTGCAAGTGAAAGTACCCTGCCCTATGCACGCGATTTCATGCAGGTTATTCTGCTGGGAAGCCCAATCTCGTATGTAATGGTAGGACTGAACAACATCATGCGTGCTACCGGTTATCCCAAGAAAGCCATGTTATCATCAATACTGACAGTAGGCTGTAACGTAATTCTTGCTCCTATCTGTATCTTTGTACTGGAGTGGGGAATAAGAGGGGCAGCCCTTTCTACTATCATGTCACAATTCGTTGGTATGATATGGGTGCTCTATCATTTCTACGATAAGAAAAGCTATATTCGCTTCAAACGTCCCAGCTTCAAGCTGAAAAAGCACATCATCATGAATATATTCGGAGTCGGTATGTCGCCTTTTATCATGAATGTATGTGCATGTTGTATCGTGATTTTTATCAATAACCGTCTGTTGACGTATGGTGGAGATCTTTCTATCGGGGCATTCGGCATCCTGAACAGAATACAAATGTTGTTTGTGATGATTGTAATGGGAATCACAATGGGAATGCAGCCCATTTCTGGCTACAACTACGGAGCACGTCATTATGACCGTGTGAAACAGACTCTCCGGCTGGGTATTATAGCCGGATGTACCATTACAACTGTCGGATTCCTGATAAGCGAATTATTCCCCAGTATATTTGTGGGAATGTTTACTACCAACCATGAACTGACCGAACAGGCAACACTGGCACTTCGCATCGGTGTCATGGCGTTTCCCATTATCGGCGCACAAATTGTGATTACACAGTTTTTCCAATCAATCGGTAAAGTCAGCATCTCTATTCTGCTTTCTCTTTCCAGACAACTCGTCTTTCTGTTGCCCGGACTGGCTTTACTTCCGCCGCATTTCGGTGTGGAAGGAGTCTGGTTCAGTATGCCGCTATCGGATACATTAGCCTTTATCATGGCAGCACTAATGCTGATTTACCACTTCCGTAAGCTAAAAGCCAGACAACAATTAAACGACTGAAAATAAACTCCATACAAAGGGTACAATCAAGACATTTTCAGTTTATGTTTATCCTTTAAAAAAACTTCAGCAATTTTTCAGAAAAACATCTCGATATTTTTCTGAAAAATTGCTGAAGTTTTTTACTTACCTTGCCGAAGTGTTTATTTTAGAATCAACTGAAAAGTAACATAATATTGAGTACCGAAACGATGATGGCAATGGTATAAAGTACAAACGTGCTCCACCGTGAGTTGGCGTACTGCCCCATAACACGCTTTGACGAGGTGAGCGACAACTGTAAGAAAACAGTAAAAGGTAGCTGAATACTCAACACCATCTGCGAAATAATCAGTCCTTGGAACGGATTTTCAATAAAAAGAATAATCACCAGTGCCAATCTTAATGAAAGGAGCACTCCTACCTTAGAATGAATATCGCGAATATTATAAGATTCTCCAAAGATACCGGCAAAAATAGAACCGGCTGCCATACCACTGGTAACAGTAGATGAAATACCAGCCATGAGCAGAGCCAGTGCAAAAATAGCGCCAGCCTGACTTCCCAACAAGGGATCGAGCAACGATTTTGCCTGCTGAAGTTCTTCTACCGGAGTGCCGTGCACAAAGAAAGTAGTAGCAGCCAGCAAAATCATGGCACTGTTGATAGCCCATCCTATTCCCATCGACAGCAACGTATCGTAAAATTCGTACTTCAAATGTTTCTTGATAGCCTGTTCGTCCTCCTTATTGTATTCACGGCTCTGTACTACCTCCGAATGAAGAAACAGATTATGAGGCATGACAACTGCTCCCAATACACTCATAATAATGAGCATACTTCCCTGCGGAATACTTGGTGTCACCCACGAACGTGCAGCCAGTCCCCAGTCGACATCTACCAGAAACAGTTCGTAAAGAAAAGAAAGACCGATAACCGATACGAAAGCAATGATTCCCCGTTCTATACGCCTGTACGAATTAGTGAAAAGCAATATCAGCACAAATACCGTAGTCAGTACGGCTCCTGCAATAATCGGTATATCAAACAACATCTCCAGTGCAATGGCTCCTCCCAATATTTCCGCCAGTGAAGTAGAGATGCTTGCCAGCACAGCACTTCCCAGTATGGGGCGTGCTATCCACTTCGGCGTATATTTATTGGCTGCCTCACTCAAACACAATCCGGTAACGATACCCAAATGCGCTACATTATGCTGAAGCACGATCAGCATGACCGTAGAAAGTGTTACTACCCACAACAGTGCATAACCATAATCGGAACCCGCAGCAAAATTAGAGGCCCAGTTCCCCGGGTCGATAAACCCCACAGTAACCAGCAGTCCGGGACCGATATATTTAAATATATCCAGACCACCCAGATATCTCTGGTGGTCTTTCCGTTTCAATTCCTTGAACAGATTCTTCCACATAACTCATTTTCTTTTTAGCTTAATAATGATATTACAATCCATCCCGAGCAAAGGTTCACGCTAATCGAAATCAAAATTGAGTGTAAGCTGACGGTCGTCCGTACGTTTCTTTGGCTTCGGAACAAGTAACTTTCTCACACCCAGCGGAGTAAGTTCGTGTATTGTCTTGTCAGGCAACTCGTTGCACGTAATAAAATAACGGGCTTTTTTCATTACTGCTCCCATTTTTTTCAGTTCATAGAAACCAATGCGTGAGAAACGGCGCGACATGACAATCATTTTTGCCGAACGCACACCAATACCCGGCACACGAAGCAGAGTTTCATAATCTGCCGTATAAATATTTACAGGAAAAAACTCCGGATGCTTCAATGCCCATGCCAGCTTAGGATCGACTTCCAGATCGAGATCCGGACTAGCCTCATCTACCAGTTCATCTACCCGAAACTGATAAAACCGTAACAGCCAGTCGGCCTGATACAATCGATTCTCACGCACGAGAGGAGGTTGTTTCAGAGCAGGCAGGCGCTTGTCGTAGGTATTGACAGAAATATATCCCGAATAATACACACGTTTCATGGTAGGCTGAGCGTAAAGAAGAAACTTTCAGAATATCTCGGTCGCTTTCCGAAGTTGCCCCGACAATCATCTGCGTACTCTGTCCTGCCGGCGCAAAACTCGGGGCATGGCGGTGATGCTTCCGCTCTTCCGCACTTTCAAGTGCTCCTTCACGGATATATCTCATAGGCAGATACACACTGCGATGGTCTTTTTCAGGAGCCAACATCTTGAGATTAGCTTCGGTAGGTATTTCAAGGTTTACACTCAGACGGTCGGCATAAAGTCCGGCTTCACGAACCAGTTCTCTGCTGGCTCCGGGAATACTTTTCAGATGTATGTAGCCATTAAACCGATGAATCGTACGTAAGTCTTTTGCCACACGTACCAGACGTTCCATGGTATAGTCAGGATTTCTCACCACTCCCGAGCTAAGAAAAAGTCCCTCGATGTAGTTTCTGCGATAAAACTCCATGGTCAGTTCGACTAACTCGCTGACAAACAAGGTAGCCCGCGGTATATCGTTGCTGATACGGTTGATACAATAAGCGCAATCGTAAATACAATAATTGGTAAGCATCACTTTCAGAAGCGAAATGCATCGTCCGTCTTCTGCAAAGCTATGGCATATCCCCCACCCTCCTACAGTATTTCCGACACCTCCCGAAGAATTGCGGCGTACGGTTCCGCTGGAAGAACATGATACATCATATTTTGCTGACTCTGCCAGCACTTTCAGTTTATGCAAGACTTGCTCGTTCATTGTACTTTACTGATAATTTTGCAGTTGTAGAAATTTAGTAAAAGTAGACATACCGCATGAGCTATGCAAATCTTTGACGATTTTTTGTAACTTTGCAGCCAAATTTATAAAGCGATATAAAAAGATTATGTGGTTACTATTAGCCTTCTGCTCGGCAGCGTTGCTGGGCTTTTACGATGTTTTCAAGAAAAAGTCATTGAGTAATAATGCTGTACTTCCTGTACTGGCGCTCAATACACTTTTTTCGAGTATTATTTTTATTCCGTTCATCCTGCTGTCACACTTCGCACCGCAGATGTTACAAGACTCTATTTTTTATGTACCCGATTCGGGAGGATGGGAAGTACATAAATTTATTTTGCTGAAATCGTTTATTGTATTGTCTTCATGGGCATTCGGGTATTTCGGTATGAAGCATCTTCCGCTTACTATCGTGGGGCCGATTAATGCTACCCGTCCGGTGATGACCCTTGTAGGTGCCATGCTGATATTCGGAGAACGCCTGAACCTGTATCAATGGATCGGTGTATTCATGGCTGTAATTTCTTTTTTCATGCTGAGCCGTTCAGGGAAAAAGGAAGGTATTGATTTCAAACACGACCGATGGATATGGTTTGTAGTACTGGCTGCAGTACTGGGAGCAGTAAGCGGACTATACGACAAATATCTTATGGGAAGATTCAATAACATGCAGGTACAGGCATGGTATAATATTTATCAGCTTTTCATGATGGGGGGAGTACTGATGTTCTTATGGTGGCCTAAACGGAAAACATCTACTCCTTTCCGATGGGACTGGTGTATCATCCTGATTTCTGTCTTCCTGTCGGCTGCCGATTTTGTATATTTCTATGCCCTGAGTATGGAAGATTCCATGATTTCTATCGTATCAATGGTCCGCAGGGGAAGCGTAGTTGTTTCATTTCTTTTCGGTGCAATGATGTTCCATGAAAAGAATTTGAGGAGCAAAGCCATTGACTTGTTGCTTGTGCTTATCGGTATGTTCTTCCTCTATCTGGGTAGCAGGTAAAGAAAATTGATTCTGATATACAAAAAAACGTCCTGATGTCTGATTAAATCAACACCAGGACGTTTTTATATATCACAGATATCTTATCCAGCCATAAATAAGATAAGCAACTGAGCTGTAAGGATTCTAAGGAACATCGCTAACGGATATACAGTAGAATATCCTACTGCCGGAGCATCATTTCCTGAAATCTGGTTGGCATAAGCCAATGCAGGAGGGTCTGTATTACTACCGGCTATCAATCCCATTAATGTAAAATAGTTTACTTTATGTCGCCAGCGGGCTACCATTCCAATGATGAGAAGTGGAATAATGGTTATAAGGAATCCGATACCTACATACAGCAAACCATCGCCTTCTACTACCGTTTGAACAAAGTTTCCACCAGCCTTGATTCCGACACTGGCAAGGAACAGCACCAAACCGACCTCACGAAGCATCAAGTTGGCACTCATAGTTGTATAAGTCACCAGTTTTACTTTATGTCCGAAACGTCCGATAAGAATAGACACAATCAGCGGACCTCCAGCAAGACCCAGTTTCACTGGAGTAGGTATTCCCGGAAATGCAATAGGCAGACTTCCGAAAAGGATACCACATAAAATACCAACGAAGATGGTTACGATATTAGGATGATCCAGACGCTTCAACTGATTACCCAGCAAATCGGCAACTCGTTCGATAGCATCCTGTGGTCCTACTACCATGACACGGTCGCCCACCTGAAGAATCAACTGACGCGCAGCAAACAAGTCCATACCCGAACGGTTGACACGAGTTACATTCACACCATACATACTGCTGAAATGAAGCTCACCCAATGTCTTACCATTAATAGCCGGTTGGGTAACCAATATACGGCGTGATATCATCGGCTTGTCTTGTTTGCTCTGGTTATCCCAGTCTACATCATCAACTTTCGAACCGATGAAAGCCTGAATCGCTTCAGAGTCATTTTCTGCACATACAATGTTCATTTCATCGCCCAAACGCAAGACCGTATCTGCATTAGGAATATGTACATGTCCATCCTGCAAAATACGAGAGCAGACAAAATCTCTTGCCAAAAAGCTCTGAACCTGAGAAAGTTTCTTTCCACTCAATGCTGCATTCTCTACTTTCAGGGCAATGTTGTAAGGCTTCAAGTGAGGATTTGCCTCTTCTTCTTTCTGGATATCATCAGCTTCTTTGTCCAAATTTACCCGACAAATATAACGGATAAGAATAAGTGAAAGAATGATACCCATAACACCCAAAGGATAAGCACAGGCATATCCCATAGCTATTTCCGGCCCTTGATAACCTAATTGCTGCAAAGCTTCGTTGGCAGCACCCAAACCCGGAGTATTCGTTACCGCACCGCAAAGAATACCTACCATCATCGGAATTTCCACCCGACCTTGCAAAGCATAGTAAATAATTATGGCAACCGCTATATTCAGTGCCACGATACCCACAGCCAGCATGTTCAGCCTGATTCCTCCTTTTTTGAAAGAAGAGAAGAAAGAAGGACCGACCTGCAAACCGATACAGAACACAAACAAGATCAATCCAAAATCCTGCAAAAACGAAAGGATGGACTGATTTCCTGTAAATCCAAAATGTCCGGCAAGAATCCCTACGAATAATACGAAGGTAACTCCAAGAGATATACCGAAAATCTTGATTTTTCCCAAAAGAACTCCAACTGCAATTACAAAAGAATATAATGCGACTATATGTGC
>ERZ791861.1330-NODE-1330-length-12172-cov-2.577866_pt1 | contig 12172 bp, 4 predicted proteins | sample MGYA00510283_ERZ791861 | MGnify/ENA primary metagenome ERZ791861 (study PRJEB30046, sample SAMN00792074) | human gut metagenome | study: EMG produced TPA metagenomics assembly of the A metagenome-wide association study of gut microbiota in type 2...
AGATTTTTCGCCCGGACAGCAGCGCAAACGATGCTGCTACGGTTACGACACCAAGACCACCAATTTGGATCAGCGCCAGAATAACCGCCTGCCCAAAGGTTGACCAGTAGCTGCCTGTATCCTGCACCACAAGCCCTGTCACGCAGACGGCAGAGGTTGCTGTAAACAGCGTTTCATTGAATGGCGTTACACACCCGGCTGTTGTGGAGATCGGCAGCATCAGCAGCAACGCTCCGAATAGAATGACCCCGGCAAAGCCAAGTATTATTATTTGAAAAGACGAAAGACGACGTTTTCGACGAATGTTCTCTTCCGGCATAAAGGCAGCTCCTTATTTCTGTTATCGTTATATTATACGGTCGGAGACTTTAAGGTTGGATAAGGGACATTTGCAGCGTATTAAGATTGAATAAAGATTGGGAGATTGCTTGTGCAATGCTTTTCTCCTGCCATGCGAAGTGCTTATGAACATTCGGTTACAAGCAAATAAACTCGTATAACAAGCAGTAACCTCTTGCATGTGTCAGGTGACCGTATGAATACAACGCCCTGCACCGATTCCTATTCCTGTCTGTGAATCTCCTTTTCCCGCCGCTTTTGATAATCCTCCAGGTATCGATCCAGATAAACCTTGTTGACGGTGGCCAGGATCGTGTTGCGAAGAAGATCCTTTGCATCGGACTGCGTCTTACCGATTCCATCTCTCGCCGGGGCTATACCGAACGCTGCACCGAGCATATTCTCAAATTCATCACAGAAATAGTCATAGGCGGTCTGAAGGGGATAGTTATCCTCCTGTATGCCGAACATCAATCGAAGCCCTTCAAGCTGGACAACGGGCTTGACTACGGCAATGAACAGGAGTCGTGCGAGGTGTTCCGCCGTGTATGCCTTCTTTATCGGGGATGGGATCAGACCCTGTTTCACATAATTGCTCACCATGGAGCTTGTCAACTCCGATTCCCCCAACGGCGCAAGGTGAGCGTTGACATAGCGCACCACCTGCTCCAGATAAAGCCCGACGTTCGGGATCTGCTCATAACGCGGCAAGCGGAAACCCTCAATATTCTCTATCATGCTGTTCACTTCCTTTTCCATGCAAATATTATACACGTTTCTCGTTAAACTTTCAACTGTTTTATATAAGCTTTTTACAGGTTTTTCGAAAGCTGTTGACGGAATAATAAAAACCTGATAAAATACCTGTGTCGATTTGCAAAATCGGGTGAAATGCTTCTTGTTATTAGGAGGACGTACAATGAATCGGTTTCGTATTGTCGCAGACTCAAGCTGCGACCTTCTCACGCCGCATCTGCGTGGTGGATAAAGAGACTGTTCATGGTTTAGGAGCAAGCTTCATTTTCTGCCAATGCACTTCCTCTCAGGAAGAAGACGTTCTCAGCATTGATTTGAATCTCCGGGGCGACCTCGATTGAACCGTTCGAATCATTGGTTCTTCCGACGCCGTCTTTCGAAAAACGGAGCTGCTGCAAAATCAAGTGATGTTTGCAACAGCTCCTTTGAGCTTGTCAGTATTTGATTGTTTCGATTCCGCACCGTGCTCGCACCGTTAAAGACATTGATTCTACTGACTTCTGCAATGTTTTCTTATCCGATGCTGCCGTTTGCGGAACGCTGTTTTTTAATTTGCATCACAGCTTATCCGAGCAGTTCAATGTCGAGTGCGTGACGCAGTATCCTGACAGCATCATTCACCGTTACCTCACCGTTGAAATCGACATCGGCAAGGCGGCACTGATTCTCGGTGAGTTCAATTATGCCCATCGCTTTACGAAGTGCCATAAGAGCATCAATGCCATTGATGCAGCCGTCCATATCGACATCTCCGAGCAAATGGTAGACGGTAGAAACTGTCATATCGTTCATAACGGGTTCTCCGTCGTAATCCCATCCGCAGAAGACATAACCCTGATGTTCAGGTGCAACGGGGAATTCGCCCGAATCGATAACATCTCCCCTGCCCACAGTCAGCGTGCCGATAACCGCATTGTTGTTGAGGCTGTCAACGAAAGTCACTGTGTAAGCAGTCATGGACCAGCGTGCGTTGAGCGTGATATTGCCGTCAACAAGATAAACAGTTTCATCAGTATACCTTGTGCCGTTCTCATCAAACCAACCTATGAAGTCAAATCCTTCACGGGTGGGAACAGGCAGTGTACCAACGGGTTGACCGTAAGTTACTGTGATTTCCGCAGGACTGACTTCGCCGCCGCGTGCGTCGAAGGTGATGGTATAGTCGTTAATCGTCCACGTTGCTGTATATACAACGTTTTCGGTAACAAATTCCGCAACCTCGGGTGTCCACCCCGCAAATGAATAGCCTGCACGCATGGGAGTTCCGTTGAAGTTCGGAGTATGCGAACCCTCCTGAGCAAAGTACTGCTGATCTGCAAAGATAACTTCGCCATCTACACCATCGGTGTACCTTACAGAATAACTCGGAGTTGAGTTAATAGCAAGACCGTTGATGTCGATACCGCTGCCGAGAATGTCCACAAAATGAGTCTCTCCGGTGTCCGTCATTGAGTAGATGTTGTTTGAAGCATCCGTTATGTAGAAGAGATCGGTTGTTGCATCATAAGCCATTTCGGTTGCACCCGCATAGACATTAACGCCAACGCCCGACATAACGACTGTCCTGTCTGTAAGATACTTGTCGGAGTACCTAATAAGCTTGGGAACAGAGGTTGCCCAATCATTGCCCATTGCGTAAACAGCACCGTCCTTCACTGCAACACCGACCATTGTGCAGTAATCGGAATCCATAATGTAACCGGACATGTAATTTGTTCCGCCCGCCTGCAGAGTTGCAGTATTGTATTGGAACATATAGAATCCGCCGACCGCATAAAGAAGTTCGTTATCCGGATCGTATGCAATATCGTTGATGCCCGTCCATGCTTCGAGACCGCCTAAGCTCACGCTTTGGCGGGTCAGTATGTCGTATCGGTAGAGTTGATAAGAAGCTCCGCTTTCAACGACATAGAACAGGAAGTTATCGCCGTATGCAAGACCCTTAATCATCGAACCGCCGCTGAATTCAGCGATGGTTATCGCCGTCTGCGCGGGCAGAGCGGGATTGAATGCGATCAAAGCATCTCTGTTTGCTGAAACAGTGTATGCAACGGAGGAAGCCCCGGGCTGTTCAACTATTTCAACCGTGCATTGTGCAGATACACCTGTTTGGTTGCTTGTGACCGTTATTACAGTGCTGCCGACTGCAGCACCGGTTACAAGACCGTTTTCGTCAACGACTGCAATACTTTCATCAGCCGACGTCCAAGTTACGCTCGTATCTGCCGCGTTTGAAGGACGTACCCTCGCTTCAAGCTGCGCAGTTCCGCCTACATAAGTGCGAGCAGAAGTCTTGTTAAGCAATATGCCGTTAACGGTGCTCTGCGGCAACTCACTCTCATCCGGAATGAAGGCCATAAGTCCTAAGAATGCTTCACCGTACTTAATGGATGAACCTTCGCGTGTGTAGAGGCTGATTCCTCCGAGATTTACCGAATACGGTTCCTCGCCAAGCTGAATCATTACAACGCCGCTTGCATACTTAAGCCCCTGTGTGCTGTATGTTGCATTGAGATACAGTCTGTTCGTACCATAGTCATACGCCATCTGAGAATTGTACTGCATGTTGCCGTAGTAGTTGTTGCCCGTGAAGACACCGGCGCCTGCAATCGTCATGAACTCCTCATACTCGCCCGTCACCTTATCCACCGTATATATAACGGTCTGTGAAGAGTCGTTTGAAGGAGATCCTGCTGCATAGAGCTGTCCCTGCGCATCACACGCAAGAGCATATACAGGTCTGTTAAAATCGAGCTGTGCAATAACGTTTACACTGCCGGTATTCAGGTCAACCGTCACAAGCGACGCAGGGCACTGAACTGCCTGATCGGTGCTGTACTCGTAGGTATGGTGAAGCGTAAGGCCGTACAATGTACCTGCTGCATAATCCATTGCAAGTGCGGTAATCTGATCATTGTAAGTATCAATGTTCGCCGTACCTATTGTCGTGTAAGCCGAGAGGTCGTTTTCATCGATCCTGAGGAAAGCTCCCTTATCATTGAAGGCATAGTAGTAACCGTCATAGTAAACGCCCGAACGCAGCGAGTAGACGCTTATCATGCTCTTGTCAACAAGCATGTGCCTAAGGTCATAATCATTGCCGTGAATCCAGAAATCATAGTAGCTTGTTCCTCCCTGGTCGAGGTTAAGGAAGGCCTTAAATTCGCCGGCTGCTTCAAGAACCGTAATCTCTATGGAGTCAGTGTACAATGTGTCATCGTTTTTGTTTTTCGTCGTAACCGTAACGGTTGCCGTACCAATGCCCATAAATGTCAGTTTGCCGAATCTATCGACAACGACAACTTCTTCGTCGGAAGAAACCCATGTTTTAACCTGGTTGGTAGGTCTGAGAGGTTCCGTCACAACGTTGAGTTGGAGCGTCCCTCCGGCAAGACCTACAGCCGACTCACCGTTGGTTATCGTAATGCTTTCAACGGGGATGATCTGCGTTTCAGGTTCATTGTCGGGAATGGTGAAAATAACCGTTTGCTCTACACCGGCCTTTGTTGACACATCGCCCATGTCAATAATGGTTGCGGTCGTCCTTTCGGGTTCCCATTCGTCCGGACCGAGTGTGACAAGGTAGAGGGGTGAAAGTCCCTTGTTCATGCACGGGTTCCAATAGATGTTGCCGGTGTTGTAGTCATAAGTCATGCCTGCATAGAACCAGCTGTCACCCGAAGCACTGCCGAGACGAGTTGTTGACAAAGTGTCGGCATCAACAGAGTAAAGAGTTGAACTCATGTCTGCAATGACGATCATTCCTTCTGCCGTGACGCACATTGCCGTTGCAATGGCGGGTCCGCCAATATCGCCGGAGAAAGTTCCGAGCGGGTCAATCGACCCCGTTTCAAGATCCACAATGCACAAACCGCCGTTTGTAAGATCAACGCCGTACATACGACCGGTGTTGTAATCAAAGCCGATGTTTCCAACTTCAATACCGATGGTGTATCCGATTTCTTCCGGTTCGCCGATCACAGTTTCAGCGGGAACCGCACCCTTTGTAACAGGACTGCGATAAAGCACCGAAGCACCGCCGAAAGTTCCGTCCGGAGCGGTACGTGCCTGCACCATTACAGTGTAAACATATCCGTTGTAATATGCACCGCCCTGCCAGAGCGCATTGGCAGTGACATTTTCTCCGGATGTTGGATCGTAATATGTTACCATGGGTTTTCCGAGTGATGTTATTGCAGTGGGTGTTTTGTCAGCATACGTGAACCATGTGAATCGGTTGCCGATGTTTGAAAAATCTTCAACAACAAAGCCGTAGAGGGCATCCTCCGCTTTCACGACTTTGATCTTGCACTCCGAACTGTAATCCACCCAAGTGGGTACCGTTGTGCCGGTTTCATTATCCCAATGATAGGGATCCCATACCTGACCCGTGGCGGTGATAACTGCGTCTCCTTCCGAAACTGCCGTTACAAAGCCATTGGCATCAACAACGGCAATGTTCTCATTTGATGTTGACCACATGACGCCGTTTGCTTGTGCATTCCACGGCTGCCACGCGACTTTAATCTGACGAGTCTGATTTTGAACCATTGTTGTGGAATACGGCTCAAGTGAGAACCCGGTCGCATTGATTCCCATTTGGAAGAGATCGGATTCAATGCTGTTGGGAATGAACAAACATGTTTGACCGCCGGGGCCATAGGTTCCGACTTCGGTGCATGCAGCAGTTTCGAGGTTGACGGTATACGTTACGTTAATATTTACATATACGGCACCCTGAGGAACCTGACTGTGTGCAAACCAGTACATTGTATCCGTGTTGTGGTCGTAGCCCATTGACTGAATAACGTTTGCTCCGCCAAAACCCGGATAATTTACAAAATCTGTTTCCCCAATGAGTACGGTTTCCGCACCGTTGCCGGCTGTATTGAGTTCCAATGCATACAGACAGCCGTTTGTACCGATACCGTAGATGCTGCCTTCGGTCGTTATTCCGAGACAGAGAATCTCCGACGAACCGTTTTCGCCCGTGATCGGCCCAATCTCGTCAACAAAGACCTGGTTGTTCCACTTGGAAGTCCAAATCTTGTACAATGCATTGTAGCCATCGTCCTTTCCGTCGTTATTGTTATCTCCCTTGTATGCCCAACCGACGGCAAGAAGGAAGTCGGTTCCGGAAGCGGAATTCCACGGATCAAGCAGAGCTGTTCTTGTATCGGAGTAATCCATTGCCATATCGTAAAGAACCCATACGCCGTTTTCGCCGACTTTGCCGCTTTGAGCAACAAGAGTCTTTGTTTTCCAATAGGTTCCCGACGGAGTCACCAGCTCCAGTGACCCGGTCCCCGCATTCTGCGCGATAAGATAGCCGTTAACATATTCGGCTGAATAATACCTGTTCGCAGAATCGAATGTTTCGTTTCTCGCATCGGAGAGGTCGGTTTTATTCGCACTGAACCAACCGCCTTCAACCGCTGCCGCATCGTAAGTCTCACATCCGTAAATGCGGCTGCTGTCCAACGCAGCGGGACCTGTGTCGCCGCCGGTATGATCGCCGAGGTTAAGGAATGCATCGATAACAGTTTCGTTGCAGGCGTAATCAGCAACAACAACGGTAAATTCATTGCCGAAGCCGGTAATGTCAAACCTTCCGCTGAAAACTTCTCCCGGAGTGTTTTCAACCTCGAACTTGCCCATGATCGTGCCGTTGCTGCTTTCAAAAAGAACTGCCGCAATGTAGCGATTTTCAAGCAGCTCAAGGTTAAGATAGGTACGTCCGTTTTCTTCGTCGAAAGAAACTGCGGACTGCAGATCCGCGCCATTCAGTATTTGCGGTGCGGCGGAGTCGAGAGTCACATCAAATACGATGCTGTCGTCAACAAAATCGTCGCCGTCATCGAGGTAGGCTTCCATTTTGTACGTTACAACAGTTCCGTCGGGAAGCTCGTTGCCGTCCAAGTCTTTCCCGTCCCAAACGTCACCTTCTCCTGCAAGCAGGTAGCCGGGAATAACCTGTCCGTAAGCAGCGTTATAGTAACTCTTTGTCTGGTATTCTCCGCTGATGTCAAAGTAAACATCGCCCGTATTCCTGTCGGTCACGGTGATCCGGAGAGTGCGCGCATTTCTTAACATACCGTAATCAATTTCAGCGAGGGGATTGCTGTAGGAAAATGCATTATATGCATCTCCTGCTCTGCCGGTTCTGATGTACGGGTTTGTGCCGAGCTGTGCGTTGTTGGTGAATATCCTGACGGGATAGAGACTGTATTCCGATTCTTTTTCGCTGTCGAAAATGTCCGCCGCGGACCAATCGCCGTAGAAACCGACAATGGGCATTACCAGCGAAACGGGTTGTTCAGCTTCCGAACCTGAAACAGGAACGGCATAGACAAAGCCTTCAACGAATATTCCGTTGGGGAATCTGTTCATGTATTCTTTGTCGGCATCAGTCAAACTGATTTCCGCATTAACCGTTACCCTGCCGTTTGCCGGAACGTTAACGGTATTTCCTCCTTCAAACGTTACACGGGTCGTAAGACCGTAAGGTGCAGCGGCAATAAACCTATCTCCGTAAATGCTTTCAGTCAGAAGAGAGCTGTCAAGCGTATAGGTCAAAGCTTCGTCCGTGAGGTTGTTGATTTCGAAACTGAAATTGAAAATGCCGTCTTTACTGTCATTATCTCCTATTTCAGCCTTCGGTCTTCCCTCTGAAGCAGAAGTGCCGGTAAGGTATGCCTTTGTTGTGGTTGCCTTAACCAAATCGGCAAGGCCGCTGCCCTGTGCACGAGGTGAATACTCAAGTGTGTCGGTTGCAAACAGGGGATTTGCGGTGCTCATAAGCAGAGCCGCAGCAACTCGCCTTTGTTCAGCCCCGGAAAGTTCAGGATAGTTTTCATCCAAATACTGGATAAGAACAGCCATTGCACCTGCAATCTGCGGTGATGCCATCGACGTTCCGCTCATGTTTCCGTAATAAGAACCCGATATTGCAGGATCGACCGTCGAATAAATACTTCCGCCGACGCCTGAAATTTCAGGCTTAAGCTTCAAATCCGGGGTTACTCCCCAGGAAGAGAAGCTGCTTATCGTTCTGTCGATATGGAAAAGCTGTGTGTCCGCATTGCAAACTCTGAACACGGCATTGCCTGATTCTGCTTGGGTAAGCAAAGCCTGACCTGCCGCTTTCGTTACGCTGACAGCAGGGATATTGCCCGCACCGTCATTTATCTGCATGTTTACAATGCCCACGGTGTTGTTGTAAACGACACATGCAATTGCACCGTTAGCCTGAGCTATGCTCTGCTTTTCAGGGAAAGAATTGCCTCCTCGTGAAACAACGGCGACCTTACCGTTTACGTCAATGCCTGCATAATCTGCCTCAGTGCCGTAACCGGGAACCATAACATATTCAAGTTCACGGTTTCTGAAATTTGCAATGAAGCTTGTTGCAGAGGTTGCTGCTGTATCCTGATAGCCGAAATCCGCCCCGCCGACAGTGATGTACAGCTGTTCGTAACCGTCGTTATCAACGGAAGCAACGGAGATGGCAGCACTGTACGTTGACGGAGTACCGACGAGACCGGTATCGGGGTTCGGAAGAAGAGACATGTTCATGCCCCACCTGTTGCCGTATGCATTGTTTGTATCGTTGCCGGCAGCGATAATAATCTGAATGTCGGATTCGAGGAATTTGTTCATCGTTTCCATCATGGTGGGAACATCGGTAAAGCCTGCTGCAGCACCGAGTGAAAGGTTTACGGTATCGACTTCAAGCCTTACGCAGTCTTCCATTGCGGCAAGTATTGTTGCCCAACCTGCACCGCCGCCGGACTGGAAAACCTGCATAACGACAAGCTGTGCGTCCGGAGCAACACCGACAGCCTTACTTCCTTCAATCTTGTTTGCCGCAGCAATACCTGCAACATGCGTTCCGTGATCCGAACCTGCATATGTGTTCGATACGTCAAAATCAGCTGTGGCATAATTGAAGATGAACGGAAGCTTCGTGTTGTAATACGAGCGATTAAGCTTCGGGGTGCTTTTGCCCGCATTAAGCGTATACCAAATATCATCGACGCTCTGTCTTGTGATAGGGTCATCAAGCTTGTCATCGGGCAATGCGGCGAAATTCGGGTGTGTAACAAGGATTCCTGTGTCAAGAATCGCTATTCTCATGCCCTTTCCGCCGTAGCCGGAACTGTTGAGTATGTCCGAACCGATCATCGTTGAAGCGTTGTTTGTAAGCGGTGCAAGATCATAATCCGTTTCCGGCAAAGCAAAAGTCGGTGCAACATAAACGCTTTCAACACCGTTGAGTGCCTCAAGCTTTTTCCTGTTGCCGTATGCGGTCGTGACGGAAAAGCCTGTCATTGCAACCGTATAATCAAAACCAAACTCGTGCTTTGATTTGTCGAGAGCCTCGGCTGCCTGCTTTTTCGCAGAATCAATCGCCTTGATTTGTTTCGACTCCTGAGACTTGACTGCCTCTGTTCTTTCGGAAATTTCCCTTACAGAGTAGTTTCCGAGCAATGAGGCGGACTTCAAAACAACTATGAATGTCACCTCGTCGCCGGCTCTCAACGATGCGGCGGCATCGTTTTCGGAGAAGGGGGTGCTTGAAAGCTCGAACCTGTCGGTATTCAGCTTTCCATGATGTGTGTTCGCAGTCGAACCCTTGCCTTCACGTCCGGTCGCAAAGCCGCTTTTACTTTCGCGTGCCGTGAGGGAAAGAGGCCCGTCGGCTGTGCCTGCTATGCTGCTGCTTGTTTTCGCGATCAAATTCATCGGAAAACAGCTGACGAGCATAACGAGAGTCAGCAATAGTGCCAAAACTCTTTTCTTCATTAGTGTACCTCCTTGTGATTAATACTGATGTTCTTTCGGGCAATCCAACCGAAAGAATCCGTCATCAAGCATATATTAACATAGTATACCTTTTATGTCAACAGTTTCGGTGTGGGTATACCGATTATTCCCGGCGCCGATGGTTGGCAGCACACGGCATGCAAAAACATTTACAGCCGTTATAGGCAGCAGAAGGAGAAATACGCAGCTTTACGGCAGGAGCAGAGCGTGAGTTGTCAGAGCAACATTCTGTCAACATGACATAATTAGCTGTCCGCACCTTCTGTCCCCAAAATGATGACTTTCCTCCGGAGAATTTTTTGTTTCAGCGAAACAACTGTCCCTTGTGACAGTGACAAGAGTCGGAATATGCATTATAATGGTATCATAAGATGCTCGGTACGTCTTTCAATCGTTAAGCGATCGGAAGTTGCTATTGCAAATTAGGAGTAAAAAATAAAAATAATACATGCAAACTTGCAAGACCGCTCGTCGTCACCGTAGTGGCTGCGGTTATCGCAGGCACTCTCGGCATCATGACATCGGCAGTGGGCTGTACGATTGCCCGGTATGTCGGCGTCAAGTACTCTCTTCCGAGTGTCACGGCAGAGAACGACTACGGTTCGCGGGGCAACTCCTATAGCTTCAGCGACCCCCCGATGGTGCTGTTCAACGGAGAAACCATCACGGAATACTCCGACATATACCCCGGCAGTACCGTGGAGAATATAAAAAACCGGCAGCAGCCTGACGGTATGCCGGAAAACAGCGGACGGCGGCAGGATGTCCGCGAAATATGGCAGAACGAGCGAGAAAGCCATCTGCGCGCTTCTCAAGTCCCTTTACCCGATTCTGCCGAGAAGGAGTCACAATGAATGAAAAACCGAACCCCCCGAAGAAAGATATTTATTCTTATCTGGCGGTGCTGCTCTGCTTCGCCTTGTTTGTTGCAGGCGTCTGCGGCATCGTCTCGAGCAGAACCGCAAGCCATGAGTACAAGAACTCCGACGACGTGCGGAAGGTCAGCGCAGTCGTTCAGGATTACGAGCCAATCGCGATAAAGGACTCCGACGGCAACACAACCGATTGGAAGTACGAAGCCAAGCTGTCATTTGACGTCGATGGAAAGACCTACACCGGAAAGGATACTTTCTACAGAGATATAAGCACCGGGGACAAGGTCACGGTCGAGGTCTATCGAACCGGAAAGGGCGAGTATAAGCTCGCTCCGGAAGGCAATCCCGTGGATTTCCTTCTGTACTGTATGGCTGTTGTTGTCGGCGGTTTTCTGACTGTGGTGATGACACACAGCGTTGTGGCACCGGGCAAAAAAGAAGAAGCCGGGGAAAAAAGCGGTAATAACAAGAACAAGAGGTAGTTATGAGTCTGTCAGATGCATTCTGGATAGCGGCAGCCTTTGCCGTGATCTGTGCGTATTATATCGGCGAAAAGATCATTGATATCGATTTCTCGTGCTTTCTTGCGAAAAACAGGAAAAAGGCGAAGTATGAAAGACTTCTCGCAAAGCGTGAAACGCCGCTTGCAAATATGGGGCTGCGCCGCAATATCCGAAACGCATATGAAAATGTTTTGTGCCCCCTTGCCAAAGCGGATAAAAGCCTGCTGCCGATCAGAATGGATAAAACCTTCCGCAGAAACATCGAGCTCCAGATCGACAGTCTCGCAAGGCACAGCCTTTACCGGGACATCCGCGTGGCTGACCTCAGTCCGGGACAGAAAATCGGGTTCCGGACATGGGAGGACGACGGCAGGGAATGGCGTGAAGCCGAGCTTGAGTGCTGCGCACTTGAGCGCCTGATCTCCGCGAAGAACTCTGAGGTCGAGCACGAGATCTACCGAAAGCACGCCTGTCTGCGAGTCCTTCAGTCGCGGCATGTTCAGACGGTTGACTGCGGTAACGGCAAAAAAACCTTCTATGCCGGAAAAGCCAAGGTGATCTGCCCATCATGCGGTGCCGAGGTCACGCTCAGCAGTCAGCAGGTAGTCTGCGAATACTGCGGCGCAAGGATTCAAACGGATTTTTACGACTGGCAGACCGAGGTTTTTGAGATCTACGAGCATATCGGGAACAATCTCAGAAAGTTTCTGCTGCTGCTCGGGTGCATGACGGTACTGTTTCTCTCCGAATTTCTCTGCCTCTACCTGATTAAGGATACCGAGATATCCCTGGCGGCAGGTGTGGGCACGGCGATTCTGGTGCTCGCGGCACTGACGGCTCTGGCGTTTGCCCGGAAGCTGAGGCACGATAAGC
>ERZ791861.1331-NODE-1331-length-12158-cov-2.506816_pt1 | contig 12158 bp, 10 predicted proteins | sample MGYA00510283_ERZ791861 | MGnify/ENA primary metagenome ERZ791861 (study PRJEB30046, sample SAMN00792074) | human gut metagenome | study: EMG produced TPA metagenomics assembly of the A metagenome-wide association study of gut microbiota in type 2...
AAGACAGCTTATCAAAATGCCGCAGATAAAAATATCGTTCTTATCCAAAACAGTTGACAGAGTGAAAAACCGGTGCTATAATGCTATAATATGAGCATTGCGCAACAAGTGTTACAGAAAAACCCATATCACGAGGTGATATTATGCCACCCAGGGCAAAATATACAAGAGAAGAAATAACCGGAATAGTTGCCGAGAGCGGTGTTGAATCGCTGAATGCAAGAAGCCTTGCAGAAGCTATGGGAACATCGACACGCCCTATCTTTACGGCGTTCAGAAATATGGAGGAGCTTGAAAGCGCTGTCCGTGAGTCCGCTATGAAGGTATTCGGACAGTTTGCGGAAAAAGAAACGCCCGATATGCCTGCATTCAAGCAGGTCGGCATACAGATGATCACTTTTGCAAAGGAAAAGCCGAAGCTGTTCAGACTTCTTTTTATGAAGGAACAGGATCATACTTTCAATTTCGAGGGAATGTTCTCGTCTATGCTCGGCGTTACGGCTGACAAGTGCATTGAGTATATAATGAACGATTACTCGCTTTCAAAAGAGGACGCAATGACTTTGTTCAGACACGTCTGGATATTCACCTACGGTATAGGTGTATTGCTTTCATCCAACATCTGTCTGTTCAGCGAAAACGAGATTTCGGATATGCTGAGCGTTCAGTTCAGAAGTATGCTGATTATGATAAAGTCCTCACATGCGGCAAAGTAAAACCCGATATACATCCCGATCTGTTTTATGGCAGGTCGGGAATTTTTTTATCCTTTTTTCCAAACATTTTTCTATCCATACATAAATAATGTTGCAAACGGTGTTTTAATATACTTGAAAAACGAACATTGCAATGTGTTTTCAAGCGGTTTTCAAAGCTCTTCCCCAAGACTTTTTGCGTGGAAAAGGGCAGAAGAAAAGATGCGGTCAACAGTATATAATAAAGTTATAAAATTACAGATTTCGGGAGATGTCATGGATAAGGATAACAAATCGGAATCGCTTAACGGTGTGTATGGGACGATATGTGAAATTATCGGCTTTGAAAATACCGTTAAGCTGTACAATCAGATGAAAGGCAGTCAGATAAATTTCCCCACACGGCTTTATTCTAAGGAATATGTAGCACTGGAGGCGGAAAAAACCTATGACGGCTCATCTGATTCGCTTAATAAGATAGCCACCGAGTATAACTATTCGGAGAGGACTATAAGAAAACTTCTGAAAAAGAAAAACGAGGAGGAATAAGTATGGAACAGGGAAGTTCGAAGAAGAACAACATAATCGTACTGTGTGTTGTTATTGCAGTAATAGCTGTCGCACTGGTTGCCTATTTTGTAATAAGCGGTCAGAAGGATAACGGTCAGCCTGCGGTCAGCGCAACAATGGAGCTGAACACCGTCAACATTTACGGTGCCTGGTACAAGAAAGCTGGCGACAGCACATACGAGCTGAGATTCAAGGACAACAAGGAGCTGTCATATAAGCAGACGGCGGCAGATGGCACAGTCACGGCACAATCCGACGAGGGTACATACGATATAGCGGACGGAAAGCTGATACTTACAATAGTTGCAGGCGGTCAGACCTACAGTGACACCTGCATAGCAAACGTAAACGAAAAGCAGATGTCGCTCGTGACTGAGGCAAACGGCAGTGGGCTTTTCGGCGGTATCTACGACAAGGATGGAGCGGATTATTCTGTACCCGATGTTTCCCAAAACGAGCCGTCCGAAGCTCCCGATACCACAACGGCAACGCCTCAGACAACAGCGGTGACAACAGCACAGACAACACCTGCACCGGAAACAACACCTGCCGAAACACAGGCTGAAGCTCCTGCTGTTACCAATGGAACTATAGCACTTCCGGACTATATACAGTATTATTTTGACAACGATTTTGCCGACGTATGGGGAATTACAGCCAGCATTTATACCGGATATTATGCCTGCTACGAAAAGGATGGTCTTGATATCTACTATTGCAGAAAAGACTTTATTCAAGACCACCCGATCTTAGGACGAGGCAAGGCAATTATGGTCGAGTGTCCTATAATATCTTTCTTTACGGATTTTGACGGTTATGTGACATATGGAGCTTTCAGCGATTATCTGTACAAAAATTACGGCGATTATATAACACTCAGAGATGATGGTACATTTAGTTTATATGATGACGGAAAATATGTTATATACTTCAGTTTTGATTCAGATGCTGAAATATCTTCTTCAACGCTTATCGGCAGTGGAAACATAGTAATATGCGAGGAAGAGGAATATTACAGAGAAGGACTTTAATTCGGGAGGAACGTTATTATGAAAATGAACAAGGAATTTATACTTAAAAATCTTATGGGAATTATATGTGCTGTGATAATAGTTGCACTGTTTCTTCCCTTTATGTCGGTAAAGGCGGAGGTTTCTGTCGGAGGATTCGGCGGCGGAAGCGCCGATCAGTCGATGAACGGCTTTTCGCTTGTGACGGACGGCGGATTTTTCGGCTTTGCGTTTATACTTTGCCTTGCGGCAGTAGCGGCAAGCTGTTATATCCCTCAGCTGAAGCCTTTCAGAAAGATTATATCCGCTATAGGCTCGGTTGCAGGTATCGTCTGCCTGTTCATAGCGCCCGGTTCGGCGGCATCGGCAGTAAATGCGGCGGCAGGCGGAGCGACCGCAGGCACGGGAGTATCCGCAAAGGTAGAACTTAACTATCTGATAGGCTTCTGGATAATACTTATTCTTATGCTCGCCCTTATAGCGATGTCGGTAATACAGTTCTTAGGACTTAAGGGTAACAAGGTATTTGACGCAGTAAACTCAGCCGAAGATGAAAACGTCACTGCGGGCGTATCTCTGCCGTCAATAAACGCTGACGGAATAAAATCGGCGATAGGTTCAGTGAATGCCGACAGCATAAAGAATATGGCACAGAATGCCGCAGGAAGCATCGCAGGTGCGGCAGGAAATCTCAAGGATAAAGCGTCACAGGCGGCGGCAAATATGCAGAATCATTCAAGCACAGCGTCTGCAAAGAAGGAAGATCCGAAAGCGATAATGGAGCAGATAAAACAGCTTCACGAAATGAAAGAAAACGGTATACTGACGGAAGAAGAATTTGCAGAAAAGAAGAAGGAGTTCCTCGAACGGCTGTAAGCGATTGAATTCCTGCCATAAATAGTGTATAATTATATATACTATGATATACACAAACGGAGGAACGGCAATGGGAAAAACGTCAAACTGCCTTAAAATGCTTCAGATTTTAAGCTCGGGCAGAGTGTATAAGGGTCAGGAGCTGGCTGATATTCTTGAAACAAACGTCCGCAATATAGCCGAGTACCGCACAGAGCTTGAAATGGCAGGCTATTATATAGAGGGTATCCCCGGCAAATACGGCGGATACCGTCTGATAACGCAGAGCGTGATTCCTACGGTAAGGCTCAATGAAGCTGAACAGCGTGCGTTATCCTCCGGAGCGGAATATCTTAAGAGCCGCAACGATTTTCCTTACTCAAGCGATTATGAAAAAGCGATGGGAAAGGTCTTTGCGGCGGTAAAGCACGAACAGCCGCAGGAAATATCCGTTGCCAACCGTTTTCCGCTTGCCGTTGACGAGCAGGAGCTTAGCAGACGGTATGATACGGTGGCACAGTGCATCGCTCACAGAAAAGAGCTTGAGATGGATTATCTGTCGCTGTCAAACAAGGTGTCGCACCGCCGCTTTGATCCGTATAAGCTGTTTATGTATAACAATGCGTGGTTTATGCTGGGATATGATAAAAAGTCATACGAGATCCGCTATTTCAAGCTGAGCCGTATTCAGTCGATGGTTGTCACGGAAAACCGCTTCACAGTTCTTGCGACATACAAGGAAAGCGACTATCTTGACGATTTCGGTATGAAAAAGAACGGCGAATGGTATGAGATAGTTATGCTGCTGCACGGCAGATATGCAATGCTCGCCCGTGAACGTATCTACGGCAGAGATCAGACGGTTACGCCGATAGACGAAGATACAACAGAGCTTCGTTGCACAATGCAGAATGAGGAGAATATCATGTGCTTTGTGATGGGGTTCGGAAGTCACTGCGAGGTCGTTTCACCGCAGTGGTTGAAAGACAGGGTGAAAGACGAGGCGGAAAAAATATTATCGCAAAGTATGTGGTAATCACATTATGCAAAAAATCACCCGATGCTAAAATGCATCGGGTGATTTTTTTATTACGGCGTTACGCCTTCATTATCTGCTTTACCCTGTATGGTATTTTTCAAATATTTCTCCGCCTCCTGCACGGGCATAGGCTTTGCATAAAGATAACCCTGTGCCGTATCGCATCCGCAGTTTTCGAGGAACTGCGCCTGATCTGCGGTTTCAACACCCTCAGCAATAAGCCCCAGACCTACGTCCTTGGACATTGAGATGGTGTGCATTATTATCTTCTTTCCACGATCGTTTGACATATGTGTCGAGAAGAACTCACGGTCGAGCTTCAGCACATCGAACTTTGTATCCTGCAGCGTATTCAGCGAGGAGTAGCCTGAGCCGAAGTCGTCCATCAGCAGAATGTAGCCGTGTTCCTTTATCTTTTCGGTCATACGCAGTGTTGTGTCATTTTCTATGCTTTCGGTTATTTCAAGCTCAAGCAGATGCTTCGGCAGACGATATTTCTCAATAAGCCCGTCAAGGACATTGAGGAATGATTCATCGTCAAGGTTCGCACGGGAAACATTGACCGAGATCGGAAGCGGCGTGAAATGCCTGTCTATCCAGTCACGCAGTACCATGCAGGCACATTCCCAAACATAAGCGTCCAGCTTTGTGATAAATCCGTTTTCCTCAAACAGCGGTATAAATCCGCCCGGGTATATCATTCCCCTTTCGGGACTTTGCCATCTTACAAGCGCTTCATAGCCGACAGCTTCGCCGCTTGATATGCTGAACTTCGGCTGCAGATAGATGATAAATTCGTTGTTGTCCAAAGCCTTTTTCATATGCGATTCGACAAACTTACGTTCCTTTATCTCCTTCTGCATATCCTTGTTATAGAATGCAACGCTTTCAAGAGCGTTTTTCTTGATAGATTGTCTTGCCATAGCGGCACAGTCGCACATCGTTCTGACAGATACGCTCCTGTCCTCTATAAGATAAATACCGAACACGAATTCATAGCTGTATTGACGGAAATTCTTCAGACAACGCTGAAGCTCGGATACAACGGAGAGCAACCCGTCCTTATCTTCGTAAGGGGTCAGAAGTGTAAAGACGTCACCGCTCATTCTTGCTCCCATCTGCTGTTTTCCGCAGAAGTTGCTGAGCTGACGTGATATGAACTGGAGCATTTCCGTTCCTGCATCTTCGCCGTAGTTTTCGTTTATCAGCTTGAAACGCTTTATATCAAACTGCACAAGAGCAAATTTAGTGTCCGGATATGCCGTGAGCCTTTGCGAGATCATATCGTTGAACATTATTGGATTATCGGTAGTGGTGTAATAATCCAGAATGTCTATGCTCATTATTTCGTTGATTTCGAGTTTTTTGATAGAACCGGCTATCTCCTCCATTTTACCGTCCTTGCCCGAAAGCTGTACATAAATACCGTACCATACAGGCTTGTCGCCTTCGCACAGACGTATGTTTACGTTCAATGAGGAATCGGTAATCTTATCGTCAAAGGAGTTCTTTATTTTACGGCAGAAGCTTTCATAGATGAGCTTGTCGTCGGGGTGTACCGCTCCGCTCAGCCATATCGCACGCAGAGGTCCGACAGAGGAGGATTTAAGGCACTTTGGCATATGATCGTTCTCTATGATGTACCACTTGAAGTTGAGATAGTCCATATAGAAGTAGGTGCATTTGTCAAACTGCGAGAATATTTTGTGTATTCTGCTGCGATAACCTTCAAGCACCTCATCGGGCTTTTTCTGAGCCTCGGGTACGGGCTGAAAGACAGGACCACGCTCGCCCTTCTTCACCTTTTTCTGCTCGTACATAAGCCGGTCAGTATTGCGCATAAGTTCGTTTACTTCTTCAACACTGCTCACCGTGCCGTATGATCCGCCTACGCTTATAGACACATCATAAGGCTTTCCTGCACTGCGGTTGAACTTGTCGATCTCCGTCTGTATCTCACCGACAAGCCTTGACAGCTCACGCTGTTTGTCGGTGTTATACGGCACTGTCAGTATAAATTCATCTCCGCCGAATCTGGCGCATATACCGTCTTTTCCGCAGCCCGTCTTTATAGCGTCAGCCACCGCTTTTATAGCTATGTCGCCCTCAGAGTGACCGTATGTATCGTTTATCTCTTTGAGCCTGTCCATATCGCAGGATACAAGGATAACATTACACTTTTCGTTTCCGAGCATAAGCTCGTTTATACGCTCAAAATATCCCCTTCGGTTATAGATGTTTGTAAGCGGATCTATCAAGTGCGTGAGCGAAAGCTCATTGTTTGCGTTTCTGAGAAGATATTCTATGCGGAAGTTTTCAAGCGCCTGGTTTATGGATTCCACCAGTTGCTGAACATAGTAGAAGCTGCCGGGATTTACAAGAAGATCGTCTGCAATGGCGGCATAATAGCCTATGACATGCTCCTGAAAATGCAGAGGGCAGAACATAATGGTATTATATCTTTTGATAAGATCGTTGAGATTGGGAAGTACCTTCTTTGTCGGATAATTTATATTATAGCTGTAATCGCTCCACGTCCTTATGACGTGTGCGGTCATATTTTCGGTAAAAACGCTGTGATACGCTTTTGGTATGACGGCTGATTCCTTGGTCAGAAAATCATCATTCAGACACAGTGCTGCATGGTAGTTGAAATATCTGCCCATAGCCTTTGTAAGCTCGTCGAGCTTGTCGCAGTTTACCGTATGGGTATAAAGCGAAGCCATCTTGATCTCTGCGTCATAGAGGGCGAGATTATATTTATTCATATGCTCCAGCTTTTCATTGGTATAAGCTACGTCAAAATCGCCGCAGCCGCAGCTCTGACCGAGTATCATAGAGAAATGGATATGCTTATCGGACGGTTTTTCACTGCCATTGATATATCCGTATGCGGTGTCGGCAATGGTTGTCGCAAGCTCATCTGCGTCCATCTGTGCGGTGGTAAGTCTGGTGGTTGAATAAATACGCTCCTGATATATAGCGTCAAATCCGGTGACTATTATATCATCGGGTATTTTCATACCGTGTTCTTCAAGAGCTTTCATTACGATGATAGCCATAGAGTCATTTGCGCATATTATAGCCTGAGGCATTTTTCTTCCGCACGCAATAAGGTCCGAGATGGCCTTTTTTGTCGGCGCTTCCCAGAAATCTCCGTAGCCGAGCATTGTTTTCTCGTTAAATTCAATATTGTGACGTGCAAGAACACGCTTGAAAGCCTCTATTCTTTCTTCTGAGAAGCAGTTGCCTTTTGTGCCTGCCATAAAAAACAGGTCGGTGCATTTATGCTCTGTTATGACGTGTTCCACTACCGACTCAAGCGACCTGCCGTAGTCGTATGTTATATTTGTACAGCCGTTGTGACTGCCGTCAAGCATTATTACGGGTATTTTTGCGGCGTTTGCATATCTTATGATAGTGTCGGTTACCCATTCGCTCTTTATAGTTTCGGGCATAATGACAAGAACATCTACAATATCGAGGTTAATAAGATGATAGACGCTTGCCTCTCCCTTTGAATACGGTGTATCATAAAACATATCTGTAAATGCGTTGAATATCATAACCTTGAAGCCTTTCTTTATCAAAGCGTCCGAGGCTACTTTTACAATATGTGCAGCGTGGTCATTCTGCATTCCCACAAGACATATCCCTGCTACTGCGTATTTATGAAATTTTCCGATGTACAAGCAATCCACCTCCTGTCTGTATTTCTTTTCTGATTACACATAGATAATTGTACCATAAAATAGTACCAAAGTCAAGATTATAGTGGAACTTGCACAATTTTTTGTAAATTCAGCCGCCGTGTTTGTACAGGCTGTAATATTGCTTGAGGCGGGATATACCTGCTGTATTTTCCGTCAACGATAAAATGCTGTGAATTATGGGTTTTTTCATCTTTTACTTGCAAATACCCCTTTACTTATGGTACAATAATAATATACTGCCGTAATAGCGAATTATCGCTTTACTATGATAAATTATCGGAAGATTAAGGAAGAATTAAATATGACCGGTGAACAGATAATGAAGGTTACGGGGATACTCCTGGAAAACCTTATCCCTACACTTAAGATTTTCGGCTTTACGCTGCTTTTTTCAATACCGCTCGGACTTATCGTTGCGGCGCTGAAGATGTGCAGGTTCAAACCAATATCGTGGCTTACAAATCTATACATACTCATAATGCGTGGTACACCGCTTATGCTCCAGATCATAGTTGTCTACTATGCACTGCCGTTTTTAAAGACGGCTACCAAAGGCTCGGGCGGATTCGTGGAAAGCCTGCTGAGCGGTGTCGATCCTGCCGCAGAGAGCTTTATGTTCACTATGGTAATTATCGCATTCGTGCTGAACTATGCGGCATATTTTGCCGAGATATTCAGAGGCGGTATAGAATCTATACCGAGAGGTCAGTATGAAGCGGCGGCGGCTCTGGGAATGACAAAGGCACAGACGTTCTTCAGGATAATTCTCCCGCAGGTAATAAAGCGAATCGTTCCTGCGTCGTCAAACGAAGTAATTACGCTTGTAAAGGATACATCGCTTGCAAATGTCGTTGCTTACTCGGAAATAATGCTTGCGGCAAAACAGCAGATGATGAACTACAGCTCACTTGTTCCGCTGTTTATTGCAGGTGTTTTCTATTTCGTAATGGCTACTGTGCTGACAGCGCTGTTCGGCTTTATCGAAAAGAAACTGAACTACTACAGATAAGGAGCAGGCGGAATGTCAATACTCAGTGTAAAGAATCTATCAAAGAGCTTCGGAAAGCTCGAAGTTTTAAACGATATTTCATTCAATGTGGAGCAGGGCGAGGTAATATCTATAATAGGCCCGTCGGGAAGCGGAAAATCAACGCTCCTGCGCTGTATAAATCAGTTTGAGAAGATAGACAGCGGCGAGTGCGAGATATGCGGCATCACTATGACAAGAAACGATGAAAACGGCAAGGCGGTATATGCCGATAACAAAACGCTCCACGATATAAGGCTTAAAATCGGTCTTGTGTTCCAGAACTTCAACCTGTTTCCGCATATGTCGGTGCTGAAGAATATCACAGAGGCACCCGTCCATGTGTTAAAGCAGGATAAGGCACAGGCGGAACAGACGGCTATGGAGCTGCTAGGCAAAATGGGACTTGCGGATAAGGCAAACGAATACCCGTGCAATCTGTCGGGCGGTCAGCAGCAGCGTGTGTCTATCGCAAGAGCGCTTGCACTCAGCCCCGAGCTTCTTTTCTTCGACGAACCGACCTCTGCGCTCGACCCTGAGCTTACCGGCGAGATATTAAAGGTAATAAAGAGCCTTGCGGAAGAAAAGATGACTATGGTTATTGTAACTCACGAAATGCAGTTTGCAAGCGAGATCTCCGACCGTGTAATATTTATGGACGGCGGATATGTTATTGAGAACGGCACTCCCGACGAGGTATTCAACAACAGCCAAAATGAGCGTACACGTCAGTTCCTTGAAAGGTATCATTCCTGATATTACTTGACGATACCCGGCAATTATGATAAAATATCTGTTATACGTTTACGCACACAGTAATTATATGGAAGGAAACTAATATGAAGGTACTCCTGTTTTCAGAAGGTATGAACCTTATCAAAATATCCGGTCTTGGCAGAGCAATCATGCACCAGCAGAGAGCAATGGAGCTTAACGGCATAGAATATACGCTCGACCCTAAGGACAGCTATGATGTTGTTCACATAAACACGCTCGGACTTAAGTCGAAGCATCTTGCGAAAAAAGCAAAAAAGGCGGGCAAGAGAGTGGTGTACCACGCTCACTCAACGCAGGAGGACTTCCGTAATTCGTTCATCGGTTCGAATCTTATTTCGGGGCTTTTCAAGAAGTGGATATGCAGCTGCTACCGCAGGGGCGATGTTATAGTGACCCCGACCGAGTATTCAAAGTCGCTGATAAGAGGCTACGGGCTGACCGCTCCGATCTATGCCGTATCCAACGGCATTGACCTTGCAAGATATGAGCCTAAGGAAAACGACAGGGAGGCATTCCGCAAAAAGTTCGGTTTAAAGGACGATGACAAGGTAGTAATCTCCGTAGGACTTTACTTTGAACGTAAGGGCCTTCTCGATTTTGTTCAGATGGCAAAGGATATGCCCGACTATAAGTTTATCTGGTTCGGCAAAACTCCGCTTTACAGCGTGCCGCACAAGATAAGAAAGGCGGTAAAGACAAAGCTGCCGAATCTGACATTTGCAGGCTATGTTCAGCCCGATGAGCTGAAGCAGGCTTATGTCGGCTGTGATGTGTATATATTCCCTACCTTAGAGGAAACAGAGGGCATAGTGCTTCTTGAGGCGCTTGCGGCAAAGGCAAACGTTATTGTCCGTGACATACCGGTATTCGACTGGTTAAACGGCGGTACAGATTGCTATAAGGCAAAGGATAAGGACGAATTCGAGCGTATGATAAAGGAGATTTATGAGGGCAAGCTCCCGTCACTGCGTGAGAACGGACGCAAGGCTGTTGAAAATATGGATATAAAGAAGATCGGCGAAAAGCTGGTGAAGATATATAACGGCACAGCCGAGGGCGGAGATTGATAAAAGCGCCAAGATATTCTATTGACATAAAAACGGATACTCCCAAAAGAGAATCCGTTTTTTTATGCTATTTTTTAATATCAACAAACACAAGCTCCGGTCGGTTGAATATCCTCGGTACCGCTATCAATGTCGACGGCTTCCAAAGCCCTCTGCTGACAATATGGGAGGTGTCGCCGTGCATATAAACGCCTGCCGTGTATTTTGGGAATACTCCCTGACCGGGCGCAAAAACGCCGTCAATAAGTCCGGGTATTCTCCACTGACCTCCGTGAGCGTGACCCGACAGAACTATATCAAAGTTGCCCTTTAAATATTCGTCTATCTGTTCGGGAAAGTGAGCGATAAGTATTCTTGTACGCTTGCTGTCTTTTTCCGAAGTCACGGCATCAAGCTGGTTTACAAGCTCGCCGTTTACCTCGTCATAGGTGTGAGCATCGTATATTCCGCAGATTTCGGTTTCGTTTCCGTTGATATTAATGACCGTACCGTTTCCTTCAAGCACGGTAACTCCGAAGTCCGACATCTGCTGTTTTATCCTTGCACTGTCGCCCCTTGCATTTTCGTGGTTTCCGATAGTGTAGAAGCACGGATAACGCTTTACGAGATATTTCACAAGAATGTATGAGTTTTCGGGCAGGTCGTCCTGCGTTTTGTCCGCAAGATCTCCGCCGAATACGACTATATCGGGTTTTGCACCGTCTATCGCATTTTTAAGCTCCGACTGATTTTTCCCGAAAAGGCTGTTGTGCAGATCCGAAACAAATGCAATGCGTACAGGCGATGATACTTTCCCGCTTTTTATCTCGTAGGTCGTTGTCTGCAGCCGCATATCACAGGCGACAAGTCCAAAAGCGGCAAGAGCCGCTCCCGCAACGCCTGCGGCACAGCCTATAGCTATTCTTTTCTTTGTCTTTTTTGTGAGCGTAAAATCACCTCTTAGTATCCGCCCGAGCCGTCAAGGCTGGGGTCATTTTCTATCCAGCTTTCAACATTGATGACCTTGTATTCGTTTGCTGAGGTGCGTATAAATACATCCTTGATACCTGCGTTTATTATAAGACGCTTACACATTGAGCAAGGCTCAACCTCTCCGCAGAGCGTGCCGCCTGAGGTCATATCGTGACAGGCAAGGAAAAGCGAAGAACCTATCATATCTGTCCTTGAAGCACTGATTATGCAGTTTGCCTCTGCGTGAACCGAGCGGCAAAGCTCATAACGCTGACCTTTCGGAACGTTCAGCTTTTCACGGGTGCATATTCCGAGGTCGGAACAGTTTTTAAGGCCTCTCGGCGCACCGTTGTATCCTGTGGCGATTATCTCATCGTTGTGTACTATTATTGCGCCGAAATTCCTGCGCAGGCAGGTTCCCCGCTCACATACCGTTTCGGCTATGTCAAGGTAG
>ERZ791861.1334-NODE-1334-length-12143-cov-4.054103_pt1 | contig 12143 bp, 5 predicted proteins | sample MGYA00510283_ERZ791861 | MGnify/ENA primary metagenome ERZ791861 (study PRJEB30046, sample SAMN00792074) | human gut metagenome | study: EMG produced TPA metagenomics assembly of the A metagenome-wide association study of gut microbiota in type 2...
TCGCCAACATCGCCTCGCTTCATCCGCCACAGGCGGCGCTTCGGTGATGTTGCCCACCTGTCCCAGTTAGCTATCGAACACTGCGGCGCGGCTATTAAAGGTTTTATTATAGAAGTCAACTGGTCACTTGCTTTTATTTTGCTATAGCTAAAGTGATAGATAAATCCAAATTTGTACATTTTTACCGTACCAGCATTTATAATTTAATATGAACACATCAAATTTCCGCATATTGATACAAAAAAATCGGCTGTCGTTTTTATTCGACAGCCGATTGATTGTTTATATTTACTTTTTCATCTGCTCGCGCAGGTGGTTTGAAAGCAGAGCGAGCGACGACGCCATATTCTCGTTCTGGACGAGTATGCCGTCCGGGACGACGAGATGAACTGGAGCAAAGTTCCAGATAGCGCGGATGCCGCTTTCAACAAGCAGGTCGCATATCTCCTGCGCGCTCGATGCAGGGACAGTGATGATGCCTATATGCACATTCACCTTGCGGCAGAAGCTGCCGAGCTGGGCTATCGGGAAGACCGTCTTGCCCTGGAATTCGGTCGGCTCTTCGCACAGGTCGAACGCGGCGATTATGTTGAGTCCGTAAGCCTTGAAACCGCTGTAGTTGAGCAGCGCCTTACCGAGGCTGCCGGCGCCGACTATCACGGCATTGTCTATATCATTATAGCCGAGGAAAGCTTCAAGCTCCGCGATAAGATCCTTGACATTGTAGCCGACCTTCGGTTTGCCGGACGAGCTGACGCTCGCGAGATCCTTGCGAACCTGAACATCATTGAGCTGAAGTGCTTCGGCGATAGTTGTAGCGGATATATTTTTCGGTGCATCCTCCGGAAGCCCCTGGATATAGCTCAGGTACATCGGCAGTCTCTGAAGAGTGTGTTTCGAGATATTCGGAGTCATAAAAATTTCACCAACCTGAAAATTATACTTGTACTGCAACTATTGTATCATATTTTTTCAGATAGTTCAAGTAAACTTCGGGGCAAAAAAATCGGGGGAGCCGCCCAAGGGCGACTCCCCTTCTCACCTGCCTTTTGAGCAGGATTTCAGTTTTTGTTCACAGCCTTAGACCGTGAAAGCAAAGTCGGTGGTATCCCAGACCTGCTTGCCGTTGTCGATGTACTTCGCGGTTGCGGTGTAATCGCCTTCGGTGAGCTTAACATTGATGGTCCAGATCTCGCCGTCGCCGTTAGAAGCGATGGAGACATTGGCGTCATCTCTGTTGAAGGTTCTGGTAGCACCCGAAGCGTAGGTTATCTTGACCTTCTTGGCAGTGCCGTTGACGGTGACTGCGACAGAATCAGCAGAGGTATTGACCTCGGTAACGCTGACAGCCGTTGCCGGCTTAGCGCTGATAACTACGTTGACTGCAAGGCCTTCGCTCCATGTATTTCTTCCATACTTCGCTCTGACAACATAGTTGCCTGCGGGAAGGTTGAAGTTAACAGTCCAGATCTCATAAGCGAGGTTGGTGCTGTTTGCATAGACCTCATTGCCCTGTGCGTCATAAGACTTGATGGAGACTCTCGGATCAAGTCTTGTAAGGGTGGTGGTTCCGCCGTTTGCATAGACGAACTGGATCTTACCAGCCTTATCGGTGACCTTAACGCGATAGTCCTGCTTGCCGCCGTAGTTCGGGGTGTCGTAGGTAACTTCGGTAACGTCGCCGATCTTAGGCTCGGGCTTCTGATCGAACGAGACTGTGAAGCCATAGCCATCGTTCTCCCAGTATTCCTTCGCCATCTTCGCATAAGCAGTGAACTTGCCTTCTGCGAGGTTAGCATTGATGAGCCAGATTTCGCCGTCCTCAGTCTTCTCTATCTTCAAGATACCGAGCGCATTGGCATCGCTTGTCATGGAGGTGTTTCTGTCAAACGTGCGGGTATTGCCGTTTGCGTCAACTATCTTGATCTTCAGAGGCTCGCCCTTGACCTTGACTGCATACTGATGCATGCCGCCGTAGTTCGGGGTCTCCGGAGTGACGGAGATGATGGAGGAGTTGCTGGCAACAAGGATAGCGTCAAATCTGACATCCTCGGTGCCCATGGTTCCGACTGCGGGATCCCAACCGTTGAAGTTGTAACCGTCGACAGACGGATCCTTAGGAGCTATGATCTGCTCGCCGACCTTCGCGGTAACAGCCTTATAGAGCTGGCCGTTGACATAGAAGTTAGCGGTGTAGGTCATGAGCTCGAGAGCTTTGACTGCGTCGTTGATAGCAGCAGTTGCTGCATCAACATCAGCCTGCTCGGAATACTTCTTATTGGCAACGTCTATGGCAAGAGCTGCATCGAGAGCCGCTCTGGACTCTGCTGTGTAGGTCTTTTCATAGTCCGCCTCAGCCTTCTTCGCCTGAGCGGCCTTGACTGCTGCATCATATGCAGTGTAGTCAGCGCCTTCCTCGGTCCACTGGGAAACGAGGGTCAGGTCGGATGCGGGCATGGTGGCAGGAACTTCGACGTTCCAACCTGCGAAGGTGTAGTGATCCTTGGTGGGCTCTGCGATGTTGAGCTCAGCACCGTAGTAAACCATGGACTCTGCACCGTCAACCGTAAGCTTATACTGGTTACGGCTGTAGTAAACCTTGAGAACAAGGCTGCCGTCAGCTGCGACTGTGCCGGAGAGGACGCTGTCAGCGGCGACCGTGAAGCCCTCACGAGCCTCGGGATCGACGGAGACGGCCGCGCCGGTAGTGGCAGGAACGACCTTGACATCAGCTGCGCCGTAAGCACCGTTGACATCCATGACGTAAGTCTCAACCTTGTAGGAGACTTCGCCGGCGGAGAACTGAGCGTTGAAGGAAACATCCTCGGTGCCCATGACTCCGACTTCCTTATCCCAACCGGTGAAGACGAAGCCTTCCTTGGTGGGATTCTCGGGAGCGATGATCTGCTCGCCGACCTTCGTGGGAACGACTCTGTACTCAGCGCCGTCAACATAGAAGGTTGCGTTGTAGGTCATGACCTCGAGAGAAGCAACTGCATCGTTGATAGCCTTGGCGGCTGCATCGACAACAGACTGCTCGGAATACTTCTTGCCGGAAACTTTTTCTGCAAGAGCTGCATCGAGAGCCGCTCTGGACTCTGCGGTGTAGGTCTTATCATAGTCAGTCTCGGCCTTCTTCGCCTGAGCCGCTGCAACTGCCGCATTGTAAGCGGTGTAGTCAGCGTCGTTCTCGCTCCACTGGGAAACGAGGGTCAGGTCGGATGCGGGCATGGTGGCGGGAACATCAACGTTCCAGCCGATGAAGGTGTAGCCCTCACGCGCTGCCGGGGTGGCAATGTCAAGAGCTGCGCCGTAGTAGACTTCGGAAGCGACACCGTCAACGGTCAGGGTATACTTGTTGCGGCTGTAGTAGACCTTGAGAACAAGGCTGCCGTCAGCTGCGATAGTGCCGGAAAGAACGCTCTCGTCCGCAACGGTGAAGCCCTCGCGAGCCTCAGGTGCGTAGGTAGCGGTCGAGCCGGTAGTACCGGTAAGCTTCTCAGAAGTGGGATCGCCGTAAGTGCCGTCGGTGCCCATTACATAGGTGTTGACGGTGTAAGCGGTGTCACCTGCTGCTGCGAACACTGCCTCGAAGGTAGCGTCTGCGGTACCCATAATGCCGACTGCGGGTTTCCAACCTGCGAAGGTGTAGCCTTCCTTGGACGGATCCTTGGGAGCGACGATCTGATCGTCAACCTTCGTGGGAACCTTGGCGTACTCTTCGCCGTCGACTGTGAATATTGCGTTGTAGGTCATCTTGTTGAGACCTGCGACTGCGTTGTTGATAGCGGTTGTTGCCGCATCAACTTCACCCTGCTGGGTGTACTTCTTGCCGGAGACATCTGCTGCAAGAGCCGCTGCAAGAGCATTTCTGCTCTCCTCGGTATATCTTGCTGCGTAGTCGGACTCGGCCTGCTTAGCCTGAGCAGTCTTGACTGCCGCGTCATAAGCAGTGTAATCAGCATCGTTCTCTGTCCACTGGGACTCAAGAGTTACATCGTTAGCGGGCATTGTCGCGGGAGCCGCGGGTTTCCAGCCGGCGAAGGTGTAACCGGTTCTTGCCTCGGGATCTGCGATCTCGAGAGCTGCGCCGTAGTAGACTTCGGTCGTTGTGCCGTCAACAGTAAGCTTGTACTGGTTACGGCTGTAGTAAACCTTGAGAACAAGGCTGCTGTCCGCTGCGACTGTACCGGTGAGAACGCTCTCGCCTGCAACCGTGAAGCCCTCTCGGGCATCGGGGATAAGAGTTATCTCTGCGCCGGTGGTTGCTGCAACGTTCTTGGAATCGGCTGCGCCGTACTGACCATCAAGACCCATGACATAGGTCTCAACAGTGTAAGAAACTTCGCCTGCGGAGAACTTAGCATTGAAGGTGAGATCCTCAGTGCCCATGGTTCCGACCTCGGGATCCCAACCGGTGAAGACATAACCTGTCTTGGAGGGATCGTCGGGCTTGGCGATAGCTTCGCCGACCTTCGCAGTAACAACCTTGTATTCAGCGCCGTCAACATAGAAGGTGGCTTTGTAGGTCATGAGCTCAAGAGCTGTGACCGCATCGTTGATTGCCTTAGCGGCTGCATCAACTTCACCCTGCTGGGTGTACTTCTTGCCGGAAACATCCTTCGCAAGGGCATCGGCGAGAGCCTGTCTGGACTCTGCGGTGTAGGTCTTGTCGAAGTTTGCTTCTGCCTGCTTAGCCTCAGCCGCTGCCTTAGCCGCGTTGTAAGCGGTGTAGTCAGCGTCGTTCTCGTTCCACTGGGAAACAAGAGTTACATCGGAAGCGGGCATGGTTTCGGGAACATCTCTGTCCCAACCGGCGAAGGTGTAGCCCTCACGAGCTGCCGGCTCGGAAACACTGATGGCTGCGCCGTAATAAACATTGGTCACATTGCCGTCAACAGTAAGCTTGTACTGGTTGCGGCTGTAGTAAACCTTGAGAACAAGGCTGCCGTCAGCCTTGACTTCGCCGGAAAGTACGCTCTCAGCTGCAACCGAGAAGCCCTCTCGAGCCTCGGGAGTAACGGAGACGGTCTCGCCGGTAGTAGCGGACTTGTTCTCGATAGCAGCGTCGCCATAGTTGCCGTTGACATCCATTACGTATGTCTCGACAGTGTAAGCAACGGTGCCTGCGGAGAATACTGCGTTGAAGGAAACATCCTCAATGCCCATCGTTCCGACTTCGGGAGTCCATCCGGTGAAGGTGTAACCCTGCTTGGAGGGAGCCTCGGGGGCGACGATCTGCTCGCCGACCTTGGTGGGAACGACTCTGTACTCTTCGCCGTCAACATAGAATGTTGCGTTGTAGGTCATCTTCTCAAGACCCTTAACAGCAGCGTTGATAGCTGCGGTCTGAGCGTCGACAACACCCTGCTCGCTGAGCTTCTTGCCGGAGACGTCAACTGCAAGAGCGGCGTCAAGAGCTTTTCTGGAAGCCTCGGTGTAGGTCTTGTCGTAGTTGGCCTCTGCCTTCTTAGCGTTGGCAGCTGCAACAGCTATGTCATAATCGGTGTAGTCTGCGGGATTCTCGTTCCACTTAGCCGTAAGAGTGATGTTCTGTGCGGGCATGGTGGAGGGAACCTCTTCCTCCCAACCCTGGAAAGCATAGCCAGCCTTCTCGGGAGTACGGGCGGAAACAGTAGCGCCATAATAATATGTATCGGGTTCGAGATCCGTGTTAGCATAAGTTATGGTGTACTGGTTACGTGAATAGTAAATGCTGAGGACAAGAGAACCGTCAGCGGCGATAGTGCCGGTAAGGGTGCTCTTTGCCGAATCGAGCGAGAAGCCTTCAGCGGCGACTGCATCGGCAGTGATATCGGCTGTAGAATTGGTCTCGCCTGCGCCCTGATAGGTGCTGTCGGGAGTTGCCGGATAGTTGCCGGTGGTGTCCATATTATAAACATTCACGGTGTACTTTGTATCCGTGTTGTTTGCGAACTGAGCTTCGAATGTAGCGTCAGCGTCAAACGTTGCGGGTACGTTGCCCCAACCGACGAAGTGCATGCCGACAGGTGCGGCAGGAGCTTCGATGGAGCTAAGATCAACGGGATCGCCCTGGTTGCCGGTAAGAACCGCGTGAGTCTCGCCATTCACGGTGAAGGTGAAGGTGACGGTGACAACGGGGTTAGCAATAAGGCGCTTCCAGTTGTAGATAAGGTTGTTCATAGCTTCTCTGACCTGCGTGCGCATGGTCGTAGAGGCGTTGAACGAGGTCGAAACCTTCTGAGCATAAGCAAATGACTTTGAATATGCTTCCCATCTCTCCGCGTCATACTTGGAAGCATCGGCGGAATCGATGGTGCACATCTTGATAGCCGCATCGAGGTGCGTCTTGACAGCGGCAAGCTTTATAAGTCTGGGACCCCAAAGCTCGACCTGCTGCTCAGCATAAGCAACATCGATAGCGGATATTGTGGGCGTCTGCCAAGCGACAATCGCGGTCTCCCACGCTGCGTGGTCGGTCTCCCACTGTGCATATGCCTTCTCATACTTCTGCTTCTCGATCAGAGTGGCGTCATCGCCGGGCTTCTCGGGAGCAACGGGCTCCTTGGGAGCTATGGTCGAGTTGTAGAGGTTGAGAGCGCGGTTTCTGGCTTCCTTCCAGCCGTTCCAGGTGACTGAATTGAAATCGTCATAACCGAAATAGTTATAACCGTCATCCCAATAAACGGCGCCCTCTGCGTTGTCCTTGCCCTGGACTGCCTCAACGGCGGTCTTGAGCGAGTCAACAGAAGCGGAAACCAAATGCGTCTCCAAAGTTTCAACTGCAGAGGCAAGTGCCTTCTGTCTAGCTTCAAATCCTGCAAGGAATTCGCTATTGGTGTAGAGCGCAATCGTACCGGGAAGAAGCGTATATATAGCCGCATTGTTAAGGGCGGTTATATATGCGTCCCAAGCTGCATCCGCGCTGCTGTCATAATCTGTTCTTGCGCGATTCTTGCCAGCTTCTATATTGTAGAGCTCAGGAAGTCCGTAATCGTTATAACAGATAATGCGGGTAGCACCATTGTAATGGTCGGTTTTGTTACCCTTCTTTGCCGTAGCAGCCCAATTGATCGTAGTGTCAAAGCCAACTTCAAACTTTGCAATAGAAGCTGTCTCCTCCCAAAGATCAATGCTGTCATAGGCATTTGAACCTGAAATAGCATTTCCGCCATCCATTGACGCCGAGGAGGTCGCACTCTTAAGGTTGGAACTAAGGCCACCGAGATTAGCCGATGCATTAGATCCTGTATGTGCGCCCTTGCCCTTCGGCACCTTGAAAGTAACACTCTGCGCACATATCGTCTTCAGCGGGTTGGTGTTGTTCTGATTAAACAGCAGAAGTTTGGGCGGGCAATCATTAACAGACGCACTTGTCTTGTTTGAGCCCGTATTAATTCCGCTGGTATTGTTATCAACATCAGCACCATCAAGCCTGTAAGAATAGAATCTGCAAACCGAAGCATCGTTTGTCAGCTTATTTCCCGCCTCATCGAGGGCAAAATAATATACAGTAAAGACAACAAGCGTATTATTACTGTCGATTCCGCTTATCTTCACCGACCTATTATCGCCGCCATTGAGTTCCTCATTGGCAGTAAGACCGGATACCGAAAGATCCTTTTGTTTGCTGCCGTCATAGTTATAAGCAACAGCGCTCCAACTATCGATTGTATAACGGGGAAGCTTGTCCTGAGTGAAGTTATTGTTCTTATCAGTATAACCTCTGTTAATGCCCTGGCTTCCGTTATAAACCGTGAGATCAAGTTCGCTGCTGTTCTTGATTCTCTTTGAACCGGCGATCTCCATTTCCTTGAACTTTGCCTTATCAGTCAGCTTCATGACCTGAGCCACGATGTTGACGATAGGCGGAACAAGCTTGTCCTTGTTGGAATTCAAAGATCCGAGAAGGTTCTCGACTATCGAGCCGAGCTCAGAGTTCGAAACGATCTCATTGAGCGAGCCGTAAGTCTTGGTTATCGTTCCCGGAAGAACTGCGTTGAGGATATCGGTGACGAGTCTCACGATGCTCTGCTTGAGAGTCTGAGTGGCGAATGCGCCGGACTCATTCTTAACAAACAGGTCAGAGATGCAGGTCAGATCCTGATCAACGAGCAGTCCGTTGAGGATAGAATAAACAATATCCTTGAGGATAGTCTCGCTTCCGCTGTTGGCAAACTTTGCGGGAAGAACAGATTTGTCTAACAGCTTGAAGAAGATATCATCAAGAGCTTTCCATCCGTCAGAGGTATCGATAGCAGTGCTGGGAAGAAGACCTGTGTAATACTGCGGGTCAGCGGCAAGCCACTGAACGGCAGTAGTCAGCATCTTATCCATACCGTCGCCGTAGTTGAGCGCCTTCTTCAGATCACCTGCGTTGAGGTCGATACCGGGATTGACGTTGTAGGCGACGAAATCCGCAAGCATGTCAAGGATACCCTGAACAGTCTTGGGATAACCGCTGTAATCTCTTTCGGGAAGGAACTGAGCCATGAGCTGCTTAACAGCCTCCCATGCAACGCCTATAACAGTCGTGACATCCTCGGGGATGTACATATAGCCGACTGATGCGTTGATGATCGAGCGCGCAAGATAAGCGATAAGCTCTTCCTTGCTCATTGCGTCGATCTCTTCTGCGGTTGCGATGTGCTTCTGCCAATCCGGGAAGAAGTAATCGCCGGTCTCTTTGAGAATGTATCTCGCAACTGCGACAACATTATCGGTGAGCTTTGAATTGTCACCCGAGACCCAACCGTTGTAGTTCTTCAGAAGTCCGTTAACAATGCCGCCGGCAATGTTATTGAGCTCAGCAACAAGAGTGCTGCCCGCGGGGACGGTATAGGCCGAAACCCTGAAGTCCCTGTTGAACAGACCCGCAAGAGTACCTGTGGTATCCTTGTCGATCTCCTGACCGAGCCACTTCATTGTCTGGTCATTGAGCATCGGAACAGCTATATCGTTATAAGCTGTCTGAAGAAGATCCTCGATGAAGTCATATGTAGACTTTGTCGAGTTGAGGTCAACGAGATTTCTGACGCTGTCAGGAATCTCTTTAACGCCTGCAAGAGCGTTCTGAATGATGACCTGAAGCATGCTGTCGATGTTATTGGAGCTGTTGTATTCCGTATTCGGATATGCAAGACCCCAAATCATCTCTCTGAGCATAACTTCGACATTCAGATCGACCTTTACGAACGAGTTGGCAACGCCGAGAGAGACACCGCCGTCTCGCTTGTACTTACCGACACCGCCGACGACAACCTTCTTGACGATTCCCTTGTTGTCCGCAAGGAACTGAAGGAGTGCCTTAATGACTGCGACATCAGTGGTATTGCTTCTGCGCGGGTTCTTGATTGCATCGACATTGACGCTGTTCAGATCGCCGGCCATCCAAAGGATGATCTTGTTGCCGTTGATCAGCTTATAGACGCTCGAAAGAGCATTGTCTATAGACGTCGCATCAAGCTTACCGAGAATCGAAAGATCCATCGTGATGTTCTCTTTGGCAAGCGCCTTGTCAGCGTAGTCAAGAAGCGCAGACGCATACTGCTCTGTGGTCAGAACCGCAGTGTCAGTAAAGTCGTACTTTGTCAGCGCGTCATCCTTATAAGCCTGGTACGCACTCGCGCCGGCGGTAGCCGATGAGAGTATGAGCAGTGAAGCAAGGATGATTGCTAACAAGCGTTTCATTTTCTTCAAATTTACACCTCCATTTTAAAAATTTCACCATATATCAGAGCATTCCGTCTCCCGCAAATTGACGGAACACATTGGCGACAAAGTCATTTTGCTCTGTTCGGGCAATACAAAGCAAGAGGGTATGATTATCCCCCATGTAAAGAATAACCCCTCGTTCGGCACTTTGTCAATAAGTTTAAATTTTTTTAATCATTTTTGTGCGTTTTGTACAATGAAAGTTCAATTTTTCATCGTATGCTAACAATACAGATTTAACAAATATGTTGAAAAATGTCATTTTTGTTCTATATTTCCATTAAAATTAACGCTTTTATGATTTTGGAGAATTAATTTTATTTTTTTGCGGGTAAAAATTGCACAAAAAATCATGAGTTCTGAGAATAATAACGTCTATTTATCATATTAATATTTGTTATGGAAATAAGTAGGGCTTTTATTTGCTGATAATTAATAAAGGTACGGCTTTTAAGGCTATATTTGTTTTACATAACCGCTATATAAAAAGGCTTATATATATAATGTATAGTAACATGGCATCGCGGCAGTGGTTTATCGGGGTAAAAAGCAACACAGATAAGCAGAAAAACCGGCTCCGTCACCCCTATACAGACTTCAAAAGCAGGCGAGCGAAGTCCGTCCCTGCGGTCAGTAGAACAAATCTTGCGAAAACTTTGTGCCGCTCGCGCACAGCGGTGCGTCGAGTCGCCGCACCCTACAAGGTGCATATGCGTAAGATAGTGCAAATTTCGCAGGCGGAAGGCATCTGCCCTACATTTACTGCTTTGAGCGAAGTGCGCTAACCCCTCAGTCGCTTCGTGACAGTTCCACTGCAGGGTAGCCTGTCGGTGCGATTTTGTGCGGACAGTGCGTGGGCGGTTGTAGGGGTCGGCGACCTCGCCGCACCCTACAAGGTACAGGGTAATAAATTTAGTGCGAATTTCGTGAAATAAGCTCTCAGTCTCGGCTTCGTCAATCAGGTTTCCCTGCACGAAAGCCTGACAAGCCTATTAATAACACAAAAACCAGCCGTAAAGCGATTATACTTTACAGCCGGTTTTCGCGTTTTTTCACTTTTTCTCCCTGCACGCGGCTATTATGCTCAGCGCCGAGCAGGCGGCTGTCGCTATCGCCGCGGCGGCGATAAGCTTTTTGATTATATCGAGCCAGCGCATCGAGGTCAGCGCGCAGCTGACGAGCTTCAGGCTCTTTGAAACACTCTGCACAGTATCCATTGCTATCCCCTTTCAGTTTGTCAGCAGGACCGCGTGAGCTATCGACGGCACTGTCTCGCCCTGGAGCGGCGAGACCGCCGAGAGCAGCGCGCCCGTCCCGACAAAGAGCACTTTGTTGAGCCTGCCCGAGCGCATCTCGCTGACGATATGCGAGCAGACCACCGCCGCGCTGCATCCGCAGCCCGAGCCGCCGGAGTTCACATCCTGCTCGTTGAGCCGATAGAGCATCAGTCCGCAGTCATTGTGGCAGGTCGTGATATCGATATGCTCCTGCTTTCTCATCAGCTCGCGCAGGAGCGTTGAGCCGACATAGCCGAGGTCGCCAGTCAGGATAAGGTCGAGATCCTCCGGCTGTGTTTTTGTGTCCTGCAAAAAGGCAGTTATTGTCGAGCACGCGGCGGGCGCCATAGCCGCACCCATGTTGTTTGCGTCTTTGACTCCGTAGTCGGTTATCCTGCCGAATGTGGCGGCTTCTATATGCGGCGACGCGGACTTTCCTATCACGGCGCACCCTGCCGCCGTCGCCGTCCACTGGGCAGTCGGAGGACGCTGACCGCCGTATTCGAGCGGTGTGCGGAACTGCTTCTCCGCCGAGCAGAAGTGCGACGAAGTTGCCGCGGCGGCTATACGCGCCGCACCCGAATCGACACTCAGCGCCGCCAATGCCAGCGACAAAGCCATTGTTGAGCACGCTCCGTAAAGCCCGACAAACGGTATGCCGAGATCGCGTGCGCCGAACGCCGAGCCGCTGCACTGGCTGAGCAAATCACCCGCCATTAGCATATCTATATCGGCGGCGGTCATGCCGGATTTTTCAATAGCCTTCACCACGGCGCGGTGCTGAAACGCGCTCTCCGCCTTCTCCCATGTCTTTTCGCCGAATGTGCCGTCGGTTATAATTTCATCGAAGTTCCCGCCGAGAGGTCCGTCCCCCTCCTTGCTGCCGACTATCGCGGCGGATGCGATTATTCCCGGACGGCTGCCGAATTTCAGCGTGTATTTTCCAATTCTCTCTGCCATCGGTTCACCCCATTATCCTGAGCGCGATATAATAAATCACGCCGTAGACGACCGCCGCGGCACTGCCATAGACTATGACAGGTCCGGCAACCTTGAACATATTCGCGCCCGTGCCGAGAATCCTGCCCTCTGCTTGTGTCAAGATAGGGACGAGAGAAATTTTTGCCCTATTTTACTGGGTTTTTGGCTCCTCAAATTTCTAAAAAAATC
>ERZ791861.1335-NODE-1335-length-12142-cov-2.595516_pt1 | contig 12142 bp, 5 predicted proteins | sample MGYA00510283_ERZ791861 | MGnify/ENA primary metagenome ERZ791861 (study PRJEB30046, sample SAMN00792074) | human gut metagenome | study: EMG produced TPA metagenomics assembly of the A metagenome-wide association study of gut microbiota in type 2...
TCGCGCACGAGGCGCAGCGAGCGCAGCCCGATGCGGGTGGTCCGGCTGGCGGAGGCGTCGCCCGCCGCGACCGAAGCCCGGAATTCGTAGAGATGGGATTCGCCCAGTTCGCGGGTCCACCAGAGTTTCGGAGAGGCAATGTCGAGCGGGACGGTTACCTTGTTGATTCCGGAGCGCAGCGGCGCCGTGACCGAGGCTTCGATGCCTTCGCCGGGGGATGCAACGGTGACTACGGCTTCCGCCAGGTCACGGGCGGAGGCGATTTCCACCTCGACCTCGACCCGGGCGCGCCTGGCCGTAACCTCCTGCTGGCGGTAGAAGACATCGCTGATGCGGGCGCCACTCCAGCCCTCCAGATAGACCGGACGCCAGATGCCCGAGGTCACCAGGCGCGGACCCCAGTCCCAGCCGTAGTGGTAACCCGCCTTGCGGGCGAAGACGCTGACGCGTTTGTCGAAAAGCCCGCCGTTGGCCGACTGATCGTTGACGGCCTCGTAACGGTAGGGCAGCGAGTCGTATTTGGGCAGGTCGACCTTGATCGGCGAGTGGAAATAGACTTTCAGGGTGTTTTCGCCCGGACAGAGCAGCCGTTTGACCTCCGTGCGCCAGCGGCGGAACATGTTGTCGGCGGCGAGCACCTTCTCGTCGTTGAGGTAGACGTCGGCATAGGTGTCGAGCCCTTCGAAGACCAGTTCGATCCGCTCGCGGGCGAGCAGGCCGGCGTCGGCCTCGAAATGCGTTTCGTAGATCCAGTCTTCCTTGTCAACCCACTGTACGCCGCGCTCGTTGAGGCGGAAATAGGGGTCTTCGATGATCCGGTTGGCCATCAGGTCGGTGTGCACCGTGCCGGGGACCGTGGCCGGATACCAGTTGTTGAGCCGCGCCTGACGGAACTGCCAGTCGTCGTGCAGGTGTTGACGGACGGGGGCTGCGGCAGCGGCGAGGGCCATGCAGAGGGACATAGCGGTAAGGATTGGTTTGAAGTTTTTCATAAGATGAAGGGTAGATCAGTATTTGATGAGCATCTGGGAGATGTATTCGCGGTATTCGATCGGGGTCATGTTTTTCTTTTTGGTGAAGATGCGGATGAAATTCGACTTGTTGTTGAAGCCGCAGGCGTAGCAGATCTCCGAGGCGCTGAGCGTCGTGTTGGCAAGCAGCTGGCAGGCCTTGGAGATGCGCATGTTGTTGACGAAGGTGATGTAGGAGATGTTCGTGCGCTTCTTGAAAAAGTGCGAAAAGGCCGATTCCGACATGTTGACCAACCCGGCCACGTCGGTGAGCCGGATGTTCTGGCAGAGGTTTTTCTCGATGTAGTCGCAGACTTTGGCGATGCGGCGCGATTTGGAGGTGTGGACAATGTTCTTCGAGTCGCAGAGATTGCTCATAAGCACCTTGCGGTTGGCCGTGGCCAGCGCGTTGAGAATGTCCAGAAAAGCGGTCGCCGACTGAAATCCCTGCATGCGCGTGAGTTCAAGAATCCGGTCCCGGACGCTCAACTGTTCGGGACCTGTGAACGAAAGTCCCTGCCGGGAGTCGAGCAGCAGTTGCCGGATGGGGAGAAACAGGCGTTTGTTGACGATCGGGAAGTCGATCAGGTCGCCCGAGAACTGGATGGTGATGACGTGGTTGGTTTTCAGGGGCGATTTCCACACGTGCGGCACATAGGGACCGGTCATCACCAGGTCCAGCGGGCCGAAATCCTCGGTGGAATCGCCCACGATGCGCGATCCCCGGGTGTTCATCACCAGATTGATCTCGTATTCCGGATGGCAGTGGATCGGATAGTCGAAATGCGCGTTGGGGTGGTTGAGGATGATGAAAAGGTCCTCGTTCGTGATCGGGGTGATCTCCTGCTGTATCTCTTTCATGTCCGGTAAGGGTTTCAGGTCCGGTACAAAAATAGGAATAATTCAGAAAGCTCCATGAATAATTCAAAAAAGTATACTTGTTTAACCGACTTATACAATCCGGTAAATTTTCGGGTACATATCTTTGCATTAGTAAAAAAATCCTAAAACGACTTACATGAATTCGATTGCGATTAATTTTGTCGACTGCGCGATTATCATCCTTTACCTTATATTTATAATATGGTGGGGATTGCGCAACGGCAAGAGTTCCGACGCCGGGTCCTATTTTCTGGCCGGCCGCACGATGCCGTGGTGGATCGTGGGTCTGTCGCTTTTCGCCGCGAGCATCTCCAGTACGACGCTCATCGGCCAGTCGGGCGACGCCTACCACACCGGAGTGGCCGTGTTCAACTACAACCTCACAGGTGTCGTGGTGATGGTGTTTTTCGCCACGTTCCTGCTGCCGCTCTACATCCGTTCGGGGATATTCACGATTCCCGAGTTTCTCGAACGACGCTTCGACAAGCGGTCGCGCTACTACTTTTCCGGAATCTGCATCGTGGGCAACATCTTTCTCGATGCGGCCGGGGCGCTGTATGCCGCCGCGCTGATCATCAAGTTGTTGTTCCCGGAGGCGGACTTGCAGCTCATCATCATCATCTTCGCCGTGCTGGCGGCTTCGTACACCATTCCGGGCGGTCTTTCGTCGGCGATCAACGCCGAGCTGATCCAGGCGGTAATTCTGATCGTCGGGTCGGTGATCCTGACGGGAGCCTGCTTCGCCAACGGCGGGTTCGACTACCTCGCGTCGCTGTTCGAAAGCGGCGACATGAGCGTCAGACTGATTCGCCCGCTGACCGATACGGCCACGCCCTGGCTGGGGCTGATCGTCGGCATGCCGGTGCTGGGCATCTATTTCTGGGCCAACAACCAGACGCTCGTACAGCGCGTGTTGAGCGCGCGGAGCGTCGACGAGGGCCGCAAAGGGGTGATGTTCGCCGGAGCGCTGACGCTGGCCACCCTGTTCATCATCGTCTTTCCGGGCGTTATCGCCCGCCATCTCTTCCCGGGCATCGAGAAACCCGACATGATCTATCCGACGATGGTGCTGCGCCTGCTGCCCACGGGGTTACTGGGGATCATGCTTTCGGCGCTGCTCGCCGCGCTGACGTCGACGCTGAGCGCCATTCTGAACTCCACGTCGACGCTCTTCACGATGGATTTCTACGCCAAGATCGACAAGCGGGCCGACGAACGCAAGCTGGTGCGCGTCGGCAAGCTGGCTTCGCTGGTCATCATCGTGATCGCCGCCCTCTGGGCTCCGCAGATCGGACGTTTCGGTTCGCTGCTCAAATATTACCAGGAGATGCTCTCCTACATTGCGCCTCCCGTCGTGGCGGCTTTCCTGATGGGCGTTTTCTCGCGCCGCGCCAACGGGCGGGGAGCCTTTGCGGGGCTGATCGCCGGACTGGTCGTCGCGGCGGCGATGCTCCTCTGGCGCACGGAGATCTTCGGCGGGATGCACTTTCTGTTGATCGTGCCGTTCCTGCTGGTCTTCAGCCTGTCGGTGATCTGGGCCGTAAGCCGTACGGCTCCCGCGCCCCAGCCCGACAAACTGATCGACACGACCTTTTCGGCGGCGGATTTCCGGGCTGAAACCCGCTCGCTCGCGGAGGTTTCCTGGTGGCGCAACTACCGCGTATGGGGCGGGGTGCTGCTGGTTCTGTGTATGCTTATTCTCATAATATTCCGTTGATATGAAACTGAAGAAATACGAAAAAAATCCGATCATCGCTCCCAATCCGGCCAATGCCTGGGAGAATCTCGTAACCTGCAACCCGGGGGTCATCTACGACGACGGCCGGTTTTACATGCTCTACCGCGCCGCCGGCGACGACAAGGAACATGTCATCCGTTTGGGGCTGGCCGTCAGCGAGAACGGCTTCGACTTCCGCCGTGTCGGCGATTCGCCGGTATTCGGTCCCAGCGCGGACGGTCCCGACGGAGGGTGCGTCGAAGATCCGCGCATCGTGAAGTTCGACAATGAGTTTTACATTACCTACGCCTACCGCGCCCATGCCCCCGGGCAGTACTGGACTTTCGCGCACGACGTGGTGCGTCTGCCCCAATGCGGAGCTTATGCGCCGGCCGCCATGGCGCAGAACCTGGGAAATACGGGGCTTGCCGTGACGTCCGACTTCCGGAATTTCCGCCGGCTGGGGCGGCTTACGTCGCCCGTGCTCGACGATCGGGACGTGATCCTTTTCCCGGAGAAAATCGGCGGGAAGTTCGCCATGATGCACCGTCCCAAACAGTTCGTGGGCGAACGTTACGGGGTGAAATACCCTTCGATCTGGCTGAAGTTCTCCGACGACCTGCTGGCCTGGGAGGACAAGCCCAGCCATCTGCTTATCGCCGGCCGCGAAGGAACCTGGGAGGAGAAGATCGGCGGAAGCACGCCGCCGATCCTGACCGAGGCGGGGTGGCTGACGCTCTACCACGGGGTAGCCGACGGAGGCACGGCCGAATACCGCGTCGGGGCGCTGCTGCTCGACCGGGAGAATCCGCTGCGGGTGCTGGCCCGGACGCCGGAACCGATCCTCGAACCCGAATTTTTCTATGAAACCGAAGGTTTTTACAGCCATTGCGTCTTCCCGACCGGCAATGTGGTCGTCGACGGCGTGCTGTACGTCTATTACGGCGGAGCGGACAAATATGTAGGCGTTGCGACCTGCCGGCTGGAGGAATTATTAAATTATTTGACGGAGAAATGCCGTTGCGAATAGCCCTTTTGCGGTTTGTTTTCATAAAAGTATAATCAATCAGCGATTTTCTAAAACAGTTCTTCCGTAGCAGCATGTTACTTTGCAGTGTCCGGTGCAGTTCCCGGAACCGCCCCGGACCGTATCAATAAACTACTCTAATCTAAAACTTATGAAAATGAAATTTTACCTGATCGTTCTCTCCCTGCTGGCGGTCTGCCTGTGGGGGACGGGAGACGTCCGCGCCCAGTCCGCATCACGGAGCATGACCGTGACGGGCAAGGTCGTGGATCAGAACGGCGCCGCCGTAACGGGCGCGTCGGTTGTCGTCGTCGGCACGACGAAAGGAACCACAACCGGGGCCGACGGAGCCTTTTCATTGACCGGAGTGGCTTCGGACGCCCGCCTTGCCGTCAATTTCATCGGCTATAAAACGCAGACGGTGGAGGTCGGCGGCCGCACCTCTTTCAACATCGTGCTGGTCGAGGAGGCCACGGCCGTGGACGAAGTGGTGGTCGTGGGTTACGGACAGGTCAAGAAGAGCGACCTGACGGGTTCCGTGGCCTCGGTCAAGGCCGAGAAACTCACCGACATCCCGGCCAACTCGATCGACGGGCTGTTGCAGGGCCGCGTGGCCGGCGTGCAGGTGGTCAACTCCTCGCAGGACCCCGGCGCCTCGTCGACGGTCCGCATCCGCGGCAACTCGTCGCTCAACGGTTCGAACGCTCCGCTGGTGGTCATCGACGGATTCCCCTGGGGCGATGCCGGCGACCTGAAACAAATCAACCCGCAGGACATCGTTTCGATGGAGGTGCTCAAGGATGCCTCGGCATCGGCCATCTACGGATCGCGCGGCGCCAACGGCGTGATCCTCATCACCACGCGCAAGGCGCAGGAGAACGTGACGCGCATCACGCTGCGCCAGCAGACGACCGTTTCGGGATTCAGCTCCGAGCTGAACCTCTGGCGCGATCCCGTGCTGATGGCGATGCTCTCGAACGAAAGCAGCATCAACGCCGGACTGACGCCGACCTACATCGGTGCGACCAATGCCAACGGCGTCTATTATCCCTCGATTGCGGAGTTGCAGACGACCTGGACGACCAACACGCGCTGGGACGACCTGGTCTTCCGCCCGACGCCCGTGTCGAACAACACCACCGTACAGGTGCAGAGCAGCAACGACTGCACGATGTTCCAGGCCAGCGCCAACTACTACCTCGACAACGGCATGTACATCGAGGACACCTACCGCAAATACGGCGGTAATTTCTCGGTCGAGCACAAGCTGCTGGACAACCTGCGCATGAAGGCCAGCGCCAACATCACCAGCAACAAGCGTCACAACAACGGCGGACTGGCCTACTGGCGCAACCCGATCTTCCCAGTCTACGACGACAACGGCGATTACTGGCTGTACGGTGCCCAGGACTATTCGCATCCGCTGGCCCTGACCAATTTGCAGAAGAACGATTCGAAGGGGTTAGACATCATCTCGTTCGCTTCGGTGAACTGGGACGTGCTTCCCTGCCTGAACGTCATGGCGCAGTTCAACTACAAGCACGGCGAACAGATCACCGACAAATATTTCCCGAAGAAGTATTCCGAGACGGGCGTGTTCAACGACGGTTACGGGTCGATCGACAACTGGAAGGACGACAACATCGTTTTCGAAGCCTACGCCACGTTCGATCGGACTTTCGCTGAAAAGCACCGGCTGACGGTGATGGGCGGTTACTCTTACGAGAACTACCAGTCGCGCAGTTCGTCGCTGGCCGCCAAGGGCTTCATCAACGAATCGCTGGGCAACGAGAACCTCGCCGCGGGCGATTCGGAGACCTATTCGATCGGCAACGGCTCCTACAAGACCGAGCTGGTCTCGGCCCTCACGCGTATCAACTACACGTTCGACAACCGGTTCCTCTTCACCTTCACGGCCCGCGCCGACGGTTCTTCGAAATTCGGCTCCAACAACAAGTGGGCCTTCTTCCCCTCGGGGGCGTTCAGCTGGAAGATGCACGAGGAGCGGTTCATCCGGAACCTGAACGTTTTCGACGTGCTGAAGATCCGCGCCTCCTACGGTATTTCGGGCAACCAGGGCATTTCGGCCTACCAGACGCTGAGCCGCTACGGACAGCACAAGTATTTCAACGGAGGCAAGTGGGTGACGGCCATCGGACCCGGCTATCAGTCGGGTTACACGGGGCAGGACGGCATCTATGCGCTTTGGAGCGGCATCCCGAACAAGGGGCTGAAGTGGGAGACCACCGCGCAGGTCGACCTCGGACTGGACATGTCGTTCTTCGGCAACCGTCTGAACGTGACTTTCGACTGGTACGACAAGCGCACCTCGGACCTGCTGCGCGAGCGCAACATCGCGCCTTCGTCGGGTTACGACAAGATGTGGGTCAACGACGGCGAGATCCGCAACCGCGGCATCGAACTGACGATCGACGGCGTGGCGTTCCAGAACCGCGACTGGCGCGTGGGCGGCACCTTCGTCTTCTCGCGCAACCGCAACAAGGTGCTCAGCCTCGGAAACGCCGTGCAGACCGGTCTGAAAACCGACCTGCGGACCGGCATGCAGTATGAATATTACGGCAACCAGAGCGAACAGTTCCGCGCCTATACGAATATCCTCGCCGTAGGGCAGCCGATGTACGTCTTTTACGGATACAGGACCGACGGCATCGTGCAGTCGCTGGCCGAGGGCCTGAGCGCCGGCCTTTCGGGCGACGACGCCCAGCCGGGTGAGTTCAAGTATGTGGATATTTACGACGGCGACGGATTGGAGACCGTCGACGAGAACGACATGTGCATCATCGGCGACCCGAATCCCGACTGGATGGCCTCGCTGGGCATCGACGTTTCGTGGCGCCGTTTCGACTTCAGCATCTTCTTCAACGGCGTCTTCGGCAACGACGTGCTGAACACCAAGCGTTTCGACCAGCCGAGCAATATGCCGATGCGCTGGACGACCGACAACCCGACCAATTCCTACCCGCGGCTGAACGCCAACCGCCAAACCAAGCTCTCCGACTGGTGGGTCGAGGACGGTTCGTTCGTGCGCATCCAGACCATGACGCTGGGATATTCGATCCCCTTCTCGAAGAAGGATGCGGCACGCAAGATACGCCTCTACGTCAGTGCCGACAATCTCTACACCTTCACCGGCTTCGAGGGCTACGATCCCGAAGTGGGGATGACGGGTATCTATTCGGGCGGCTATCCGCGCCTGCGCAAATGGACGTTCGGAGCCGACTTCACCTTCTAAACATTGCCAACCATGAAAATCAAACACCTTATACTTGCGTTCGGGGGAGCCTCTCTCCTGGCGGCCTGCAATCTGGACGAGTATCCCTACGGCTTCTACTCCGAGGACAACTTCTACAAGACGGAGGCGGACGCCGAGTCGGCCGTGAACTATATCTACGACGCGATCAATTACATCGAATATTCGCGTTCGATCGTCTTCCTGGGCGACATGAACACCGACGACATGGAGCCGAAAGGCGACGCCGCGGCGGCCAACAAGGAGCTGGACGGATGGAAGATCAACAATTTCAAGACCAACACCACGCTCGGCAATTTCTACAAGTACTCCTACATCACGATCAACCGTGCCAACGCCGTGATCAAGAAGGTGCCGGGGATGAACATCGACGAGGGCCGCAGGAACCGCTTCCTCGGCGAGGCCTATTTCATGCGCGCCTATTCGTATTTCAACCTCGCGCGCAACTTCGGCTGCGTGCCCGTCCACACGACGCCTGTCGAGACGCTCGAAGATACGGCCGTCCCCGCCGCCGAGTCGCTCGACGCCATGTGGAAGCTCGTCATCGAGGACTTCAAGACCGCCGGTACGCTGCTGCCGTTCTTCGCGGCGCCCGAAACGGGCCGTGCGGACCGCGCCGCGGCCTACGGAATGCTGGCCAAGGCTTATCTCTACATCGCATCGGCCAAGGAGCACGGCGTGCCCCAGTACGCCGCCATGTCGCACGACGTGGACGAATACTATGCCGAGGCGGTGAAATACGCCGGGCTGGTGGTCGACAATCCCGAGCAGACGGTCTTCCGTTTCGACGACAACCTGCTCGATATTTACGACGTCGAGCGGCCGGCCGGACCCGAGCATATCTTCATCATGTCGATGGACCGCACGGGAGAATCGGAGGGGCAGTATTCGAAGATCTCGAAAATGTACCTGCCCTATGTTTCGGGAGCCACGATCTATCTCAAGCAGGGCGATTCCGACCAGATGGTCCCGACCCACGACGGCTGGGGCGAGTACCGGACCGCGCTGTCGTTCTACGATGCGTTCGCCTCGGGCGACCGCCGTCACGACTGGCTGATCGTCGACAAGGTGTACGACGCCGCGGGCAATGTGGTGGCTTCGACGGCCGACGGCAAACTGAACTATCCGTTCTGCCGCAAATTCATCGACCCGAATTTCTCGGGAGACAAAACCTCCACGCGTCCCTACCTGCTCCGCTATTCGGACGTCGCATTGACCTATGCCGAAGCTGCCGGACCTACGGTCAAGGCGTATGAACTGGTGAACTTCATCCGCAACCGCGCCGGGCTGGGCGATCTGGAGCCGGGGCTGGACAAGGAGACGTTCCGGGAGCGCGTGATGGACGAGCGCCGTTTCGAACTGGCTTTCGAGGGAAACCGCTGCTATGACCTGCGCCGCTGGAACCGCCTGCACACGGACATCGCCGAAGCCAAGGGACAGGGGTTGAGCGCCGAGCAGATGGTGTTCTATCCGATCCCGTCCGTCGAGTCCGACCTGAACCCGAATCTTTAACCTTTTAAGAAAACGCAGAATTATGAACAAGCTGAAATATTTGCTGAGCGCTTTCGTCCTGCTGTGCTTCGCATCCTGCAAGGATGATCCGTGGGAAGATGTCGCCGACGGCGGCTGGAACCACGAGCGGTCGATCATCGACGTCAAGTTCGAGGGTCAGGCCGGAACGCCGACCATCACGGAGACCGATTCCGAAACGGGCGTCATCGAACTGCAACTGGCGTCGGACATGGTCGCGGACATGTCGAAGGTCCGGGTCGAAACGCTGACGCTCTCCTATAAGGCCACGGTCGCCTCGGGCGGGACGATCGACTTCACGAAGGGCGATCCGCAGATCGTCGTGACCTCTCCCAACGGCGAGTCGCGCACCTATACGCTCGAAATGACCGAGTTCACGGAGACGCTGACCGGGACGTATACGATCAGCAACCTCTGGGTCTACGGAGGCACGGGCGCCGCTTACGACTGTACGAAGCTCTACAAACCCGCCGACAAGTCGTGGTGCTGGAACGGCGAAGGCCGGGGACCCGCCGCCGAGATGGACAACTATCTGGTGTTCACGCTCGGAGAGATCCTCGCCGACGGCAATACGACCGGAACCTGCATGAACTGGGCCGGCGAGGACGCCAAAAACTGGGACTGTGTCTTTGCCGGGGCGTCGAACCCCGACACCGGAAAGCCGGTGGACCTGACGCAGTTCTACCGTCAGATTCCCAAGGGCGAAAGCACCTGGCTGCGCAACTATTCCGACGGGACGATCACCTTCACCGATGCCGACGGGAACAAGACCTCCTGCACGCTCGTGCCGAAGGGCACCTACCAGATGCCCAATGTGCCGCCGATTCCGCTGACGCTCGAATCCGAGGCCTTCAAGTTCAACCTGAAAGGCACGGAGGACTGGAACAACACCTACAACGATTACGGGGTCTTCGCCCGCAATCCGGTGACGTATTACATCGAGATCGTGAAGCAGCCGGCCGGTTTCGAGGTTCCCGAGGCGTCGAAGACGATCGAGGAGCCGGTCGATCCCGAACCGGAACCGGAGCCAGATCCGGAGGAGACCTCGCTCGCCGGAACCTACTCCGTAGGCCGTCTGACGGTCTACGGCGGTTCGGCCGACCCCGCGTTCGTCAACCCGGCGGACAAGAGCTGGGTGTGGGACGATTCGATCGGGAAGGAGTCCGACAACATCCTGGCAATGACCGCCACGGGCACCGACGACGCCGGCCGCGAGACGGGCGAGTGCGAATACCTGCCCGGTGAGGACGGCGGATACTGGAATTACATCCTCAAAGCCGACTATAACAAGGAGGGAACGGGCGCTCTCGACCTGACCAAATATTACGGCCTGCTGCCCCACGGCAAAAGCGCCTACGTATATGACGCCGAAGCCGGAACCGTGGTGTTCACCTCGGGAATCGTCTCCATCACGGCGAAGCTCCTGCGGGAGGGGGATTACAGCTACGGCTCCTCGACGCTCAGCGTTCCCGGAATCGCCTTCGACTTCGCTCTGCCCGGGCAGACGACGCAGGGGGCCTATCCCTGGACCGATTACGACCGGTTCGCCGTCGGGCCGCGCAACTACGTGATGCTCTTCAACAAGCAGGCGGAAGCCGGCGAATGATCCGATAACGTCCGCATGCAGGTCCGGCCTGCATGCGGACTTATAACCGATGCCTATGAAAAACTTCGGAAACCTTCTGCTCGCATGCATGGCGGCGCTGCTGGGGGCCTGTGCGGGAGAATCCGCCGGGAAATGCGACGCCGTGGTGCGTATCGACGCCGACAGCGTCGTCAATCGCGGCTATATCGGCAACGGGGTCCAGTGGGACCCTTATGCCCTCGATTACGGACAGGGGCGCGTCGAAATCAGCGATGCTGACTGGGCGAAACTCTATGCCCGGCTCGATTTCATGCGGCCGGCCTTTATCCGCGTGATGACCAACACGACCTCGGTCGTGCGCAACGGACGGCTCGATCGCATGCGCGGATTCGAACACCTCTCGCACATACTCGGCTACTGCCAGTCGCGCGGCGTGACGGTGATGTTCGGCGACTGGGGCGGATCGCTCATGTACGCCCGGGCCGGGACGGTCAACCGCACGCTGCTGGACCACGCCGCGGCCTATGTCGCCTGGCTGGTCGGCGAAAAGGGCTATGACTGCATCCGTTACTACAACCTCGTCAACGAACCCAACGGCTTCTGGTCGGCGGCCGACGGCGATTTCGACCTGTGGGCGAAAGCCGTGAGTTATTTCCGCGGGCGGCTCGACGCCGAGGGGCTTGCCGGGAAAGTGGAGCTGGTCGGTCCCGACGCCGCGATCTGGGGACCCGAAGAGGCGTGGTGGGTGAGCCGCAGCCGCGATGAGCTGGGCGACAGGATCGGCCTGTACGACATCCACACCTATCCGTCGAAATGCACGGTCAACTCGGGGGAGTACACCCGTATCCTGGAGGCTTACCGCAGGGAGGTTCCCGCCGGGAAGAAGATCGTGATGGGGGAGATCGGCTTCAAGTTCGTCGAGCCGGCCGATTCGCTTTTGCAGGCCGAGAACCTGCGCCGGGCCGCAGCGCATCCGAACGCCTCGACGGACGATTCGCAGATGTTCGTATACGACCCTATGTACGGCACGGACATGGCCGATGCGTTGTTCCAGACGATTCATGCGGGCTATTCGGGCTGCATCGCGTGGATGCTCGACGATGCGATGCACTTCAAGGAG
>ERZ791861.1337-NODE-1337-length-12136-cov-3.888089_pt1 | contig 12136 bp, 5 predicted proteins | sample MGYA00510283_ERZ791861 | MGnify/ENA primary metagenome ERZ791861 (study PRJEB30046, sample SAMN00792074) | human gut metagenome | study: EMG produced TPA metagenomics assembly of the A metagenome-wide association study of gut microbiota in type 2...
TGGGTCTCGTCGTCCCACTCGAACAGCGGGAAGTCGATGACCCACAGCGGAGCGAACTTCTTCGGGTCGCGCAGGCCCAGCTGCTGAGCGACCTCCAGACGCAGGGCGCAGAGCTGGGTGAGGGTCTTGAATTTCTTGCCGCAGAGGATTAGCACCAGGTCGCCGGCTTTTGCGCCCGCGCGTTCGGCCATCGCCCGCACCTGCTCGGGCGAGTAGAATTTATCGACGGACGACTTGACGTTGCCGTCCGCTTCGACGCGGATCCAGACGAGTCCCTTGGCACCGATCTGCTGGCGTTTGACGAACTCCGTGAGGGCGTCGATTTGTTTGCGGGTGTAGCCGGCGCAGCCCGTCGCGGCGAAGCCGGTGACGTACTCCGCGTCGTCGAAAACCGCGAAGCCGTGACCTTGGGCCAGGTCCGTCAGGTCGGCGAACTCCATACCGAAGCGCAGGTCGGGTTTGTCCGAGCCGTATTTCTCCATCGCTTCGATCCAGGGCATGCGGCGCAGCGGCTCCGTAAGTTCGATGCCCATCACTTCGCGGAACATGTGCTTGGCCCAGCGCTCGAAGATTTCGAGCACGTCCTCCTGCTCGACGAACGACATTTCGCAGTCGATCTGCGTGAATTCGGGCTGGCGGTCGGCCCGCAGGTCTTCGTCGCGGAAACAGCGCACGATCTGGAAGTATTTGTCGTAGCCGGCGACCATCAGCAGCTGCTTGAGGGTCTGGGGCGACTGGGGCAGGGCGTAGAATTGGTTGGGGCTCATGCGGCTCGGGACGACGAAGTCGCGGGCGCCTTCGGGCGTGGAATTGACCAGGTAGGGGGTTTCGATCTCCAGGAAACCTTCGTCGCTCAGGAAGCGGCGAATCTCCTGGGCCATCTTGTGACGCAGGATCATGTTGCGCTGCAGGGGAGGACGGCGCAGGTCGAGGTAGCGGTATTTCATACGCAGGTCGTCGCCGCCGTCCGAGTTCTCCTCGATGGTGAACGGGGGCACTTCGGCCTCGTGCAGCACCACGAGCTTCGAGGCGACGACTTCGATGTCGCCCGTAGGCATCTTCGGGTTCTTGGACGAACGCTCTACCACGCGGCCTTCGACCTGAAGGACGTATTCGCGGCCCAGTCCGCCGGCCACGGCCTTGACATCGGCCGGAGAGTGTTCTTCGACGACGATCTGGGTGATGCCGTAACGGTCCCGCAGGTCGATGAAGGTCATCGCACCCAGGTTGCGGACTTTCTGCACCCAGCCGGCCAGGGTGACCGTTTCGTTTACATTTGCGGCACGCAACTGGCCGCAGGTATGGGTTCTGTACATGGTCGTATCTGTTTTTTTCGTTGTTGTCGTATTGTGATTCACAAAGGTAGTGAAAACGAAGGTATAAAAAACAAACTCGCGCGTTTTTTATACCGGATGCCATCTCTTTCCTTCGACAGGGGAGGTGTGCGAGGCTGAATCCGGCGGGTTCGTCGGGAGGGGTGGCGGCGACTTTCCGTCTTTTGTAAAGGAAGAAAAGTGAGTGCGGAGTGGTGCGAACTAATTCGTTTCTTGTCGGAATTCCTGCTATTTACGAATACAGGCAGAACGGAAGAGAGGCGGCGATGTGGAGCCGGGTGAAAATTAGAGGCATATCGGATTTTCCGTTAAATTATTAATTTTGCCGAAAAACCGAAACGATGGAACAGCAGCAAACCGATGAAAAATTCATGCGCCTGGCACTAAACGAGGCGGAAAAAGCGTTAGAAGAGCAGGAAGTACCCATCGGTGCCGTGGTGGTCGCGGACGGACGTATCGTCGGTCGGGGGCACAACCTGGTCGAAACCTTGGCGGACGCTACGGCTCATGCGGAAATGCAGGCCCTGACAGCCGCAGCCTCGACCGTCGGAGGCAAATACTTGTCCGAATGTACGTTGTATGTGACGGTCGAGCCTTGCATCATGTGTGCGGGGGCGATTGCGTGGAGCCAGGTAGGGCGGGTGGTCTATGGCGCCGACGATCCGAAGCGTGGCTATCGCCGCTATTCGGAGCAGGTGTTTCCGCCCCGAACGACGGTGACGCGGGGGGTATTGGCCGAGGAGTGCGAGAGGCTCGTCCGTTCGTTCTTCGCTGCGTTGAGAAGGTGATTTTTGGAAAGTGCCGAAAAAAAACTAAATTTGCATTCCCTGCTTTCCGGCGGGAGTTTCGACGGATGGTTGCGACCTACAGGACGGGGCGATATTTCCGATGGGTTTGCAGGGAATGGTGATAAAAATGGACGGAACCAATTTTAACCTATAATTTATACAATATTTATGAAAAAACTTTTGATTTCCGCGCTTGCCCTGTTCGTTGTGGGGTCTGTGGCTGCGCAGGAAGGATTGGGCGAAACTTACAATAAGGCTGTCGCCGCTTACAATTCGAAGGATTTCGCATCCGCAGCTACGGCTTTCGAAACGCTTATCGATCAGGGGCTCGATTCCGAGGATCTCGATGTCCAGAGTTGGGTTGCAACGGCCAAGAAGAGTGTGCCGGTGTGCTATTTCCAAATGGGTCTTACGGCTGCTAAGGGAAATGATTTCAACACGGCGGTCGAGAATCTTACCAAGTCGGCCAATAAGGCGGCTCTTTACGGTGAGTTGCAGCAGGAGCGTATGTCGAATATGTTGATGGCGAAGATATATCTGATGTGGGGCGGAAAGCCTTTCAACGAAAAGAACTACGCCGAGGCTGCTGAAATTTTCGCCAAAGGTTATGCCGCCGATCCGAAAAATATGGAGATGGCCAACTTCTTGGGCATTTGCTATTGCGAGCTGGGCGACTTCCAGAAAGGTTTGGTTATTTTCAACGAAATCGCTTCTCAGGACAACCCCAAATATGCGGAGGATGTCGTGAAGGCAAAGGAGAACATCAAGCTCTATACCAATAACCGTATTGCCAAGTTGCAGGGCGAGAATGATTTCGACGGTATTATCGCCGTTGCCGACGAGATGCTGGCCGTGAATCCGCAGGATGCGCTGGCCCAGAAGATTCGTTTGCAGGCACTCTTCGACAAGAAGGATTACGCTGGCGTGATCGCTTCTGCTGAGGAGGCTGCTGCCGGGCAGACCGACGAAGAGGAGCGCAGCGACGTTTATTTCATTTTGGGTGCAGCTTACAATGCCCGCACGATGCCCCAGCAGGCGATCGACGCCCTTTCGAAAGTAACGGCCGGTGCGAATGTGGCTGCGGCACAGAAAACGGTGGCACAGCTTAAGGAGAACGCAGCCAAAGCGAACAGTTAGCGGGGTATTCCTGTTTTTGAAATGCGGGGCAGACTTTTTCGGAAGTCTGCCCCGTTTTATTCGAAAGGGCTTTGACTTCCGGGATGCACGCGGGGGCGGTTCAGCGGATGGTTTTGCACTTTATCGCGGCGGGTCGGTTGTCGGGCCGATTCAGGAGGAGCGGGAGCCTTTGTGCCGCAAGTCGGGGCGGTGGCGGTGAGCCGGCCGGTCGGGTTCCGGTTTTCCTGTCCTTTCGTACGGAAGGTTTCCCGAACAGCCTGCGGACAATATCCGGAGAGGTTTCGGGTCGGTTTGCTGTCTGCCTCTCCGCCCAATGGCGGGCCCTACTCTTCGTTCTTTTCCTGGTTTATCCGCACGTTTTGCTGGATGCGCCGCAGTCCGCTGCGTGCGAGAGGTGTATTGCCGAACCGCAGGAGAAACTCCTCTTCGCTCATTGCGAGCCACTCCCGATCCGAAATCGTCAGCGGGTCGAACAGGGGATCGAAATGCGGCGAGCGGTGCATGGGGGCTTTTTGGTTGTGGGGACAGCAGCTCTGGCAGCGATCGCAGCCGAAGATCCATCCGTCGAGGTCGGGCAGGGCGCTGTCGGACTCCTTTTCGATCGTACGACAGGAGATGCAACGGTTCGTGTCGATCACCTTGGGCGCGACGATGGCTCCCGTCGGACAACTGTCCAGGCAGTTCCGGCAGCGGCCGCAACGGGCTCCTGCGAACGGGGCATCGTACTGGTCGGACGGCAGGGTAAGTACCAACTCGCCCAGCAGGACATAGGAACCGTATTGGGGCGTGAGCAGCAGGGATTGCCGCCCGATCCAGCCCAGACCCGCTTCGACGGCCAGTTGTTTTTCCAGCAGCGGAGCCGTATCGACGAACGTGCGGCCCGTGAGCCCGGGGTATTGCCGGCGCAGGGCTTCGAGCATCGTGCCCAGCATCCCCTTGAGGACGGGGTGGTAGTCGCGGTTGCGGGCGTAGGAGGCGATTTTTGTGCGACACCCGGGCGGATAACCTTCGCCCAGCGGGTTTTTGTAGCTCACGGCGCAGACCACGACCGTCTGCGCCCCTTCGACCAGGCGTCGGACGTCGAAGCGTTTGTCGAGGTTGCGTTCGAGGTATTCCAGCGAGGAACCGTAGCCTTTGGCGAGCCATTCGCGGAAGTAGGATTCGTTCTCCGCAAGATGCTTGCAGGGCGTGATTCCGCAGAGGTCGAAGCCTGCATTCTCGGCAAGTTTTTTGATGTATTGACCAGAGATCATGGCGATAATTCGGCTCAAAAATAGTGTATTTACGGCAAATAATAGTAAATTTGCCCCGAGTATATTCTCATTTTAATTCGAAAGAAAATGACTATCCATACACTTTACGAACTGGTTCAGCACAGTGTAAAGAGTTTTGCATCGAAAGTCGCTTTTGCCATGTACGGCGGGGAGGAGCTCTCCTATGCCGAGGTGGGAACCCGCGTCAAACACGTGCAGGACCTTTTGATCGGAGCCGGTTTGAAAGCGGGCGACAAGGTGGCGCTGTTGAGCAGCAACATGCCCAACTGGTGCGTTTCGTACCTGGCCGTCACCTCTGCCGGCATGGTCGCCGTGCCGATCCTGCCCGATTTCTCGACCGAAGAGCTGGAGATGATTATCGCCCACTCCGAGGCCAAGGCGCTGATGGTTTCCGACAAGCTCTTCGCTAAATTGGCGAAGTCCACGATCGAATCCCTCCATATCGTGATTCGTACCAAGAATCTGGGCGTGATCGCCTCCCGTCCTGCGGCGGAGAAGGGAGCGGTCGGAATTCCGAATCCCGAAGACCTCGCGGTCATCATCTATACCTCGGGTACGACGTCGCGTCCCAAGGGCGTGATGCTCTCCCACGCGAATCTCTGTGCGCAGATCTCCATGAGCGCTGCCATTTTCCCGATCTTTCCCGACGATACGTTTCTCTCGGTGCTGCCGTTGGCGCACACCTACGAGTGCTCGATAGGTATGATCTATCCTTTCTCGATGGGGGCCCGGGTCGTTTACCTGGATCGTCCGCCTACGGCCTCGGTTCTGATGCCGACGCTTGCCGAGGTACGGCCTTCGGTGATGCTCATCGTGCCGCTGATTATCGAAAAGATTTATCGCCATCAGATTCTCGCCAAGTTTACCTCCAGCGGATTCTGGCGTGCGCTCTACAAGATCGATTTCATGCGCCGTTATCTGCATCGTGTCGCGGGTAAGAAGTTGATGAAGGTCTTCGGCGGGCGGCTGCGCTTCCTCGGTATCGGGGGTGCGAAGCTGGACGGCGGCGCCGAGAAGTTCCTGCTCGAAGCCCGTTTTCCGTACGCTATCGGCTATGGTTTGACGGAGACGGCACCCCTGTTGGCCGGTGCGGCTCCCTCGCAGGTGCGCCTGGGTTCGACCGGGCCTGCCGCGCCGGGCGTCGAGCTGCGGTTGGAGAACGTCAATCCCGAACCCCGCCAGGGCGAGATCGTTGCCAAGACGCCGAGCGCCATGATCGGTTACTATAAGAACCCCGACGCTACGAAGGAGGTCTTCACCGAGGACGGATGGTTCCGTACCGGAGATTTGGGCGAATTTTCGGCCGACGGGTGGCTCTATATCAAGGGCCGGCTGAAGAATATGATCGTCGGTCCCAGTGGTGAGAATATCTATCCCGAGGATATCGAGAGCGTCCTCAATTCGCACGTCTGCGTCGCCGATTCGGTGGTTACCGAGCACGAAGGCCGCCTGGTGGCGCTCGTGCATTTCAATACCGACGCTCTCGAAGCCAAGTTCGACGGCTGGAAGGAGGATTTCGAGAATTGGAAGGAGAATCTCAAGAAGGAGGTCGTCGATTATGTGAATTCCAAGGTCAATCGTTTCTCGCGTATCTCCGAGGTCGTGGAGGAGAAGCAGGAGTTCGTCAAGACTCCGACGCAGAAGATCCGACGTTTCCTCTATACCAAGCGCAACCCTCACCAGAAACACGAAATGTCCAAGCGGTAGGGGTGTGTATGCAGTTATGATTCAGGTGCAGATTTCGGTTTGCGCCTGAATCTTTTTTCGGACGGTCGGGTTGCTTCCCGATCGTTTCCTTTGGCCGGAGCTCGTCCCGACTTTCCGATAGAGCTGAGCTGTGTCTGTGTCGGGGCAGTGCGGACCGGATGCCGCTGTTTCGGTTCCGTATGCTCGTTCGTGTCTGTTGCCTCCGGCGGAATGTGCAGCGGTCGAGGTTTTACCGGAGCGTCTGTTTTTCGGATCCCGATTTGTACGGCACACCGCCGCTTCGCGTTGTCCGGTTTCCCGGGAAGAGGGATTTCTTGCAGCGTGAACTTCGCAATTTCTACTTTGAGGGTTGCGGACGCTGAAGGCGTTGGCAAAATAAAATCGGAAAAGACGCACGGGTCTTTTCCGATTTCGTTGTATGGATTGTTCGCAGTCGGCAGGACGGATTTTTCCCGGATCATTCGGGAATTTGCACCGAGTCCGACGGTGTGGACAGATCGGGATGGATCAACTCGTTTTCATAAATGCCCAGCGTGCGGTAGTAGTCGTTGAGCTGGGCCAGCACGTCTTGGCGTCCCATGTAGGCCGCCAGATAGTAGAGCCGGTCGAGCGATTGCATCTTGTCGATGAGTGTCTGCGTGACCATATCGCCCTGAATGCCTTGGAAATCGAGGTAGTAGTCGATATACTGCATCAGGTTGCGGGCATAGCTCATCAGCAGGCCGTCGCCCTTGTCCGGGGCACCGGCCATGTAGTAGCCTTCGATGAAGGGGAGGGTGTTGGCGTCGGTGTAGCGGATCTGTTGGGGCGGCAGTTTTTCGAGTCCCATGTCGAGCAGCCGGATCGCCTGTGTCGAATCCCCACGGAAAACATACTCCTTGGCTGCACGGGCGAAGGATTCGCGGGCTTTCGAGGCGCTCAGGGTATGTTGGATGGTGTGGTCGGCGTAGGTTCGGGGATCGCTCAGGTTTCCGTAACGGAATGTTTCGGTCAGCAACGGCGTTACGTAGTCCGGATCGACACGCCCGATCTCCTGCACGTTCCTGCATGGCGTGTAGATCGGTACCAGCCGGTAAGTGTAACCGTCGAACTGGAGGTAATCGAGCAGCCCGAGCGATTGCAACGTGTAAACCTGTGTGAAATGGATCGGACGCTTCCAGTCGAAATGGGCCAGCATGTCGAGCAGCATCATCTCGCTCTTGTCGATCGCCCGTTTGGGCAGTTCCATGTAGATCGTATCCACCATCAGGTCACGATCGGCTTCCTTGACGATGCCCGAGGCGATCGCGTTGTCCTTGTTTACGGGCAGGGCGAAACGGTTGCTCGGCAGGTAGTCGATTTTGCTTCCGTTGCTCAGAACAAGTTTGGTGCGCGGATCTTCGTTGCGGATAAAATCGATGGCCTCTTTCAGCTCCAACGGGCGGTCCACGATGTTTTCTATGGGCAGCATGTCGTTGGTGTAGGTGTATTTGCTGCGTGGCAGCGTGAAGGGGATGCCCGGCGCATCGTTGGCTTTGGTTTTCAGTTCGTCGATGTACCATTCGGCGCCCAGGTAGCTCGTGTTCATGATCCGTACGTCCGGGCGCACGCCGTCCACCTCCTGATTGAACCACAGGGGGAAAGTGTCGTTATCCCCGTAGTTGATGACGATGGCGTTGGGCAGTACCGATTGCAGGTAGTTCCAGCCGATGTCGCGGGCTATCGTGCGGTGCGAACGGTCGTGGTCGTCCCAGTTCTGGGCCGCGAGAATGCCCGGTACGACCATGCAGACGACCGTAGCGGCTACGGGAGCCATGAGGCCCTTGCGTCGGGTGCCCCAGACGATCAGGTCGCGCACGGCGAGTACGCCCAGGCCGATCCAGATGCAAAAGGCGTAGAATGAACCCGCATAAACATAGTCGCGTTCGCGCGGTTCGTTGGGCGAGGTGTTGAAGTAAACCACCAGCGCGATGCCCATCATCACGAAGAGCCACATGACGATCGAGAAGTTGCGCGGATCGCGGTTGAGCTGATAGATCAGGCCGATAAGACCCAACAGGAAGGGGAGGAAATAGTAGGTGTTGCGCCCCTTGTTATTCGCTATTTCGTCCGGCAGGTTGTCCTGCGGTCCGAGGTAAAGCTCGTCGATCCACTTGATGCCAGAGAGCCAGTTGCCGTCGGTGATGATCGCGTCGGTAGGCTGGATGTCGCTCTGGCGTCCCACGAAATTCCAGAGGAAATAGCGCCAGTACATGTGGTTGAGCTGGTAGGTGAAGAAATAGTTGAGATTCTCGCGGAACGTCGGCTCCACGATTACCAGCGGTTCGTAGCCCGAACCGTCGTCCCAAAGCGTCCGGCGTCCGAAATCGAGTACTTCGATCTTGTTCGGGCGTCCCTGCGCGTCGCGGACGATTTCGCCGTTTTCATCCCGTTCGTAATCGGTCCGGGTGCGGTAGGCGCTCCATGATTTGTAACTCTCCTTGCTGGCAGCGTAGTTCCACATACGGGGGAACAGATGCATGAACTCGTCGGGGTGTTCGTACCCGGAGATGATCGAAACCGTTTTGTACTTGCCGTCATCGTCCAGGTAGCGGACATCCTTGTATTTGTAACCGGAGGTCGGGGCCGAGAACTGGGGACCGTAGAGCAGCGGTTTGTCGCCGTACTGGTCGCGGTTGAGCAGCGAATAGAGGGCGAACGGATTGCTCGGGTTGTTGCTGTTCATCGGGGGATTGGCCGCCGCGCGGATCGTAACCGATGCGTAGGACGAGTAGCCGATGAGGATCATCAGCGTCGAGAGCAGCACGAGATTGAGCACCGTGCGCCCTTTTTTATGGGTGAAATATACGCCGATGCCGAGCGCTCCCAACAGGGCCACTACGAAGAACACGAGGCCCGAATTGACGGGCAATCCCAGTGAATTGACGAAGAAGAGGTCGAACAAGGCGCCGATATAGACCGTATGGGGGATGATGATACTGTTGATGAAAACCAGAATCGCGCCCGAAATGAGGGTGCTGACCGCAATACCTTTGAACGTGATGCGCTGCGTTTTGCGGAAATAGTAGATGAATACCAGCGCGGGAATGGTCAGCAGGTTGAGGATGTGCACGCCGATCGAAAGCCCCATCAGGTAGGCGATCAGCACGATCCAGCGCATCGAATGGGGCTGGTCGGCCTGTTCCTCCCATTTGAGCATGAGCCACACCACCAGGGCGGTGAACATCGACGAGAGGGCATATACTTCGCCTTCGACGGCCGAGAACCAGAAGGTGTCGGTGAAGGTATAGGCGAGTGCTCCGACCGCACCTGTACCCAATACGGCCACGATGTTGGCTTTTGTAAGCTCCGCGCCCTGACGGGTAAGGATGCGGCGTGCCAGGTGGGTGATCGTCCAGAAAAGGAACAGGATGCAGAACGCGCTGGCCAAGCAGTTCATGGCGTTCACCATGTGGGGTACATAGTACGTCGAGGGTGCCAGTATCGTGGCCAGGCGGGCCAGCAGCATGAAGAGCGGTGCTCCGGGCGGGTGCCCTACTTCGAGTTTATACGAGGTAGCGATGAATTCGGAGCAGTCCCACAGGCTCGAAGAGGGCTCCATGGTCAGCAGATAGGTCATGGCCGCGATAGCGAAGACGATCCAGCCGACGATGTTGTTCCAGCGTTTGTAGCTATTCATTTGAGTTTCGGTTTGTCCGCAAAACGGCATGTCCCCTGCGTGCGAAGTCGAACGTTCAGTTTTTTAGGGCAGTCCGTCGGATTTAAGTCTGTTGTTGTGTACAAATACGATGAAAGCCGGATGCAAAATCGATTTTGCCGGATTTTGCCGCAACGGGTTTCCTGTACTCTGCAAAGATACTAAGATAACGCTTAAATCGGGTGTTTATTTTTGTTTTTTGTTCGGATTCTTTGTTATCGTCGGTAAAGTATGGGGTGCCGCAGGCCGGAATCCGGGTATATGAGGTGCGAGATTCGTTCGATCTTCGGGGGATGCGGGACTCCGGTTGTCTGCCGGATTCTGAAATTTCAACAGAGAGGAGTGTGCGTTGGCAAAGGGAGAGTATATGCGGATCTGAATCGTGTTGTGGAATGAATTCGGAAAAATTTTTGTAAGGGATGTCGTCCTGAGAAAAACCGGTCTGATTATGAATCGGACCGGTTTTTTGTCTTCGGAGCAACTCCTAAAAGATCAATAGGAGTAATCCTCGCAGGGAAGTTTTCCGGTGTATTCGATTTCGAGCTCGGTATTTTTGTCGTCCTCGTCGATGGCTTTGAACGAGCCCGTAATGGTATAGTCGTCATTGCCGTTGGCGACGATTTTGAGAGTTCCCTCCGTGATTCTGTTCTTGATGATTCCGTAGGTGGGATCGTTGTAGTTCCAGAAGGATTTCGCCAGATCGAAAGTCATGTTCTCACCGGCGGCACCGCCCGTGTAGTCGCCGCTGGCGAGTTGCAGAGGATCTGTGGGCGCGAGCGTAATGTAGAACGTGATGCCGTATTCTTTTATCGGAGAGCCATCTTTCAGGCCGAGGAAGAATACATTGTCCCCATTGTAGTAGAGGTCGCCGACGGTCATGGTTGCTTTCGGTGCTTCCGGAGCCGGAGGAGTCGAATAGTTGTTGAAAGGTACTGTGCCGGTAAAATCGATCTTAATGGCTGTTTCCTGTCCGGTGTCGCTCGCTCCCCGGAGAGTGCCGGTTACGGTGTAGTTGTGGTTCCCGTTGTTTGTCACGGTGAGTGAACCTTCTTTGATCGTATTTTTGATCCGGTCGTTGAAATTCTCCTTGTCGATGAATGTCCAAGAGGATTTGGCTGCGTCGAGGGTCATCTCTCCGCTGCCGGTCGATACGGGGTAGTCGCCGCTGACGAGCTGCAGGGTCTCCGAAGCGGGTAGTTTGAACGAGAGCGACGCTTCGTAAGTATCTGTCGGGTTGGCGTCCTTGAGGGTCAGAGTATAGATATTGCCGTCGTAGTAGTCCAGGTTGCCGATGGTCATGGTCACCTCCGTAACAGTCGGTTCCACGGGTTCCGGATCGGCGTAGTCCTCGAAAGGAAGAGTGCCGGAAAAGTTGATTTTCAGAGCTGTGTTTTTACCGGTTTTATCGGATGTACCTTCCAGTGTGCCGGTGATCGTGTAGTTGTGGTCGCCGTTGCTGACGATGTGAATTTTGGTTCCCTCCTTGAGCCGGTTTTTGATCTTGTCGTTGTGGTTGTCCTTGTCGGTAAAGTTCCAGAATGACTTGCTCGCATCGATGGTCATCTCTTCGCCTGTCGTTGCTGCCATATAGTCGCCGCTGGCCAACAACGGTGAATCCGAAGCGGGCAGCTTCAAGTAAAAGGTTGTCTCGTAGAGATCGGCGGGATTGGCATCCTTGAGCTGGAGATAATAGATGTTGTCGTTGTAACGATACAGGGAGCCGGTGGACATGGTTACCTCAGGCACTTCGGGTGCGGGATCATCCGGAGTATCCGGATCATCCGGGTCTTCATAGTCTTCCGAGTAATCGGAAATCAGCAACCGACCTGTGAATGCGAACGCTACGCCCGCTTCGTTTTCCATAATGGAACCCCCGTCCTGAATGGAGCCGCCTTTCATGTGGCCTCTGATCGTGTAGGTCATGTTGTCGCCGATGGCGACTTCGAATTCTCCGGCTTCGGCAACGTATTGTGTCCATTTGGGGGCGACCACATTCCAGTTGGAACGGTATCTAGTCGTATTTTTATTGTTGAACGTATTTATTTCCCAAGTGGAGGAGGCGGTGTATTTCCCGGCCGGAAGGGTGAAGCTACCCTTTTCCTGTCGTGGGACATTGACATAAAAGCATACGCTACATCCGCGGGCAGAGTTGTTCAGGTCTTTCAGGTAGAGGAAATAAACGGCTCCGCCTTCTTTGCTGTATTCACTGTCATGCCCGTA
>ERZ791861.1340-NODE-1340-length-12116-cov-3.467374_pt1 | contig 12116 bp, 10 predicted proteins | sample MGYA00510283_ERZ791861 | MGnify/ENA primary metagenome ERZ791861 (study PRJEB30046, sample SAMN00792074) | human gut metagenome | study: EMG produced TPA metagenomics assembly of the A metagenome-wide association study of gut microbiota in type 2...
TTCTCTGACTATCCCAATTATACAGCGAACTTCGCTCTGGAACTCCATTGCGGGCGACACGACTGCATTCGCAAAGCCGGTTATCGGCACGAGTGTACCGGCGCCCGCATGGCGGGCGATTTTATCGAACACGCCGAGAGCGGTCAGCACGGCGGCAATGACGACAAGAGTACACGGTACAAGGCTCGACACCGTCTTTTCGTCCGCGCCGAGCGACTCATAGAGCATCGAAAATCCCTCGCCTATCGCGCAGATGAGCCCGCCTATCAAAAAAGCTTTCAGCAGGTTCATCAGCTTCGGGCTCGGCGGCGAGGCGCGCTTCGTCATTTTTTCATATTCCTTTCCGGACAGCGACATCATCTCATCTCCTCGCCTCTATTTTCTGCAAGCGCGAAAGAAATATACTGCCGCTAAAATAATTTACAAATGGTGACTTGACTTAATGAGTAATATTGCGATAAAATTATAAAAAACACTTGAGGAGCTTTGCAATGGCGCATCTTATCGAAGTCAAGGACGCATATAAAATATACAATCCCGGCGAAAATGAAGTTCACGCGCTCGACGGAGTTTCGCTGACCGTTGACCGCGGAGAATTTCTGATGATAGTCGGTCACTCCGGTTCGGGCAAATCGACGCTGATGAACATGCTCGGTCTGCTCGACATCTGCACGAGCGGCGAATATCTCATCGACGGCAAAGATGTTTCTAACCTGTCGGACGACGAGCTTTCGGAGATACGCAACAAAGAAATCGGCTTTATATTCCAGGGCTTCAATCTGATCCCGAGCCTCACGGCAAAGGGAAACGTTGAGCTGCCGCTGATATACAGAGGCGTAAAAAAAGAAGAGCGCGAGAAGCTCTCGGTCGACGCACTGCGCCGAGTCGGGCTCGAAAAGCGCATGAACCACCTGCCCTCGCAGATGTCCGGCGGTCAGCAGCAGAGAGTCGCAATAGCCCGCGCAGTCGCCGCGCGCCCGCCGATAATCCTCGCGGACGAACCGACCGGCAACCTCGACTCGCACTCCGGCAAGGAGGTCATGAAGATACTCCACGAGCTCAACGACGAGGGGCGCACGATAATCCTCATCACCCACGACAACGAGATCGCCGAAGAGGGAACGCGCGTTGTCAGAATATCGGACGGCAGGATAATTGAAGACCGACCGAGCAACAGAGTATAAAAACTCAGCAATGATTATAAGACAAAAATCCTATCCGCTATTGGATAGGATTTTTGTTGTGTGGGATACGTTGATAAAACTGGAATTGTTGAAAAATCTATTTTGGCTCCCCTGCAGGGGAGCTGGCTCGGCGAAGCCAAGACTGAGGGGTTATTTCGCTTCGATCAAAGTAAGTAGGAGCGGATATCATCCACCCGCGAAAATTGTAGCAATTTATTGATGCGTATTTGTAGGGTGCGGCGACCTCGACGCACCGATGCCGCGACAGCGGCACGAAATCTTCTGAAAAGTTTGTTTTGCAGATCGTAGGGACGAACTTCGTTCGCCCTTTAAAAATACGCACAAATTTTAGACTGCGTACCTCGTAGGGGCAGCCCTTGCGGCTGTCCGCTATCGGCGGTAGCCGATACAAATATTTAATTGATGTTAATTTCTCATCTACCTTCGCGTCATACAATAATCAAACAATATATACTACCCGCGTTTCGGCATTTTCTTTTTATTTGAAAAAGAAAACGTCTGCAAAAGAAAAGCAAAACAGGAGGAATCCCCCCTGTACCCCCTCAACGCCGCGCCGCAGTACACAGCTCGCGGCTCTCAGTTAGCAGCTCGGCACATTCGCCCGCAAACGCGCCGGAGCTTGAACGGGTGTGGGCTCGTGCGTCTTGCTTCGCAATCCGTCCCCTCGCTCCTCTAAGAAAGCTGTCAAACACTGCGACGAGGCTATGGAAAGCCTGACTCTATAAAGGATAACCGGGTCGCGCGCTTTTACTTTGAATGGGGAGCCTAAATAAAATCTGCAATAAATGGTCCCACAAGTACCATCGCGCCATTTGGGCATGAAAAAAGGACTGTCCGTTCAGACAGTCCTGATTTTTTATTCATCAGAGAACGTAGATGCGCACGCCTCTGTAGCCCCATGCACAGCACTCCTCATATGTGTTCATATAGAGGTCTACAGTGCAGGAATTTCTCTTTGCAAATCCGCCGGTGTCTGCCGCTATGCAGTAGCCGTAGACGAACTTGCCGTCAAGCGAGACGATATAAAGCTCGGTGCCGTAAGGGAACTGCTTGGGGTTGACCGCGATGTGTCCGGGCATCGGTTTGCGTCCGGATGCCGTTCCCGTGCCGCCGTAATATGCGGTTGCGGTGCCGTCAACTATTCTCTTGTAGTTCTTGGGCACGCCGTTTGCATCAAGCTGAACGCGCGCTGGAACTTTGAGCTCGGATATCGGCGTATGAGTCTTGAGTCTGATATTCTTGACGCGCTTGACTCTGCCCTTGAGGATGACCTCAGTCACCATCTGCTTGGTTATCTTTTCGTTGACGGTCTCGGAAGAGTCGAGGTCGCCGTTGACATATTTGTCTTTATAGGTGACTATCTTCTCGCCGTCCACGCCCTCGACGGAGACCTTTGTCTGGTCAACATAGAGGTCGGGGCTTCTCTTTGTGACTGTGTCGAACGGGATCTTGACGGTCTCGGTGCGCTCCTTGTACTCAACACGCAGGACGTTTATCTCCATGCCGTTGGTGAGCTCCGTATCGAGCGCGGGATCGGTCTCGTCATTCTCGCCGAGTGTGATGCCTGCGCGGGCGACTGCATCTTTGACAGTACCGGAGGCTATCTGGACATCATTTGATTTTCCGTCCGCTATAACAGTGACGCCGAATGAACGCTTGATTTCAAGTGTCTTGTCGCTGCTGACGAACTCATTGTCGGCGAGGTTTATCTCGTCGAACTTGCCGAGAGCCATGTTGTGCTTATCGAGCATCTGAGCCGCAGGACCGGCTCCGTTGAGGAAGTGCTCCTCGCCGTTGTCGATGACTTTGATGACCTGCGCGCGAAGGACGGTCACTGTGCAGTTCTCGCCGACTTCGAAAGAAGAGGTGTCGAGATAATCGTACTTGCCGAGTGACAGGGCGTCCGCGTTATCCTCAACAAATTTTTCAACTGAGTCTGCGCGGGTCGAAACTGTGTAGGCCTTTTTGCCTGCCTCGTTTACGGTGACTTTATAAGTCGCCGCAGCCGCGAATGCCGTTATCGTCACAACAGAGACGATAACCACAAGGGCTGAAACCGTTGCCAGAACTTTGCGTTTTGACATATTTCTCACGGGCAGTTTTGCAAAGAAAGCCTTGATATGCTCTAACATCAGGTAAAACTCCTTTGTTCTTTGCTTTGGGTTCCGTGGGTGTGCTGAGCCGTTTTTGAAACGACTCCTGCTATTATATTGACACAATCGGCATTTGTCAAATTTTTTGAGGCTCTCATTTTGTGCAGTTTGCACAAGAGCGTACTTGCAAATCAAATACGATAACGCTCAAAGTGTGGCACTGACCCTTGAAACCGCCCGTTAAAATGGGAAAAAATGGCTAAACTTTTGTGAAAAGTCCAAAAAGTTACAAATGGTTACAAATCAATGAAAATCCGTAACAAATTCGGCTCTTTGATGTTTTAGAAGAATCATTTTCAAGTTTCGCCAACCTGTTTCGTTGCGCACCAAACTATATCGCCAAAGAAAAATAAACAGGGCTTGTAAACCTCTCCGCTTTACATAATTTTACCTGTAAAAAAGGAGGAAAAAGTGTAAAGTAAAACGCTTTACACTTTTTAATAATCACCCGCCGCCGTTCCGTCACATCGGCGGAGCTTTTTACTTGCATTTTCCGACGGATTTTTTGCCCGAAAATGCCCTATATATAAAAGGTATACAAAACACTTTGTTAAGCGCGCATTATTATATATATTTAAGCAATATATAAGTGATTTTAAACGTTAAATATAAAAAACAGCTCCGCCGAAGCGAAGCCGTAATTTTAAAAATTCAGGCAGATTACTGCTCGACAGCGTAAACGCTGACTTTCTTGCGATCCTTGCCCATTCTCTCGAACTTGACGTTGCCGTCGACGAGAGCGAAGAGGGTGTCGTCAGAACCCTTGCCGACATTGTTGCCGGGATGGATGTGGGTTCCGCGCTGTCTGACAAGGACATTGCCTGCGAGAACGAACTGACCGTCGCCTCTCTTGACGCCGAGTCTCTTGGACTCAGAATCACGGCCGTTCTTGGTCGATCCGCCGCCCTTCTTATGTGCGAAAAGCTGAATATTTATCTTGAGCATTGTGTTACACCTCCGTAATGACTTTGATCTTTTTCGGGTACTGCTTTGAAAGCTCAGTCAGATGCAGTTTCAGTCCGTCGAGGACTGCTGCAGCCGAATCATTTTCCTCGCCGACGGAAAACTTCAAGTATCCGTCCTGCTCGGAGATATCGGCGCGAACCTTGATAATCTCGGTGACAGTGTTCGCCGCCATATACACTGCGGAAGAAACAGCCGCACAGACTATATCTCTGCCTGCGTTGCCGCCCGCATGACCGCTTATCTCGAATCCCCTGCCGTTTTCGCCTTCAAAAAATACCGCTCTTATCATTGGTTAAGCGTTGATAGCGGAAATTTCCACCTTGGTGTAGGGCTGTCTGTGACCGAGCTTGCGCTTCTCGTTCTTCTTGGGCTTGTAGGTGAAGACGGTGACTTTCTTAGCCTTGCCGTTCTTGAGAACCTTAGCCGAGACAGTGGCTCCTGCGACAGTGGGGGTACCGACAACGACGCCGTCATCCTTGCCGACGACCATGACCTTGTCAAAGGTGATTTCCTGCTCAGGCTCAACGTCCAGCTTCTCGATGAATACGACATCGCCGGCCTGAACCTTATACTGCTTTCCGCCGGTTTCGATAATTGCGTACATCAATATTTACCTTCCTTTTTTAAGACTCGCTATGTGCGGGCGGGATAAACCGCTTCATAGTGCATAGCACTGCCCGAGATATGCGGCATAGGTGATTATATCATATACTGCACCGGATTGTCAAATATTCAGGCAAATTTTTTTGCGGTTTTCCGCAGTTTTTTGCAAGTAAAAAGCTCCCCGGCCAAAAACCGGAGAGCCGATGCTGTTACTGATCCACGCTGTTGTCATAAGGGGGCTGAAGATCGTCCTCATCGGGCATAACAAGCGCCATTATGACATAGACAAGAATCCCCGGGAATCCCGTAGTGAAGAGAGAGAGCAGCACAAAAAGCAGCCTGACTACAGTCACATCCATGTTGAGATACTCGGCAAGACCCGCGCAGACGCCGCAGATCTTCTTTTCGCTTGTTTTTTTATAAAGTTTCTTTTCCGACGCCATAAAAATCGTCCTTTCCAAAATGAGTTATTGCGATATCCGCAAAAGCGGTTTTATCCTATGTTGTTCTGATGCGCCGCAGCCTCTGCGGTATTTCGCATGAGCAGTGCGACAGTCATCGGGCCCACGCCGCCCGGCACGGGCGTTATTGCGCCGGCTATTTTGCTGACGCTTTCAAAATCCACATCGCCGCAGAGCTTGCCGTTTTCGTCCCTGTTCATGCCGACATCAATGACCGCCGCGCCGGGCTTTACCATATCCGCGGTTATCATCTTCGCCCTGCCGACCGCCGCGATGAGTATATCGGCGTTTGAGGTAAACGAGGCGAGATTCTCGGTCTTAGAATGGCAGACGGTGACGGTGGAGTTCTCTCTGAGCATGAGCATTGCCATGGGCTTGCCGACAATGTTGCTTCTGCCGACGATAACGCAGTTTTTGCCTGCGGTCGCTATATTTTCATGATGCAGCATCTCGACTATGCCCGCCGGGGTGCAGGGCAAAAACACATTGCCCCCTGTCACCACCGCGCCGACATTCTGCGGATGGAAGCAGTCAACGTCCTTTTCGGGCGAGATGCGGCGGATAAGCTCTTCTGAGTCGATATGCTCAGGCACGGGGAGCTGGCAGAGTATGCCGCTGACGGATGAATCCGCATTGAGGCGGTCGATGAGCGCGATGAGCTCCTCCTGCTTCGTATCGGCGGGGAGCGCAAATTCGAGCGACTTTATGCCGACCTTTTCGCAGCTCTTCTTTTTGTTGTTGACATACACCCTCGAGGCGGGGTCGTCTCCGACGATTATGACCGCAAGGCACGGCTCAACGCCGCGGCTTTTCAGATATTCCACGCGCTCGCGTACCGAGTCGAGCACCTCTGCGGAAATAAGCTTTCCGTCTATCAGCTTTGCCATCTTATCCACTCTTTCCAATTGATTTATTCCGTTTTTTCGCTGTCTTCGTGCTTCTCCTCTTCGGGAGTCTCCTCGATTTTTTCTTCGGGCTCTTTTTCGGGAGCTTCTTCGGAAACCTCCTCGGACTTCTCCGCGGAAGTCTCCTCGGTCTGCGCCTGCATAGCGGCGGCCTCGTCCGCAAGGCGCTCTTTCTTGGTCTTGACGGCATCCGCCGGGAAATAGTCCACGCCCTCGATGGGCTTGGGATGCTTCGTATATTTGACTGTGAACACTATATACAGCACAAGGCAGACGAGCATAAGCACGCCCGAGACTACCTGCGAAACCCTTATAGTCGTGTGTGCGATATAGAGGCTGTCGGTTCTGAAGCCCTCGATTATCATTCTGCCCAGCCCGTACCACGCGCCGTAGCCGAGGAAAAGTTGACCGCTGAATTTTCTGAACTTCTTGTAGATAACATAGAGGATGAGGAATCCGATGAGGCACCAAAGCGACTCATAGAGGAAAGTCGGATGAACGGGCTTATTTGGATCCATGGTTATGCCTTTTTCGGCGAGCAGCTGACTGTCCTGAATTATCGTCGCCGCTATCTTTTTGCTCCACATTCCCCACGGGGCGTCGGTATTCGTGCCGAAGGCCTCCTGATTCATGAAGTTGCCCCAGCGTCCGATTCCCTGACCGATGAGCAGGCTGATGCCGCCCATATCAAGTAGGTTAAGAATATTTATCTTTCTGACCTTGCAGACTATGAACGCGGCGATGAGTCCGCCGATTATTCCTCCGTAGATGGCGAGTCCGCCCTGCCAGATCTGCGGTATCTCCGCCGGATGGAGCTTATAATAGTCCCACTGGAATATAACATAGTACGCACGCGCACCGATTATTCCCGCGAGAGTTCCGTAGATGAGCACATCGAGCATCTTATCGAGGCTTATGCGCCATTTATAAGCCATTCTGCCGCCGAAGAGCGCGGCGAGAATGAATCCGAAGGCGATAATGACTCCGTAGAACTTGATGCTTATCTCGTTTCCGAAGAGCGAGAACTCAACGAGGGTCGACGGGATGTTGAATCCCCTCTTGATCCATGTGAAATAGACGGTTGTGAAATCGGACATATACATCATCCTCTCATTTAAAACTGTAAAGCAATTCACTTTACAGGATTTATACCATTGAATTATCGGTCGAAGCTGATTTCAAAAGCACATTCAGCCGCAAAATCCGATATTTTTCAACGCTTTTCGCGTTTATATGCGATTGGCAAACGCAAAGCAGAAATCTGTCAGATCAGCCTGTAAAGTTATATAACTTTACACATTATTTTGCTTATTCCGCCGCGCTCGTGATTATTTTTCTGAGCGTATCCACACCCTCGCCGGTCTGCGAAGAGAACGGGACAGTCTCATAATCCGGGAAATCGGCGAGTTCTGTTTTGAACGCTTCAAGGCGCTGAGCGCGCTCGGTTTTGTTGAGCTTGTCTATCTTCGTCAGAGCGATAACTGTTTTGTATCCGCCGGATTTCAGGAAGTTCAGCATGTCGTAGTCATCCTTGCTCGGCTTGTGACGCGAGTCTATAAGCTGAACGACGAGCGTTATATTGCGCTCGGAGCCGAAAAAGCCCTCCATAAGCTCCGCCCAACGCAGCTTCTCGCTCTTTGCCGCCTTGGCGTAGCCGTAGCCCGGGAGATCGACAAAATTCACCTTGTCGCCCTTAAAAAAGTTGACGGTGACAGTCTTTCCCGGTACAGAGCTGACGCGGGCAAGATTCTTGCGGTTAAAAAGCTTGTTGATAAGCGACGACTTGCCGACATTGGAGCGCCCGGAGAAAACTATCTCGGGCTCGGCAAACCTCTTGAGCTGAGTCGAAGTGCCGTAAGAACGGTCGAATTCAATGATATCAAATCTCATAAAAACCTCACTGAGTGACGCGGCTTCTGCGTCCGCCTGTTTTATCGTGCGCCGGGATATCGGCGTGTTTGCTGTCTTTAGAGTCATCGTGCGCGTCAACGACCTCGGCGGGCTTGCTGACGGGCAGGAGCGCGATGCTCAGCACCTCATCAACATGGCTGACGGGAACGAACTCGACATTCGCTTTCACCGCATCGTCGACCTCGTCGAGATCGGGCACATTCGCCTTGGGGATGATAACGGTCTTTATGCCGCGTATGTAAGCCGCCATGGACTTCTCCTTGAGTCCGCCTATCGGCAGGACTCTGCCGCGCAGGGTGACTTCGCCGGTCATCGCCACATCTCTTCTGACGGGGGCACCGGTCAGCGCGGAGACGAGCGCCGTGGTCATCGTGACACCCGCGGACGGGCCGTCCTTCGGGACTGCACCCTCGGGGCAATGAATATGTATATCTTTATTTTTATAGAATTTGCTGTCTATTCCGAGCACATCAGCGCGTGAGCGGACATAGGACATTGCCGCATGGGCGCTCTCCTTCATCACATCGCCGAGAGAGCCGGTGAGCTCAAGCTTGCCCGTGCCATCGAGCACGGCCGCTTCGACCTCGAGCAGCTCGCCGCCGACGGAAGTCCACGCAAGCCCGTTGACCACGCCGACCTCATCGGAATCCCTGAGCTTCTCTTCCTTGAACTTCGGGTTGCCGAGCAGAGCCAAAAGGTCGCTCTCCTTGACGCTTATCTTCTCCTCGCCCTCGGCTATGCGCTTGGCGGCTTTGCGGCAGACGGAGGCTATAAGCTGTTCAAGCCTTCTGACGCCCGCCTCGCGGGTGTAGCCGTCTATGATATTTCTTATCGCGCCGTCCGTGAAGCGGAGCTGACGCGCCGTGAGCCCGTGCTTCTTGAGCTGCTTGGGGATAAGATGCTTCTTGGCGATATGGAACTTCTCCTCCGCAGTGTAGCTGCCCAATTCAATGACCTCCATGCGGTCATAGAGCGGCGCGGGGATATCGGACGCGACATTCGCCGTGGTTATGAACAGCACCTTGCTCAAATCATAGGGAATCTCAAGATAATTGTCTCTGAACGCATAGTTCTGTTCGGAATCGAGCACTTCGAGCAGCGCGGAGGACGGATCGCCCTTGTAGTCGCTGCCGAGCTTATCGACCTCATCGAGCAGAATGAGCGGATTCGAGCTGCCCGCCTGCTGGATAGCGGCAATTATTCTGCCGGGCATCGAGCCGATATATGTCTTTCTGTGGCCGCGTATCTCAGCCTCGTCATGGACGCCGCCGAGAGATATGCGGGCATATTTTCTGCCCATAGCGCGGGCGACCGACTTTGCGACCGAGGTCTTGCCGACTCCGGGAGGGCCGACGAGGCAGATTATCTGGCCGCCGACATCGGGTGCGAGCGAGCGCACCGCCATGAATTCGAGTATGCGCTCCTTGACCTTTTTGAGCCCGTAGTGATCCGCCTCAAGTATCTTGTGGGCGCGGGTAAGGTCGAGGTTATCTTTTGTATATTTGCCCCAGGGGAGTTCAAGGCAGGTCTCAAGATAGTTCCTGCTCACCGCCGCCTCGGGCGACTGAACCGCGTAGCGTTCGAGCCTGTCGCACTCGCGCAGAAGCTTCTCTTTTGACGCATCGTCAACGGGCAGAGCCGCGATTTTGTCGCGGAACGCCTGAATCTCCTCCTCGGGAGACACGCCGTTGTTGAGCTGGGACGAAATCACTTTGAGCTGCTCGCGAAGATAGTATTCGCGCTGGCTGTCGTCCATCTGCTTCTGCACCATCTCCTGAATCTCGTCCTCATATTCGAGCAGACGGGACTCTTTGAGCAGGAGCACGCAGAGCTTTTCAAGGCGCTTTATCGGGTCGAGCTCTTCGAGAACAGACTGCCTGTCCGAGAATTCGAGAGCTATATTGCCGGCGATGAAATCCGCCATGTCGCCGGGATGATCGAAGCCGAGCACAGCGAGCACGACATCGGGAGAGAGCTGGGGCGCGCTCTGCGCATAGCCCTCGAAGATGCTCTTTGCGCTTCTGATGAGCGCCTGACCGTACTCGTTTTCTCTGTCATATTTGCGTATTGCGCAGGCTCTTATCGCGCCGACAAGGTGCGGCTCGGACGAGACGATTCCATTCAGGCGTGCGCGGTACATGCCCTTGACGGACACGCGCACTATATCCCCCTCGCCCGGGAGCTTCGCGACGCGCGAAACGGTCGCGACAACGCCGAGCTTATAGAGGTCGTTGAAATCCGGATCGTCGACCGCTATATCTTTCTGCGCGGTCAGGAAAATTTTTCTGTCGCCCGCGAGCGCCGCTTTCAGCGCATCTATAGATTTTTCTCTGCCAACATCAAAATGCACCTGCATGCCGGGGAAGACCACGAGACCTCGCAGCGCAACGGTCGGCATAAGCAGAGCCGCAGATTCAAATTTATCTTCCATAATATATCTTCCTTTTTCGTTGATATGCCGCCGAAAAGCGGCTTTCCCCGTCTTTAAATCGTAAACGCTTTATCTGTTCATTATACTTCATATTACCCGCTCCGTCAACAGACAGAGCCGACAGGAATATGTAAAATAAAGGACACAGACGGTTTGACTGTATAAAAACGCGACCGGAGCGGTGCGTGCCGTTCCGGTCTGAGAAATTATTTCTTCTTTTTGCCAAAGAATCCGCGCTTCTCATCAGGGGTGACATCGCTGTAGCCCATGGTATCCTTGAAGTTTTTGAGTGCCTCGCGCTGAGGCGCAGTCAGATCCTTCGGGACTTCGACGATTATGCGTATATACTGATCGCCTCTGCCGCGCGAATTGAGATACTGAATGCCCTTGCCCTTGAGGGACATGACGGTGCCGGGCTGAGTGCCGGCGGGCAGGTCGAACTTGACCTTGCCGTCAATGGTAGGCACCATGATGCTGTCGCCCAGAGCCGCCTGGACAAAGTTTACCTTGCAGTCATACCAGATGTTATAGCCCTCGCGTTCAAAGAACGGGTGCGGTCTGACGAACACGGACACATGAAGATCGCCGGAGGGACCTCCGTTCGAGCCCATGCTGCCCTCGCCGCGCACGGAGATGACCTGTCTGTCGTCGATACCGGCAGGGATATTCACCTCGAGCTCGCGGCGCTTGGACACTCGTCCGCCGCCGCGGCACTTCTGGCACGGCTTCTCGACAATTTTGCCTTTGCCGCCGCACCTGGTACAGGTCTTAGTGGTCGAAATAACACCGAACGGTGTTCTCTGCTGGACATTCACCTGACCTCTGCCGCCGCAGTCGGGGCAGGTCTTGGTGGTCGAGCCCTTTTGGGCGCCCGAGCCGCCGCAGTCGGGACAGGTCTCGATGCGGTGTATCTCTATCTTGCGTTTGCAGCCCTTCGCCGCCTCTTCAAATGAAATCGTGACGCGCGCCTGAACGTCGTCGCCGCGCCTCGGGGCGTTGGGGTCGGAGCGTCCGCCGCCGAAGCCGCCGAAGCCGCCGCCAAACCCGCCGCCGAAGCCGGCGCCCGCGTTCGGGTTGAAGTTCGGGTCGACGCCCGCGAAGCCGTACTGGTCGTACCGGGCCTTTTTATCGGCGTCGGACAGGACCTCATACGCCTCGTTGATCTCCTTGAACTTTTCCTCGGCGGTCTTGTCGCCGGGGTTCTGATCGGGGTGGTATTTCATGGCCAGCTTGCGGTAGGCCTTTTTGATCTCGGCGTCGGACGCGTTTTTCTCGACGCCCAGCACCTCGTAATAATCTCGTTTGTTCTGATCTGCCATACTATCTCACCTCAGATTCGGTGGGTAACAGCCGATAGGGGCGGTCACGCCGCCCCTGTCAAGCTGTGCTTCACGAATTAGTTGTCCTTGACCTCTTCGTAGTCCGCGTCGACGACGCCGTCGTCATTGGGCTTCTGCTGGTTGGCTGCACCGGCATCGGGG
>ERZ791861.1343-NODE-1343-length-12105-cov-2.433029_pt1 | contig 12105 bp, 10 predicted proteins | sample MGYA00510283_ERZ791861 | MGnify/ENA primary metagenome ERZ791861 (study PRJEB30046, sample SAMN00792074) | human gut metagenome | study: EMG produced TPA metagenomics assembly of the A metagenome-wide association study of gut microbiota in type 2...
ATACGTCATTCTATCGCCTGGATAATAATGATGGTGGTTGAAAGCAGTGCTTTGTTCTTATTCACGGTAATTTACTTCTTTACGCTTGACTGGCTGATGACGCTTTTTATACTTGCTCTTACCCCGATACTGTTTATTGTGACCCGTATGTTCTCAAAAAGAGTAGGTCCTAAGTATGTGGTACTGCGTGAAAAGCTGTCACGGCTCAATACAAAGGCACAGGAGAATATAGCGGCAAACCGTGTCGTAAAGGCCTTTGCCCGTGAGGAATATGAAAAGGAAGATTTCGATAAGTACAACAGGGATTACTGCGAGTACAATCAGCAGGCGGCTATGGTGTGGCTCACATTCCAGCCTTACATAGAAACGCTTGCACAGGCACTCTGGGCTGTACAGATGCTTGTCGGCGGTATCTTTGTCATAAACGGCAGGATAACCATAGCTCAGTACACCGTATTCTCAGGACTGTTATGGACAATAGCAAACGCTATGAGAAATATCGGTATGCTGATAAACGATTTACAGCGTTTCTTTGCAAGTATATCAAAGATAATAGATATATACTATGCACGTCCGCATATAGAGAATAATCATAACAGCAAGGAACGTCCCCGTCTTAACGGCGATATAGAGTTCAGGAACGTAACAGCAAAATTCGGAGATGTTACCGTGCTTCACGATATAAATCTTCATATCAGGCACGGAGAAACCATTGTAATAATGGGCTCTACGGGTTCGGGAAAGACAACGCTGATGAACCTTATAGCGAGATTTTACGATGTGTCGGAGGGCGGAGTATATGTTGACGGAAAGAACGTCAAGGATTATGAGCCTGATGTACTTCGTGCGAATATCGGTATGACTACTCAGGAGGTATTGCTGTTCTCGGATACGGTTGACGGCAATATTGCCTACGGCAAATCCGACCTGCCTTTTGAAGATGTAAAGAACTTTGCTCATCTTGCTTCGGCATATTTTATCGAGAAGATGCCCGAACAGTATGATACCATAATAGGCGAGAGGGGCGTCGGTCTGTCTGGCGGTCAGAAGCAGAGAATAGCCCTTGCAAGAGCCATGGCTATCCGTCCGCCGATACTGATACTTGACGATACCACCTCTGCACTTGATATGGAAACAGAGGCAGAGATACAGGAAAACCTCAATAATCTTGACTTTGAGTGTACAAAGCTGATTATAGCTCAGCGTACATCCTCCGCAAGATATGCAGACAGGATCGTTATCCTTGAGGACGGTCGCATAAAGGAATGCGGCACGCACGATGAGCTGATGCGGCAGCGTGGATATTACTATGAAATATATACCCTCCAGAACGGTAATGAAGAGGAGGCGGTTTAAATGGCAAGAAATAAATTCGACGTTGACGAAAGACTTGAGACCCCATTTGATTTCAAGCATTTCAAACGTGCAATGGTTTATGTAAAGCGTTATAAGTGGAAGATGATACTGGCGCTTTCGCTGTCTGCAATATCGGCAATAGTTGCACTTATCGGCCCTTTGCTTACAAAAGAGGCGGTCGATGTGGCGATACCAGACGGAAATATCCCTTATATAGTATTTTTGTCGATAGGCTTTTTGCTGTCTATAATTGTCAGCGTTGTACTCGGAAATATCCGTCAGCGTATTATGACAAAAGCCGGTCAGCTTATGATATACGATATAAGAAAAGACCTGTTTGCGCATTTGCAGGAGCTTCCGTTCCAGTATTATGACGACAGACCGCAGGGTAAGATACTTGTTCGTGTCGTAAACTATGTGAATAATGTATCGGATATGCTGACAAACGGCATAATCAACTTCATTCTTGAAATATTCAACCTTATATTCATAACGATATTTATGTTCTCGGTTGACGCAAGGCTGGCGCTTGTTATATTTGCGGGCGTTCCCGTGTTCATCGTTGTGATGATAATACTGAAAAACAAGCAGAGAAGGGCGTGGCAGGGAGTTTCAAACAAGAACTCCAACCAGACGGCATATCTTGCGGAGAGCATTAACTGTATGCGTGTAACGCAGAGCTTTGCGAGGGAGAACGAAAACCTCGGCATATTCCGCAGATTGTCGACAGCCTACAGAAAAGCGTGGATGAAGGCGGTCACGGTAAACAACTTTGTCAGCTTCTCGGTCGACAATATAAGAGCGGTGGTCGATTCGGCACTGTACTTTGTCGGACTGCTCGTTATAGGCTATCCGGCGGTATCGCTCGGCTCAATACTTGCGATGAGCAACTATTCCTCACGCTTCTGGCAGCCGATAATCAATATCGCAAGCCTTTACAACAACTTTGTAAATGCGGTGGCTTATCTTGAGCGTATATTCGAAACAATGGACGAGCCTGTAGATGTAAAGGATGCCGAGGACGCTTATGAAATGCCTGATATTAAGGGCGAGGTGGAATACCGTGACGTTACGTTTGCATATGAAGAAGGAAAGAACATCCTCGAAAATGTCAGCTTTACGGTAAAGCCCGGAGAAAGCATTGCGCTTGTAGGACCTACGGGTGCCGGCAAGACTACTATTGTAAATCTGCTGTCACGTTTCTACGACCTTACGGGCGGTGCGGTGTACATAGACGGAAACGATATAAGCAAGGTCACGCTTCACTCACTGCGTGAAAAGATGGGTATTATGATGCAGGACAGCTTCATATTCTCAGGCACTATAGAGGATAATATCCGATACGGCAAGCTTGACGCTACCGAGGAAGAAATAAGGGCGGCGGCAAAAACGGTATGTGCAGATGAATTTATCATGGGACTTGAAAACGGATACAAGACCGAGATGTACGAGGGCGGCTCTCAGCTTTCGGGCGGTCAGCGTCAGCTTGTATCATTTGCAAGAACGCTCATATCCGATCCGAAGATACTGATTCTTGACGAGGCAACCTCATCTATCGACGCAAAGACCGAAAAGGAATTGCAAAAGGGACTTCAGGAGCTGTTGAAAGGCAGAACGAGCTTTATTATCGCCCACAGACTTTCAACAATTAAGAACTGCGACAAGATAATGTTCATCAGCAATAAGGGCATTACCGAAGCCGGCACGCACGATGAGCTTATGGCGAAGAAGGGCGACTATTACAAGCTGTGTATGGCGCAGAAGTGATATAATGATGAAACTTATAAAAAATACAGCAATAATAGTGCTTGCACTCGGTGCTGTTCTGTTAACATCGTGTACCGCACAGGTGCAAATATCCGACAACGGTGAAGGTGAACCGGCATTTCAGACGGCTGACGATGAAAAATCGCTCAAAACGGCAAAATCGTATTTGGACAATATGACCATGGAAGAAAAAATCGGTCAGATGTTTATCGTTCGTCCTGAGGCTCTTAATGTAAGCGGCAACGCCGAAACTGCACAGGCGGTCGATACCGTGACAGAGGTAATGCGTGAGAATCTAGAAAAATTCTCTGTAGGAGGTATAGCTGTTTTCGGCAAAAACATCACAGGAGCAGAGCAACTGCCGAGATTTATCTCCGATTTGCAGAGCAACAGCAAATATCCGCTTTTTGTTGCTGTAGACGAAGAAGGCGGCAATGTTGCCCGTGTCGCAAATTCAGGATTTTTCAATGTAGCAAGCTATAAGAGCATGGCGGAAGTCGGAAAAACCGACAATCCCGCAAAAGCGGAGGAAGTAGGCAGAAAGATAGGTTTTTATCTTAAAAAGATTGGCTTTAATTATGACTTTGCACCTGTAGCGGACGTAAATACAAATCCCGACAACATAGTTATCGGTGACCGCTCATACGGCAATAATCCCGTTACAGTCGGTAAAATGGTATCCGCACAGCTTGACGGTATGCATCAAAGCGGTATTATAGGAACGCTCAAGCATTTTCCGGGTCACGGTGATACAAAGGATGACACACATTCGGGATATGTCAGCGTTAATAAGTCGTGGGACGAGCTTAAAGCCTGTGAGCTTGTACCGTTCATTTCCGCTCTTGATAAGGCTGATACAATAATGGTATCGCATATTACCGTGACCTCTGCGGATAAATTGCCCTCGTCGCTGTCTTATGAGATTATCACCCGTAAATTACGCAATGAACTTGGATATAACGGAGTAATCATTACGGATTCAATGGCTATGGGAGCGGTTGCTGACAGCTATACGTCCGATATAGCGGCTGTGATGGCTGTAAAGGCGGGTGTCGATATTATTCTTATGCCTGAAAACTTTGAAAAAGCCTTCAACGGAGTGCTGAATGCCGTGAAAAGCGGAGAAATAAGTATAAGTCGTATTGATGAAAGCACAGAACGTGTATTGACATTGAAAGCAAAATATAAAATAATATGATTTACTGACTGCTGTAACTGACGGTTACAGCAGTTTTGTTTTGTCTATATTTACTAAATCTTCGGGTTTGCGGAGGAAAATATTCTGTTATCGGCTGAAAATACTGTCGTTGCCATATAATTTTTATATTGCTGACTTGCTTTTAAGCCATATTTGTGGTAAAATGTAATCGAAAAATGCGGGTAGCCGTATTTGATTATTATAGGAAATATATCAATTCACATCTCGAAAGGACACATCATGGAAAATAACAACATGAATGAACAGCAGACAAACTGGCAGCAGGCACTGAATGAATTCAGCGATCAGCCTCAGCAGCCTGTTTCGCAGGCACAGCCCCAGCAGTATACACAGCAGGCACAGCCCCAGCAGTATGCGCAGCAAGGTCACCCTCAGCAGTATGCACAGCAGGGTCAGCCTCAGCAGTTTGCACAGCAGGGTCAGCCTCAGCAGTATGCGCAGCAGGGTCAGCCCCAGCAGTTTGCACAGCAGGGTCAGCCCCAGCAGTTTGCACAGCAGGCACAGCCCCAGTTCAACCAGTATGCACAGCAGGGTCAGCCCCAGCAGTTTGCACAGCAGGCACAGTTTGCACAGGCTGACGGACAGTTTACACAGCAGGTACAGCCCGGTATGCCGGCTTATGATGCAGGCAGTTTTGCGGTTGTTCCGCCTAAGAAAAACAGTGCGCTTAAGATAATCCTTATTGTTCTTGCGGCTGTTATTGTAGTCGGCGGAATACCTCTCGCTTTGTATTTTGCAGGAGTTTTCGGAAAGTCCGGCGGCGGATATGAAACTATTGAAAAGAACTATTTTGCTGCGGCAGAAAAGAAAGCCGATGAAATTTTCGGCGGAGCTAAGAATATAAAGACAGGTATCGAGCAGACCTTTACAATATCCGCATCTAAGGATGTGCTGGGTATTAATGCCGATGTTGCTCCTACCGTAATCAAGGCGACAAGCTATGCGGATGCTTCTGCAGAAAAAGGCTCCGGTACAGCTTCGCTCAGTGCCGGCAGTGATGAGTATCTTACGGTAAAATACTGGATGTCGGGAGATAAGCTGTATTTCACTGTTCCTGATCTTACCGAAAAGTACATAGTGATGGATGTCAAGGAGCTTGCTTCTTCAATGAAGGATATTTCTTCGGGCAAATCCGATATCGGCAATATACTTACTCTTTCGGATGCTACAGATGAAATGCCCTCGTCATCATCGGGATATGAGGATATTTTGAAGAATATCGACGAAGAAACCATAAACAAGGTTATTGATATCATATCAGACGCTTACTTCAAGAATTTCACTGCAACAGAAAACAAGTCTGATTCTTTAAAGGTATCTGACAGCACTGTAAACTGCACATCGTACACAATTGATTTTACAGCCGAAAAGGTAGTCGCTTTCTGCAAGGACGTGCTCGATGCGGTTGAAAAGGAAAGCAAGATAATGGATATCCTGTCACAGCTCGGAATCAACAACGCTTCATTCCAGTATCTCAAGACGCTTGTTGACGATGCTACAAAGGATGCATCTGAGGACGAGCTCAAGTCTGTAATGGCTACAATGATCGTTTATGTCAAGGATAACAATATCATCGGCAGAAAGATAACAATTTCCGGCGAGATAGAAATCCTTCTCGTAACATACTCGGACAATACGCAGTTTGATTATTCGCTGACAGCGTCAATCTCAGGCGATACGCTGTACGCAGGTGCAAAGGGTACTGTAAACGGCAATAACTACACCGGTACAGGTTCTGTAACATTTAACGGCGAAGCAGCTATCACGGCTGATTACTCTTTTGACGCAACAAACGGTAACGGCACATATAATTTAAAGGTCACGACAGATGACAACGAGAGCTTTGAGGTAAAGTTAAACGTTGCTATGGACGGCAACAACGGTACTTTTGACATTACGATTGCTTCAAACGGCGCAGAGATGCTTTCTATCAAGGCCGACAGCAAGGAAATAGCTTATGTTGACGAGGCAATTCCCGAAGTAAATGATTCAAATACGGTTGATATCAATGACAGCGCTGCTCTTGAACAGTTCAGCACCGAAATCTCAGCAAACATTCCTCAGTTAATTACAAAGATTCAGAATGTAAAGACTCCCGATATAGTTTGCTATGCGTTCAGCGAAATCATCGCTGCAGGCGGATCATTTTAAGAATGAAATCGCAGTAGGATAAATCCGATATTAAATGCCTTCGCTTAAGCCTTTTGAACTTAAGTGAAGGCGTTTTCATTTATAATCACCTATCTTCAAAAGCGGTACATCGGTATTAAAAGTGTGGAAAAAAGCATTAGTCGAACCTTTCCGAAATGGTCATGGACTGTATTTTGATGTAATTATATCATTCGAAATCATATAAAATTGTTGCTAAATAAAATAAACCTAATTCACTGTTTGATATATTTTTGAATAGTAAAACAATTCAGCGTAATTTATCATCGGCTTCCGGTGCGTTTTTATCAAGTGTCCAATTATAATTAATCTGGTATTTTGATAAATCGTAAGAGAAATTAATAACAAATCGTGCTGATAATAGGAAAGCACATCAATTGTTCTGTTTTTCTTTATATTTAAATAAAATAATGTGTTATTTCTATGAAAATGCAACGATTAATATTGACTTTTTTGTTGAGATGTGCAATAATATTAGCTAAAGATAAGGAGGTAGTTATCTTATGATGGGAATTAAGGAAAACTTTAAAAGGGGCACACTCGAGATGCTCATTCTTCATCTCTTAAAGGGTGAGGAAATGTACGGCTATCAGCTGACTCAGGAAATCGGCAAGAGAAGCAACGGTACATTCAGAATCACTGAAGGTTCTATGTATCCTACGCTTTACAGACTTCTGGACAAGGAGCTTATTGCTGATCGTCTTGAACTTGTAGGCAGAAGACGTACTCGTGTTTATTATCACATTGAGCCTAAGGGTCTTGAGTATCTGGACAAGCTGGAGAAGGAATATGAGCTTACCAGCGCAGGTATTGATGCCATTATGAGTTATGTTCCTGAAGACGAAGAATAATTGATTTTTCGTTGTAAACGGCGGTGTACGTTAAGAGGTACACCGCCGTTTATCACATTCCGGCATATTATTAAGGAGAATGATATGTTAAGTTACAGTAAATATATAATAGACGCACACGCTCATATTTTTCCCGAAAAGATCGCACAGAAAGCTACAGACAATATCGGCAGCTTCTACGATCTGTATATGAACTTTGACGGTACGGCAGATATGCTTATAAAGCAGGGCGATGAGTGCGGTGTTTCAAAGTATGTTGTACAGTCTGTTGCCACTGTGCCGCACCAGGTAAAGAGAATCAATGATTTTATCGTAAAGTCGGTAGAAAAGTACCCCGATAAGCTGATAGGATTCGGCTCGCTCCACCCGGATATGAAAGACAAGGAAGAAGAAATCGACAGGCTTATTTCTCTCGGTCTTCACGGAATAAAGCTCCATCCGGACTTTCAGAAATTCGCTATAAACGATGAAAAGGCTTGCAGGCTGTATAATGCGGTAGGTGATAAGCTGCCGTTTCTTATTCATACCGGTGACAAGCGTTACAATTATTCCAACCCGGCGCTGATGGCGGAAATAGCGAGAAAATATCCGCATACACGCTTTATTGCCGCTCATTTCGGCGGATGGTCGGAGTGGGAAAAGGCGGAGCATGAGCTTGTTGGACTTGACAATATATGGGTAGATACCAGCAGTTCTTTTTATGCGATGACGCCCGAAAAAGCCGCAGAGCTTATTACTAAGTTCGGTTGCGACAGGGTGTTCTTCGGTACCGATTATCCTATGTGGAGAGCAGACAAGGACCTTGAGTTTCTCGATAGGATACCGCTCGGTGAAGATGTCAAGGAAAAGGTGCTGTGGAAGAACATAAATGATTTTCTTGAATTGGGGCTTTGCTGATGAACTTTGAAAAACCTCTTATATTCGTATCGCCGATAAAGAAAAAATCCGTAATCAAATCCGGCTATCACGGGTATTCTCATAAATGCGGAATATTACTGCTTGAAAAAGCGTTTTCTCATATCGGACTTGATTTTTCGGAAAGCAATATAGTAAAAGGCGAAAACGGAAAGCCGTATATCAAGGGCAATCCTGTTTATTTCAGCATTTCTCACTGTGACGGACTTGCTGTGACTGCTTTATCAAAGGCTCCTGTAGGGGTTGACTGCGAAAGCGTGCGCCGTGCAAGCGGTGCTGTTATGAAAAGGTGCTACGGCGATAGTGAAACGGATTATATTCTGACTTCGGCGGACAGCGACAGGGCATTTTCACGGCTGTGGACGCTCAAAGAGAGCTATGCCAAAATGACAGGTGAAGGAGTAGGCTCTGATCTGAAGATGAAGTGCTTTGACGAGGAAAACGGCAGGACGCTTTTTGAAAGCGGTGCGGTTTTTTATCATTACGGTGCCCGTTTTAATAATGAAGATTACTTTATAAGCATCTGCGTCAAGACGGACGATAAAAAGTCGGCTGATATCATCGAAAAGTCAGATTTTGACATTGACAACGAACATATTTTGTTGTACAATATATCAGACAACTGAAAAAAGCGAACGGGAGCTTGTTTGACAGGCTGAGAGGGAAATGAAATTTCCGACCGATAACTTGATTTGGGTAATGCCAACGTAAGTAAAATAGCGCATACGGAGGTGTTCCGTATGCGTTTTTTATTGCCCGAAAGGAGTTTATATATGAATATAACACCAAAGCAGATGCTTTTATATGCGGTAAGCGACAGAGCATGGAGCAACAGTGACGAGGAATTTCTGTCACAGGCAAAGCAGGCGATAAAGAGCGGAATTACAATATTCCAGCTTCGTGAAAAGCACACGGAATATGAGCATTTCAGAGAAATCGCCCTTAAGCTGAAGCCGATATGCAAGCAGTACAATGTTCCGCTTATTATCAACGATAACGTAAAGCTGGCGAAGGAAATCGACGCAGACGGCGTTCATCTGGGGCAGGACGACCTTGACATAAAAGCCGCAAGAGAATATCTCGGAGCGGATAAGATAATAGGCGTATCCGCTCATAATGTAAAAGAGGCACTGGAGGCGGAAAACGGCGGTGCGGATTATCTCGGAAGCGGTGCGGCATTTGTGACCTCGACAAAGACGGACGCAGGTGCGATAGATCACAAGGTGCTGTCCGATGTTGCACATTCGGTAAAAATACCTGTGGTTGCGATAGGCGGCATAAATAAGGATAACATATCACAGCTTGAGGGGCTTGGTCTTGACGGAGTGGCGGTAGTGTCGGCAATTTTTGCGGCTGACGATATTTCGTCTGCTGTCATAGATTTAAAGGCTAAAGCCGAAAAAGTAGCGGAAAGTTCGGTAAAATAAGAAAGGACCTGATATTATGAAAAAGATACTTACAATAGCCGGCTCGGACTGCAGCGGCGGTGCGGGAATACAGGCTGACATAAAGACAATAACGATGCACGGAATGTACGCAATGAGCGCAATCACGGCACTGACGGCGCAGAATACAACGGGCGTATACGGTATTATGAACAGCTCGGCTGATTTTCTGAAAAATCAGATAGACTGCATATTTAACGATATTCGCCCCGACGCTGTTAAGATAGGTATGGTAAGCGACGTTGAAATAATAGAGGCGATAGCGCAAAAGCTGAAAGAATACAAGGCTGTGAATATAGTAGCCGATCCTGTAATGGTAGCAACCAGCGGCAGCCGTCTTATCAGCGAGGACGCTACCGACGCACTTATGACAAGGCTTCTTCCTCTTGCGGATATTATCACGCCTAATCTTGCAGAGGCTGAGGTGCTGACCGGTATGAAGATAACCACAAGAGAAGAAATGGAAAAGGCGGCAAAGGTGCTTTCCGAAAAGCTCCCTTCAACCGTCGGAATAGTAATAAAGGGCGGTCATCTTGACAATACAGCCGACGATCTGCTTTATGTCGGCGGTGAAAATCACTGGATAAACGGCAAGCGCATAGATAATCCGAATACGCACGGCACAGGCTGTACATTCTCATCTGCCATAGCCTGCAACCTTGCTTTAACGTCAGATAAGGTACAGGCTGTCACAAACGCAAAGGAATATCTTGCGGGAGCGATTGCAGCAAAGTTGGATTTAGGCAAGGGCAGTGGTCCGCTTATGCACAACTATAAGATAGTCGAAAAGGATATATAAGATGTCCTTTGTTGAGTTTAACAATGTCACCTTCGGCTATAAGGAGGACGATTATCTTCTGCTTGAGGATCTGTCGTTTTCGGCTGAAAAGAATGATATAATTACCGTTATCGGTGCATCCGGCTGTGGAAAAAGCACGCTGTTCCGTCTTATGACCTGTCTTGAAACGGAATATAAGGGCAGTATCACGATAAACGGGAAAACACCGAAAGAGGCGACCGGCACGGCGGCATTCATGCCGCAGAAGGATCTGCTTATGCCGTGGCGGAATATACTTAAGAATGTTACCTTGCCGCTTGAGGCACTGCCTATGTCAAAAGCCGAGCGTATCTCGCAGGCAAAAGAGGCAATAGAAAAAGTAGGACTGTCGGGCTGTGAGAATAAACGTCCGTCAGAGCTTTCGGGCGGTATGCGTCAGAGGGTATCGTTTGCAAGAACGCTTGTACAGCTGTGGCACGGCAGGGAGCTTATGCTGCTTGACGAGCCGTTCTCGGCACTGGATTCGCTTACAAGGATCTCTATGCAGGACTGGCTTATCGGGCAGGTAAAGGGACTTGATGCCACAGTTATGATGGTAACGCACGATGTCGAGGAAGCTATGCTTGTCGGCAATAAAATCTTTCTGCTCAGCGGCAGACCCGTAAAGCAGATAAAGGTCATTGATGTAAGTCATATCACCTGCCGTGAGGATCTGTATACTCCGTCATCTGTCGAACTTAAAAACGAGCTTGTCAGGGCATTCCTTACGGAAAAAGCAGAGAGGGGAGATAATATATGAAAAAACACCTTCCTGCAGTGCTTACCGGAATAGGTCTGCTTATATTATGGCAGGTCATTGCAATGTGCATAAATGCGGCATACATTCTGCCTTCACCGACACAGATTGCAGTGAAAATATGGGAGCTTCGGGAGCCGTTGTTTACGGTACATACTCCTGCGACAATGCTTGTAACGCTTATCGGACTTCTTATTTCCGTGGTTCTCGGTGTGGGGCTTGCCGTTGTGATGGAGCGTTTCGAGTGCGTAGAAAGAGCGTTATACCCTGTAATCGTCACAACGCAGACGATACCGGTAACGGCGATAGCTCCGCTTTTTGTACTGTGGCTCGGATACGGCATATGGAGCAAGGTGCTTGTTGCTGTACTTATAACATTCTTCCCGATAACCATATCGGTACACGACGGACTTAAATCCGCAAAAAGAGAAAACGAGGAGCTGCTCAGGACTATGGGAATGAGCGGTACGGCGATATTTTTCAAGCTGAAATTTCCTGCCGCATTGCCGTCATTCTTTTCGGCAATAAAAATGGCGATACCGCTCAGCATTCTTGGAGCGGCAATGGGCGAATGGCTCGGTGCGCAGAGCGGACTGGGATATTTCAGTAAACGTATGATGACACAGCTTGACGGTGCGGGAGTATTTGCTCCGGTAGTTGTTCTTGCGGTGTGTGCAATGCTGGTTGTAGCTGTTATCAGTGCAATAGAAAGAAAACTAATAACATGGAGAAAGGAAATTTAACATGAAAAACAAAAGATTTACGGCGGTTGCCACAGCGGCGGCTATTATGCTGGGCGTGTGCGGCTG
>ERZ791861.1355-NODE-1355-length-12046-cov-4.945126_pt1 | contig 12046 bp, 9 predicted proteins | sample MGYA00510283_ERZ791861 | MGnify/ENA primary metagenome ERZ791861 (study PRJEB30046, sample SAMN00792074) | human gut metagenome | study: EMG produced TPA metagenomics assembly of the A metagenome-wide association study of gut microbiota in type 2...
TCTATCAGGCTGATCAGTTCGGCGTAGATAGACAGGATACGTAATTTCTTGTCATACACTCTTTGCAGGTTGCTGACAGGCTTTATCAGTCCGAAACTACCTATCACGAACAGTCCGAAGGCCAGTCCGAACCATGTCATCGGAATGACCCCCGCCACTCCCAGCATAGCCAGTACGATGTTGACTCCGGGAACGATTCCCAATAACGGGCGGCTCCACCATTTCTTGCTGAAATAGGCAGGTGCTTCCGTCCACTCTTTAATTTCTTCGCGGTCGCTTGTCGCCCCTTTGTAGAGCAGGCCGGTGATCCGGAATGTTTCCCGGAAATCGGAATAAGCAGCCAGTTCCTTTGTCGCCTCCTGCCGTTGGATTATCTCTTCCTTTATCTCCAGATGATTTTGCAACCATTCTGCCAGTTTTTCCTTTCCGAATGAAGTGCAGGTACGGTTCAAGGCCTGGAACAAGGAGTGCCTTCCGAACAAGTCCAGGTCAAAAGAATACCTGTGGGCCGGGTTTGTGAATTCCTTTCCGTCCTCAAAAGGCTCATAGTTGTCCGCCAGTGCGGAAAGCTCGTCACTATTCACCCGTATGCAGGTTTCCAGCCAGTCTTTGCGGAAAAACAACCGGTTGTGATACTTCACCAATGCCAGAAAAGGAACGAAAGTGACCGCTATGGTTAGACATATAGTGGGTGTCCCTGCCTGATAGAAGTAGATTGTTCCTATAATCCCTGCTGCAAATAACAAGACCCTCAGCGTGCTGATGCGGAGAATCTTATTTTTTACCTGGCGGAGTTCTGCCTCAGCCTGTTCAATGCGCTGTTCGTATTTTGCTTTCAATTCCATAATGATAGGTTATAAATATTTCCTTGCCATACCGGGCGCGGTTTTGCAGCGGAGAGGGGAAGCCTTCTGCGGCGATGCAAGGGTATGGCGAAGAACTTTTCATTTGTTTTCCGGCAAATATATAGAAAAAAAAACGTCTCCTTCTGTTTCTTGTGTTATTTAGACTTATCTTTTCATTTTAGGAAGAAGAGCCTTCCATCCAGAATGATGGCGGTTAGACCGATGAGGATGCATGACAGGAAATGAAATTTTAACATAGCCGATGAACCCATTGTCAATAGGAAAAAGTATATTTGTCTGTCTGATAAAGATTATAAACTACTTGGGGTATGAGAAAAATGATATTCATTTTATGCATTCCGACCGCTTTGCTTTCGGCTTGCTCACCATCCGGAATGCAAGGCAATCCGGCGGCAGTACAAGCCGGTGCGGCCATCGGCGGAGTATTAGGCGCTATTGTGGGTGACAGGGCCGGCGGATACAACGGTTCGCAATTCGGCGCCCTGCTGGGAACTGTAACGGGGGCTGCTGTGGGAAATGCCATAACTACACCTCGGGAGGAAACTTATCAGGTGGAGGAGTATTACGTAAAGACTTATCCTTCTTCTTCGCAGTATGAGCACACTTCCTCTTATGAGCCTTCATCGGGATTGAGGATTATCAACCTGCGTTTTATCGATGATAACCGTAACCATGTTATTGATGCGGAAGAAGACAGCAAACTGGTGTTCGATGTGGTGAATGATGGTGATGTGCCCGCTTACAATGTTACTCCGGTAATAGAGGAAATGAGCGGCATGAAACATATTTTGATTTCACCTTCGGCTCAGATTGCCTATATGCCTGTCGGGAATCAGATAAGGTACACGGCCACCATTCGTGGAGGCAGGAAGTTGAAAACAGGCCAGGCGCAATTCCGTGTTTTTGCAACAGAGAGCAACGGGGCGGTGACCGAAGCGCATGAGTTTACTTTGCCTACCCAAAAACGGATAAAGAAATAAGTTCCTTCATTGGCGGGGCTTCTACGGGCGGATAACCCTTTTCCGGAGATAACGTAAGCATTCGCAGCCCTATTGTTAAGCCTTTCCGACCGTCCGGTTACTATCTCCAAAGCCTGCGGAGTTATCTCCATAGCCTTTGGAGTTAACTCCGCAAGCTTTGGAGATAACTCCATAGTGCTATGGAGATAGTATATATCCTTTCTTCAGACCTTAGCAGGCGGGAGAAAAGGCCTTATGGTGGGGGATGTGTGGAGTTACTCCTTGTTGATGATGCCTTGTATCTCTTGCAGGGTCAGATTTCCTGTGATGGCGATGATGGTAAATTCATTTTTTTCCTGACTCATCAATACAAATTCCTTTTCTTTGTTTTTGTTCCGTTTCAGATAAATGATGGTCTTTTCGCCTTCATCGTTTATGCGCATCAGTTCCTCGTAGCCGTTCTTGGGACTGATGAAAGCTGTCTCTTTTTTCAGCTTGGCGATAATGTCGGGTTTTTCACAACTTAGAATCTGGATGTTATCCAGTTTGGAGGCTACTTCGCCTATATTTACCCCTTCCGTTTTCATGTCGGGCATCAGGCTGAGCATGGCTTTTGAGATATAGACAGAGGTTACCCCGTCCATATCAGCGAACTTGTCGAAAAAACTGTCCTGTGCGTAGGTGAACAGTGAGCACAGAGAGAGCAATAAGGTAATGATATATGTACGTTTCATTGTTTTATGTTATTTAATCGGTTTAATTGTTCGTTTACGTTCTCTTGAATTTTTCCGGTGGCTTCCTGCACCGATTCCACTTTTTCTATTCCTTTATTCAGGCTGCTGGAAAGCATGATAAGTGCCTTCTGGGCCTGTACGTATGCTTCTTCGGGGGTGGCGCAGGTATCTTGCGGTGCCGGATAGGGCTTGTATAGGTACAGTCCTACGGAGAGCAGGATGAGCAGGCTGGCGGCTATGCTCCCTATCCATTGCAAGCGGAGGACCCGTGTATGTTTTTTTATTTTCAGCGTGCGTCTTTCGCCTGTGTCCCATTGGTCTATCTTGCGGCTCAGCCTGCTTTCCAGTCCTTCCGGTATTTCGGGAGCGGGCTGTGCTGCCAGTTGCATGAAGATTTCCTTCTCGGCAAGTAAATGAGCCGGAACGTCCTCTTCGGTAAAAAAGCGTTTCAGTTCCTTTTCTTCGGTTTCGCTGGTTTCTCCATCGTAATACCGGGTCAATAGTCTTTCTATTTCATTTACTTTCATAGTTCATTATTGCATTATATTGTTCACGTATCTTTTTGCGGGCGCGGCTCAGCAACACACGTATGTTGATGGCATTCAGTCCTGTGGCTTGCTCTATCTCCTCAAAGGAGCAGTCATTGACATCACGGAGCAGAATCACCCGCTTTTGTTGCTCTGGCAGTCTGCCGATGAGCCGGCGTACCTGGTTCACCTCATCCCGTTGTTCCACTTCCCGCGCTATGTTGGTGTCCGTAGGGAGGTTCAGCTCTTCGGGTGCATGTCCGTCTTCATCGGGCCGGCTCCTGCGGAGGGCGTCGTAGCACAGGTTCTTGACAAGGGTGACGCAGTAGGCTTCGGTGTTCAGCACGCCCGCCAGCTCATCGCGCTTGTTCCACAATTTCAGATACGCCTCCTGCACCATATCTTCCGCCTCCTGAGGGTTTTCTGTCAGCCGGAAGGCTGTCCGGTAGAGTTTGCGGTGGTAAGGCAGGAATTGTTGTTTAAACTCAGCGGCGTCCATGCTTCTTCTTTGTTTCCTGATTTACTAATTTGTCTATATCTTCCTTTGTGAATTTTCCGTTTATCTGTACCAGTGTACAATCCTCTTTTCCCGTGCATACGAATAGCAGTTCGCGGATAGTTTCCTTTTTGGTTTTCATCAGCACGCGGACTTTCTCGCCTTCATCGTTTACACGCATCAGCTCATCGTATCCCTTCAGGCTCAGCCTGTTCACTTTTTTACTGAACCGTTCTTTTACGCTTGCCGTACAAGATTCCAGGTCCAGTACTTTTATTGACTTTATTTTTCTTATTATCTCAGCGTCTTCATCGTGTCCGGCGAACATTTTTCCAAGAGACATCATGAAAGAAGATACTTTGACACAATCGGCATTTTTTTCGCTGCCGAATTCATTGAAAAGACCGTTGATGCTTTGGGCGTAGCCCAGATGGCAGACGAAGACTAGCAATAGAGTAAATACAAACTTTTTCATGGTTTTATTTTGTTTTTGTTCATAACTGAATTTGTTTTTGAAAGCGCTTTCAATCAGATAGACGGGGGAAGCGGGAAAGTTGTTACAAAGAGGAACCGTTTTTTTATGTTATTAATGCGGGGAGGAGGTATTTTTCTCCTCATGGTATGGGGCTGTCTGTCACAATAATAAATCAAATGCCCTGACCCTTGTTGGCAGGTGTCAGGGCATATACCGTATCTCTGTTCGTTTATACAGGGTTCGAAGCGTCTTCTTCTAATAACTCGCTGATAATGTTTGCCATTTTCTTGTTCTGCAATTGGCGGCAGAATTTTACTTCATATCCATCAATCTTTAACTGTTGGAAGAACCGCTCTGCATTATTTATCTTCGCGTCTTCGACTGTTCTCTTGGCTTCATCATTTGGTATATCTTTAGTTTCAATAACAATGTTCAGCTCTTTTTTGCCATCGGCACGTTGCACCACATAGATGAAGTCGGGGCTGTAAAGGTCGTTGGTAATGTTGGGAATACAGATACTCTTTTGTGGAATTTTGCCATACACTATTACATGGTCGACTTCATTCATGATATTCTCCTTTTCCAGTGGTGAGTCGTATACCACTTTGTCATACAGATACTTTTTTGAAGGTTCTGCGTTTAGTACATTTTTGCCTATCGTCCACTGCAACACCTCTTCCTTCAGCGAACCGTCGGCATAGGTAAAGGCTGTTGATTTTGACGAATAGTTTGCCTGACGATATTTCACCAGGTTTTGCAAGTTCTTTATCTTCCATCCGTTGAACTTGGCGATAAATGCGCTCAGTGATGATTCATTGATATATTCATCCATCGGGTGCGTTCTGGCATATTCACAAATGGCGGAATGCAGCATAGTCATCGGTATGCTTGTCTGTCGGCATGCACGCTTCAGGAACTCGTTATAGTGCATCTCTTTACCTGCCAGAATGTATTGCTGGCCAGCCTGCTGCATCGTCACAACTTGACCATCGGCCGTTGTCACTTGCTGGCGCAGGCTTTGTATGGATTGGTGTATAAAAACATCATTTATTAAAATACCGGGTAATGCTGCTCTAATCTGCTGGTCAATGTCGTTTTGGTAAAATACAATGTATTTACGGTTGAGTTGCGCCCACAGTTCTTTTAGTTCTTCATAGCGGGCTTTGCGTATTTTCACCACATCCTTTGTACCTTTGTTGCGGTCTTTTACCTTACCTGTAACATTGTTAAACTCAGGATATTCGGTAAACAAGTCCATCACCTTTGTTGGGTCAAGTGTGCGATCCAAGTCAAGAACATATTTTTTCTGATACAATTCCATGAACAGATCCATTTCTCCCGTTCCACGCAGTGCTGCAACTCTTCGCATATCTTCAAGGGATATGTGTGTGATACTACCCGTCTGTATATCCTCATTTATCTCCATCACCAAACGGTCTGCAAAGTCGCGTTCAGTAAAGTCTACGATGTAGTTCAGGTAGAACGATTCGTCTTTTACCCGGTTGCCATATTCATCCACAGGCAGGCGCAATCCTCGTCCCACTTCCTGTAGTTTGCTGTTTTCGCTGCCACTGCTGCGCAATTTGGCTATTGTAAATACATTCGGGTTATCCCAGCCTTCTTTTAATGTCCACTTCGAGAAGAGGAAACGGCGTGTATTGGGTTGTCCTTTCTTGTTTACGAACGACAACAGTTCAGTTTTGTTGTGCAATATGTCATCCACTTCCTTCTTCACTGCATCGTCCGGGTCACTGTTGTCTTGTGCGAAGTAGCCGGCCCTGCAAGCGGCAAGATCATTGAGGCTTGCACGCAAGTATGTTGCATATCCGGGCGAATTTTCTTTTTGAAGTTCTGTTTTCAATTGTGCTTCAAGCAGCCTGTCGAACAAATCTCTCAGCCAGGCATTGTTGCCCTCATCATCTCCGCGGAAAGAGAGTATGTCGTCTATAAAGAATAAAGCCAGTGTCTTAATTCTGCCTTTTTCTCTATGGAAATTGTCACGTTCTGTTTCAAAATGACGTTGTATGGCAAGGCGGAGCATGCTTTCCTGATAGGACGATGTGTATATGTCCACATCAAACTCGTCTTTTTTGTGCTTCTCCATGCCGTTGCTGAGTATAACCAAATCTTTTGTGATACCTGTAATGGTGAGCCCCGTGAGTTCGGGACTTAGGATTGACAACGAATCTCCGACACTCAATACATGACTGGCCTTGGAGGTTTGAGTGATATGTTGGAAAGTCGCTTTTTTGTCATTGATATCCAATATCTTTACCTTCTCGTTGATGGTTGAAGTGGGTTCAAAGTGCTCTTTCATTACCCCTTTGATGAGTCCCGAAGAGAATGAACGTTGTGCATTAAGGTCATAGAGCAGATGCTCATAATCGCGTACTGTTGTTTTCTTTTTCCCTTTGCCTATGGTAGTCATCGGGAAGGTTGCACCAAAGCGGATGATGCATTGCGGAGTCAGTTCGCTGATGATGGCTTTATATGCCTTCTGGTCACGCGAGAAAGTGTGAGGCTCGTCAATGATTACGAATGGACGTGTGGAACGCAGTGCGTCAAACGGCCGGTCGTATCCTTCGATAGTCACATCATAGTCATTGCGTGTGAGCATCTTGCCGGTAGTGAGCAAAGCACTGTTCACTATCAGCACATATATCTTGTTTCTGTTCAGTCTTGATCCTTCCACGAAGGCACGCACTGCGGTAGGAAAATATTTCCTGCCTTTCTTCTGTTTTTTCACAGCTTCCAGCACACCCACGTTTATCTCCGCATCATAGCCCAACGTGTTTTTAAAATGTGCTTTGACATACGTTTCGTTCAGAAAAGTGCTTGTGCCGGCTTTGATGGCAATGCTTGGAACGGCAATGATGAACTTGTTTATGCCATAACGTTTGTGCAGTTCAAAGATGGTGTGTGTATATACGTATGTCTTGCCTGTGCCTGTTTCCATCTTGATGTCCAGACACAAGGTGTTGCCCACCGGCTGCTCGTTTCTGTATTTTTCCGCCACATTCTGCCGCTCCCTTTGCTGTATGCGGTATATATTTCCAATAAAACGGTTTGAACGAAGGTCTATAACAGGGTTTGAGTAATGTGCCACCTGTTGATTTATCTCCACCTGCTTGAACACCTCGCTGATGGCTTCTACCGCATACTCCTGGTGCGGCAATCCGCTTTCTAATTTCAGTTCCATAATTTGCAGGTGGTTTTAGTAGCGAATATCTATATTTATGCGGCTGCGGTCGGTGATGGCACCCAAATTTTTCTTTATGGCGTCCGTCTGGCCGAAGTTAAAACTATAACCGAAGATAACGACGGTATCGGCTGTGAACGAATGGTCTTTGTTGTATTTATCAACCAGCTCTGTCAAATCATCTCCCAGTATATCAAACCCTTGGTCTATCATATAGAGATGTTTGCCGCAGAGCCAAGCTGTATAGTTGCCAAACTTTACCGGTTCTATTTTCGGTGTCAGTCCGTAACCGTCGCGCACGGCGTATGTGGCAAGAACCGTTTCTTTACCGAAAGCTTTCACTAAATCATTGCCAAAAGCATCAGTCGGAACAAACTTTTCCATGCGGTCAAGCGTGTTTTCGTCCGGCTCCTGGAGTGTGTAGTGCTTGAAGCCATAATCTATATCGGCATGGTTTTCCGACTTTATCTTGGCTGCTGCACGGCGGATACGCTCTTGGCCGATTTGGTCGATAGTCTTATACTTCTCTTTGTATGCCTCTGTGTTTGGTTTTATTTTTTCGGGCAATTGTACAAGGATGTACTGTAAGTTATAACCATCTTCCACACTGTTTAGTTCCATTACGGCTTGTGCGGTGGTGCCCGAGCCGGAGAAAAAGTCGAGTATGATGATCGGTTCATCTTTGTCCTTTTCTACAGCTCCATCTATAAGGTGTTTTATGAGACTTACAGGTTTTGGAAAACTGAAAATCTTGGCATTGAAAAGCTCGTCTAAATCCTTTGTTCCGTCTTGGCTCATGCCGATATGGGATGGAAGATGAGTGCTGACGGCATATTGTCCGAAGCGGTCACCAGCCTTTTGCATATCATTGTCTTTCCAATAGCGGAGCACGGGCTTATCTATTTTTAGGAAATCGTAATCACCGGGGAATACGATTCTTTTTTGTGCATAATAAGAATCAAATGTGTCCTGTGTAATGCACCAAGTACGTTTCGGGTTTGCTGGATATTCTTTACCGTTTTGAGGGTTCCTTATTGTGAAAAAACTGTTGGGGCGTTCCGATGCAGTAGTCTGCTTTGTCAAATCATGCACTCTCCAAGGTTGTCCGGGAAAATCTTCTGTTTCGTAATATTTTCTTCCCTTTCCATCGATACCAGCCAAAAAAGAATCTGTTCTGGCGTATGATACTATCCATTCGTAATCTTTTGATACTCCGAATGGAACATCTGACTTTGCCGTTCTTTTCCGCCATGGGAATAGAGCCACAAAATTTTCCTCTCCAAACACATGGTCGCACAGCAACTTCAAGTTAGCCTGCTCATTATCGTCGATAGAGATAAAAATCACTCCATCGTCAGAGAGCAAGTCTTTAGCGTATTGCAGACGGGGCATCATGAAGGTAAGCCATGCTGAGTGCGAAGCAGCACCACGGGTTGTCATTGCAAGAATACGGTTTGCTTGTTCCTCACCGATGCTCAATTTCTCTTGCAATTCTTCCACTGTAAAGTTGAATTTGTCATTATATACAAATCCGTCAGTACCTGTATTATAGGGTGGATCTATATAAATGCATTTCACTCTACCGGCATACGACTTTACCAGATGCTTCAGCGCGTCAAGATTGTCGCCGCTGATATACACATTCTGACTATTTATATTCTCCGGCTTGCTGTTATGTTCCAGATCGGGCACTAATACGGTAGTCGTATCCATCGAGGCCAACAGACTGGCATAGTTCTTGCCAAGAAAGTTAAAGCCGCTACCTTCCTTTATAAGGTCTACTTTGTCAGTTAGTAGCTCACGAAAAGCAGCTATATCAAATTTGCCTTCTGCATTGAAACATTGCGGAAAGTCCCGGTGTAGCAATCCTAACGTTCTGTCAGTAGGTTGCGCTTCTTCATTTTGATTTATAATATCTCGTATCATAATTTTTATCTTTTCTCTGTTCGGATTTTAGCGATTTGATAATTGAATGCTTGGTGTCAGATAGAATCTTATATTTGTTTGATGTTTAATGTTTGTTCTTTTAATGATGTCTTAGTTGCTGGTTCTTCTTAAGAACAATTCGACATTTTATTATGAAAAATAATCCTAAAATCCAATTACAAAAGTAGTGATAAGTTTGAGATAATGAAAAGACGTTCAGGTAAAAATATGAATTTAGTTCGAATAAGGTTAGTCAGGCAATGCCTCAGCTTGGGAGCTAAGTGCTTTATTGGTTCCGCACAGGCAGCCTCACCCATAGCCATCCGGGAATCAGTTTCCAGAAAAACACCAGCATCTGATAACGCCGGTCTATGACAGCTACTCTTTTCCTTCGGGAGATGGCTCTTACAATTTGTGATGCCACGTAGGGAGCATGCATCAGCAGCGGGTATTTGTCATCTTTCAACAGAGGGGTGGCGACAAATCCGGGACGGATGTCGGTGAAGGAAATGTGTAGCTTGTTCATGTGCGCCAATTGGTCCAAAGCATCCAGATAGGTGTTTTGAAACCGTTTGGTCGCTGAATAGGCAGGGGCGGATCCCAGTCCCTTGGTGCCTGCTATGGAACTGATCACCGCTATATGTCCTTTGCCTTGCTGTTCGAAATAGTGATAGGCGGCATTGACCATTCGTATGAATCCCGAAACATTGGTGGCTGCGGTCTGTAATTCTATATCGGGGCAGAGTGAAAGATTTTGTTTGCCTATGCCCGAACTGAGCAGGAACACATCCATGCCGCCGGTTTTCATAATCAGTTGCTCCAATAAGGCAGGGGCATCCTCGCGGGTGACATCTATCCGCTGGGTACATACCTGTCCGGGAGCGGACTGCCGGAGCTTTTCCAGTTCTTCCTCTCTACGTCCTGCCACGCCTACCTGCCAGCCGGCTTTCAGATAGCATCGCGCCACTTCCAGTCCGATGCCGGAAGTGGCGCCAATGATAATGATTCTTTTCATCCGCTTCGCCTTATTGTAAAGCTTGTTCAATATCGGCAATGATGTCGCTTACATTCTCAATACCTACCGACAAACGGATCAGGTCCGGAGCGACTCCTGCTTCGCGCAACTGCTCGTCGGTGAGCTGGCGGTGAGTATGGCTGGCGGGATGCAGTACGCAGGTACGTGCGTCGGCCACATGGGTTACGATGCAGATGAATTTCAGCCTGTCCATAAATTCTATCGCTTCCTCACGGGTTCCGTTCAAGCCGAAAGCGATGACACCGCACGAGCCGTTTGGCATGTATTTCTGTGCCAGATCATAGTATTTGCTGCTTTTCAGTCCGCAATAGTTCACCCATTTCACTTTCGGGTTGGCTTCCAGCCATTCGGCCACTTTCTGTGCGTTTTCGCAATGACGGGGCACGCGCAGGTGCAATGTTTCCAATCCCAGATTCAGCAGGAACGCATTTTGCGGAGACTGGATGGAGCCGAGGTCACGCATCAGTTGGGCGGTTGCTTTCGTCATGTAAGCCATTTTGCCGAACGCTTTGGTATAAGTCAGTCCGTGATAAGATTCGTCGGGCTGGGTCAGACCGGGGAATTTGTCCGCATGGGCTTCCCAGTCAAAGTTGCCGCTGTCCACAATGGCGCCTCCTACACTGGTGGCATGACCGTCCATGTATTTGGTTGTGGAATGGGTGACGATATCCGCTCCCCATTCAAACGGACGGCAGTTGATGGGAGTGGCGAAGGTGTTGTCCACAATCAAAGGCACACCGTGTTTGTGTGCGATACGTGCGAACTTTTCGATGTCCAGCACGTCGATGCTCGGATTGGAGATGGTTTCGCCGAACAACGCTTTGGTATTCGGGCGGAAAGCCTTGTCTATTTCCTCCTCGGATGCATTGGCGTCAATGAAGGTACACTCGATGCCCAGTTTTTTCAGCGTGACGCCAAACAGATTGAATGTACCTCCGTAGATGGTAGACGAGCATACGAAGTGGTCGCCTGCCTGACAGATATTGAAAATGGCATAGAAGTTGGCAGCCTGGCCGGACGAGGTCAGCATAGCACCCACACCGCCTTCCAATGCTGCGATTTTTGCGGCGACGGCATCATTGGTGGGGTTTTGCAAGCGTGTATAGAAATATCCCGAATCTTCCAGATCGAACAGACGCGCCATCTGTTCGCTGGTGTCATACTTGAATGTGGTACTTTGATAAATAGGCAAAACGCGCGGTTCGCCTTTTTTCGGAGTCCAGCCTGCCTGTACGCATAAGGTCTCCCTGCTATACTTCTTATCCATGTTTATATTGTTATTAAAATTACATATTCATTTATTTCGCAGCAAAATTAAGAATAATCTGTCATTTAGGGTTCAATTACTGGGAAAAGTGTTATATTTGAACGATTTTAATAAGCTTAACTATGGCAGAGGATATAAAATTCAGGCATACTATGCCGGTGCAGATACGATTCAGCGATGTGGACCAGTTTGGTCATATGAACAATTCAGTTTACTTTTCTTTGTACGATTTGGCAAAGACTACTTATATAAAAGATGTATTAGGCAGTGCCGACTGGAGCAAGCTGGCTATTGTGGTAGCCAATATCAATGCAAACTTCTTTATGCCGGTATTTTTCTCGGATCATCTGGTGATAGAAACGGCTGTGGTACATTTGGGGCATAAGAGTTTTACCTTGTTGCAGCGTGCCGTGACTACGGATACCCATGAGGTGAAGTGTGAGTGCCGCACGGTGATGGTAGGTTATGACCTGGCTACCAAAGAACCGAAATTGATTTCCGAGGATTATAAGGAGGCGATTTGCAGGTACGAGGAAAAAACATTGGAGGAACTTTCAAAAG
>ERZ791861.1366-NODE-1366-length-12009-cov-1.940020_pt1 | contig 12009 bp, 9 predicted proteins | sample MGYA00510283_ERZ791861 | MGnify/ENA primary metagenome ERZ791861 (study PRJEB30046, sample SAMN00792074) | human gut metagenome | study: EMG produced TPA metagenomics assembly of the A metagenome-wide association study of gut microbiota in type 2...
ACTTATTGTTTATCCTGTATCAGGTCACTGGATATGGGGCGGCGGCTGGTTAGCTGATATGGGCTTCCATGATTTTGCCGGTTCATGTGCAGTACATATGGTAGGCGGATGTGCAGCACTTGTCGGTGCGATTGTTCTCGGACCTCGTATCGGTAAATATGATAAGAACGGAAAGCCAAGAGCTATTCCGGGTCATAACCTTACAATGGCAGCACTTGGTGTATTTATTCTCTGGTTCTGCTGGTTTGGTTTTAATGGTGGTTCGACAGTTGCAATGGAAGGAACTACAGTTGCAGCAGGCGGTGTAGGAGAGATTACAATGGGGGCTCTTGCAGGTTCGGTCTTCTCAACAACAAACCTTTGTGCAGCAGTTGCTACAATCGTTGCTATGATGTTTACATGGATTAAATATAAGAAACCTGATGTTTCTATGTCACTTAATGGCACACTTGCAGGACTTGTTATGGTAACAGCAAGTACAGACTGTATCGATATGTATGGTGCAGCAATTGAAGGTATCATTGCTGGTATAGCAGTTGTTGTTGGTATTGAATTTATTGATAAAGTATTAAAAGTTGATGACCCGGTAGGTGCTGTAGGTGTTCATGGTGTTAATGGTTTTTTAGGTACACTTTGTGTAGGACTTTTCTCAACAGGCCAGAATGGTGTAGGAAAAGGTCTTTTCTATGGCGGTGGATTCACACAGCTTGGAATTCAGGCACTTGGTATTATCTGCGTTCTTGCATGGGTTGGTGTAATGATGACTATTACATTTACAATATTAAAGCACACAGTTGGTTTAAGGGTTGCACCTGAAATTGAAATTGCCGGTCTTGACCAGGCTGAGCATGGTCTTGCTAGTGCATATGCAGGTTTTGAAATTTCTACATCTGAGCTTACATCTGACAGCGATTATGATGTAATTGGTTCTGAGAAGATGGAAGATTCAGTTCCGGCAGTAGTTAAATCTCTTGATGTTCCTGACGGAAAGAAGATTACAAAAGTTGAGATACTTATGAAGCAGGAAAGATTCGAGAAGTTAAAGAAAGCAATGAACGAAATCGGTGTAACAGGTATGACAGTTACACAGGTTCTTGGATGTGGTACACAGAAAGGTGCACCTGAATATTATCGTGGTGTTCCTGTTGAAATGCAGCTTCTCCCTAAGATTCAGGTTGAGATGGTTATATCAAAAGTTCCTACGATGGATGTTATTAATGCAGCCAGACAGGCACTTTATACAGGACATATTGGTGATGGCAAGATATTTGTATATGATGTCGAAGATGTTGTCAAGGTACGTACCGGTGAATCAGGATATGATGCATTACAGGGTGCGGACGATTAATTAGCTGCTATATTGCGTTACTCCGGCAATATAGAATATATAACACATAATACACAAAGACCGGCTGCAGTTTATCTGTGGCCGGTCTTTGGTTATGTATGATAGGAAATTATGCCTGTAAATACATTACGTTCTTGAACTATTATAAAAATGTATGATAGAATAAATAAAAAATAAGGAGGTTTAATCTAATATGGCATTAAAACGTATTTCCGACAGTATTTTATATGTTGGAGCAGGTGATAGAACAATAGATTTATTTGAAAATCAGTATCCTGTAAGCAATGGTGTTACTTATAACTCATATGTCATTAAAGACAGTAAAATTGCTGTTATGGATACAGTGGATGAAAGAGCAACAGACCAGTGGTTTGATAATCTTGAAGAAGCATTTGAGGGAAAGGCACCGGATTATCTTGTAGTGTCACATCTTGAACCTGACCATTCAGGAAATATTGAGCGTTTCTTAAAAAAATACCCGGATACAATTGTTGTTGCGAATGCAAAAACATTTGCAATGCTTCCGCAGTTTATTGATATTGATGTACCGGAAGATAAAAGATTTGTTGCGGCAGAAGGAACAACACTTGCACTTGGAAAGCATGTTCTTACATTTGTGATGGCTCCAATGGTTCACTGGCCTGAAGTTATGGTGGAATATGAAAGTACAGAAAAAGTGCTTTTTTCTGCAGATGGTTTCGGAACATTTGGTGCATTGGGAGACAGGCTTAAAACATCAGAACTTGAAAATATGCCACAGAGCTGGGCAGATGAAGCAAGAAGATATTTTATTAATATTGTTGGAAAGTATGGTCCTTCAGTCCAGGGTCTTTTAAAGAAAGCATCTGCACTTGATATAAGTGTGATAGCACCTCTTCACGGACCTGTGATTGATAAGGATTTTGATTTTTATATTGATAAATATATGAAATGGTCATCATACCAGCCTGAAGAAAAAGGCACTGTGATAGCTTATTCGACACTTCATGGTAATACACGAAAAGCAGCATTAAAACTTGGAGATGATTTGAAAAAATTATCTGATGAACCGGTTGTTGTATACGATTTATCAAGAGATGATTGTGCAAAAGCAGTTGCAGACAGCTTCAGGTTTGATAAACTTGTACTGGCAGGAGTTACTTATGACGGCGGTCTGATGCCTTGCATGGAAGATTTCATTTATCATCTTAAAATGAAAAATTATCAGAACAGAAAGGCAGCCGTAATCGAAAATGGTTCATGGGGACCGGTTGCAGGCAAACTTATGACTGATGCACTTGCATCATTTAAAAATATGAATGTTTGTGAGATAAAAGTAACAATTAAGACAAGGTTGAATGCAAAAAATGAGTCTGAATTATCAGATTTGGCAAAATGGCTGCTGAATTAATTTTAAATTTTATATAAATTGCTAATATTTTAACAAGGCATTATTACTGAATTATGTATTTTAATTGATAATTTGGAATAATGCCTTTACTTTTTAGTTAATTGATACTAAAATAATAAATATCGGAGTGGTATGCACTCCACCAAATTCTTTATACGAAGTGAGGTATAAATTTATGGCAAGAAAAATGAAAACCATGGATGGTAATACAGCTGCTGCACACGTATCTTATGCGTTTACAGAAGTAGCTACAATCTATCCTATTACACCTTCTTCACCTATGGCTGATTATACAGATCAGTGGGCCACACAGGGAAGAAAAAACATTTTTGGCAACACAGTTAAACTTGTAGAACTTGAATCAGAGGGCGGTGCTTCAGGTGCTTTCCACGGTTCACTTGCTGCAGGTGCACTTACAACAACTTATACAGCATCACAGGGTCTTCTTCTTATGATTCCTAACATGTATAAGGTTGCCGGCGAGTTATTACCTGGTGTTATTGATGTTTCTGCAAGAGCATTAGCATCACACGCATTATCAATTTTCGGTGATCATCAGGATATTTATGCCTGTCGTCAGACTGGTTTTGCTATGTTATGTAGCAACAGTGTACAGGAAGTTATGGACTTAGGAGCAGTTGCTCATCTTGCTGCAATTGAAGGCCGTGTACCATTCCTTCATTTCTTTGATGGTTTCCGTACATCTCATGAAATTCAGAAAGTTGAAGTATGGGATTATGAAGACTTAAAGGAAATGTGCGATATGGATGCAGTTGCTGCATTTAAGAAGAGAGCACTTAATCCAGAGCATCCTGTTCTTCATGGTTCAGCTCAGAACCCAGATATTTTCTTCCAGGTAAGAGAAGCTTGTAATCCATATTACGATGCAATACCTGATTTGGTTGAAAAGTACATGAACATGGTTAATGCTAAGATTGGCACAGATTATAAGCCATTTAACTATGTTGGTGCTCCAGATGCAGAAAAAGTTATCATTGCTATGGGTTCTGTATGCGAAACTATCGATGAGACAATTGATTATATGCTTGCTAAGGGCGAAAAAGTCGGTGCTATTAAAGTACGTCTTTACAGACCATTTTCAGCTAAGCATCTCCTTGCAGTTATGCCTAAGTCAGTTAAGACAATCAGCGTAATTGACAGAACAAAGGAGCCTGGTTCAATCGGTGAGCCACTTTACCTTGATGTGGTTGCTGCATTAAAGGGAACAGAATTCGAGAGCGTTAAAGTCCTTAATGGTCGTTATGGTCTTGGTTCTAAGAATACAACTCCTGCTGATATCTTTGCTATTTTTGCAAATGAGGATAAGGCTGGATTTACTGTTGGTATCGTAGATGATGTTACTAATACATCACTTCCTCGTACAGAGACAGCTAACACAGCTCCTGCCGGAACAACTTCATGTAAGTTCTGGGGTCTTGGTGCTGATGGTACTGTAGGTGCTAACAAGAACTCTATTAAGATTATCGGTGATCATACTCCTATGTATGCTCAGGCATATTTTGATTATGATTCAAAGAAGTCAGGTGGTGTTACAACATCTCACCTTCGTTTTGGTAAGACTCCTATTAAGTCTACATACCTTATTGATAAGGCTGATTTTGTTGCATGTCACTGTCCTGCATACATGAATAAATATGACATGGTTCAGGATGTTAAGGATGGCGGTACATTCCTTCTTAACTGTGAATGGTCTCCGGAAGAAGTCGGAAATCATATTCCTGGACAGGCTAAGAGATATATGGCTGAACATAATGTTAAGTTCTATATCATTGATGGTATTAAGCTTGGTAAGGAAATTGGTCTTGGCGGACGTATCAATACTGTACTTCAGTCAGCATTCTTCAAACTTGCCAATATCATTCCTGAGGATGAAGCTATCCAGTATATGAAAGAGAAAGCTCGTGCTTCATATGCTAAGAAGGGTGATGATATTGTTCAGATGAACTATCAGGCAATTGAAAGAGGTGCCAATGAAGTTGTTGAAGTACCAGTTCCGGCAGAATGGAAAGACTGCAAGGACGAGGTTCTTGGCGAACAGGCAGTTTCAGGTAAACCTGAAGTTCTTGATTTCGTAAATAACATTCAGAAGCCAATCAATGCCTGCCAGGGTGATAAACTTCCGGTTTCTACATTTAAGAATGTTATTGATGGTACATTTCCACAGGGAACAGCAGCTTATGAAAAGCGTGGTGTTGCAGTAGATGTTCCATGTTGGAATTCAGAAGGATGTCTTCAGTGTAACCAGTGTGCATATGTATGTCCTCATGCAGTAATCAGACCAGTTGTAATGAATGAGGAAGAAAAGAACAATGCACCTGCAGGCATGAAGGTTACACCTATGACTGGTATGCCTGGATACTACTTTACAATGACTGTATCTGTACTTGACTGTACAGGTTGTGGTTCATGTACAAATGTTTGTCCTGGTAATAACAGAAATGATGTATTAAAGATGGCTTCACTTGAAACTCAGATGGATGAGCAGAAGTTCTTTGAATATGGACTTACTGTTTCAGATAAGCCAGAAGTTCTTGAGAAGTTCAAGAAGGGTACAGTTAAGGGTTCACAGTTCGTTCAGCCATTACTTGAGTTCTCAGGTGCTTGTGCAGGATGTGGTGAGACACCTTATGCTAAGCTCATTACACAGATTTGTGGTGACAGAATGCTTATTGCCAATGCAACAGGTTGTTCATCAATCTGGGCCGGTTCATCTCCATCAACTCCATATACAGTAAATAAGGCTGGTAAGGGACCTGCTTGGGGCAACTCATTATTTGAAGATAATGCTGAGTTTGGTTTTGGTATGAAACTTGCTCAGGATGCTAACAGAGCAGCATTAAAGAATAAGCTCGATGAAATCCTTGCTTCAACAGATAATGCTGATGTTAAGGCAGCTATCGATGAGTACTATGCTACATATGAAGATGGCGAAGCTAATGCAAAGGCTACAGATAAACTCGTTGCAGCACTTGAAGCTTGTGGATGCGATAAGGCTCAGGAAATTCTTAAAGAAAAAGAATTCCTTTCAAAGAAGTCACAGTGGATATTCGGTGGTGACGGTTGGGCTTATGATATCGGTTACGGCGGACTTGATCATGTTCTTGCAGCAAACAAGGATGTCAATGTATTCGTATTCGATACAGAAGTTTATTCTAACACAGGCGGACAGGCTTCTAAGTCTACTAACCTTGGTGCAATCGCTCAGTTCGCAGCAGCAGGTAAGGATGTTAAGAAGAAAGACCTTGCAGCAATTGCTATGAGCTATGGATACATCTATGTAGCACAGGTTGCTATGGGCGCTGATATGAACCAGTGTGTAAAGGCTATTCAGGAAGCTGAAAGCTACAATGGTCCATCACTTGTAATTGGTTATGCTCCATGTATCAACCATGGTATCCGTAAGGGTATGTCTAAAGCTATGGAAGAAGAGAAACTTGCAGTACAGTCAGGTTACTGGCATCTGTTCAGATTCGATCCTAGAAAAGCACTTGAAGGAAAGAATCCATTTACTCTTGATAGCAAGGCACCTACTAAGGAATATCAGGAATTCATCATGGGTGAGAGCCGTTACATCAACTTGAAGAAGCAGAATCCAGAAAGAGCAGCTAAGCTCTTTGGTGAAGCAAATGCAAAGGCTAAGTATGAAGCACTTGTTAAGAGAGCAGAAGACTAATTTATAAACAATTGAAGAGTTGTTAAATTTTAAGAACCCCATAGGCGTAAGCCAATGGGGTTCTTTTAGAATAGAATAAATTTAATATTCCATTTATAGAATGCAAAGGAACTTATATTTATGCAGGCAACAAAATTGAGTCTGCGTCCGCATGATAATCGTATGCCTGCCACGATAAATAGTTTTATCGTGCAAAGTCAAGGTTTATGGCACCATTGCTTGTCCGGGCATTGATAGTGTTTGAAGTTGATGAATAAGATGAGTAATCGGTTGAATGGTTCTCACCATTTACTTTGACAGAACCGTTGCTCGTTTTTCCGTATATTGAATACTCTGATTCAGGACGGTTTACATCTATGTCAACAGAACCATTTGAAGTTTTTGCTGTGAATGAGTCCTTTATAAGACCGGCAACTTCTATTTTTCCATTGGAGGTTTTTAGATTTGAATCTCCGCTGAAATTTCCATTAAGACTGATAAGACCATTTGAAGTCTTTATCTGAGTCTGTTTTGAAACGGAAAGATTATTTAATTTAATAGCACCGTTACTTGTTTCAATATTTAAAAATTCAGTATTTAATGCACAGTCTGACTTTATGGCACTGTTATCAGTATTTATTTTAATTGAACTGATAAGTGGGGAACCGGCAGGCACATAAATAGTTATTGAATTATCAAGTGATTTGAATAACAGATTAATGATGCCGACCATTTCCCAGCCTGAATGAGATGCCTGCGTTACTGAGATTTTACCATTTGATGTATTTATTTCAGGTGTATTTTTATAATAATTGTATGTTGTAACAATGCCCCATTTATCGTTTTCTGAAGGCACAAATTTGATAGCTGCGTTTGAAACATTGATATCTATTGCATTGATATCTGTTATATCATATGCTTCATAAGTATAGGTATCTTTTTGCGGCACAATTCTGATTCCGTGAGATGTCCAGTCGATAAATATGCCGCTTTTGGCACCGGCAAGAATCCCGGATATGGCAAGGATGGCACCTATAGCAAACATTATGCCTGCTGTTATACATGCGATTTTTGTGAATTTTTTCATTGGATACCTGCCTTTCCGGAATAAGCTTTACGTGTTTTCCTTTTTTCAATAAATTGTTTGATTTTTTTGATTATAAATGAAATAAGATCCTTTGTTCCGAGTATCATCCATATAAGAAGCAAAGAAAATAAAATTCCCACAGCACACAATACAAGTCCGGCTCCGATAAGCATTGTCCCGGTTGGAACATGTGTAAAAAGCGTAGGAAAGCCAGCTGCAAAAACAAGCAGACCTGCAAATATAAGGCATATTCCTACAACTCCTGCAGCAAATATAAGGCTCAAAATAACCATGAAAAGCGAAAAAATAAGTGATAATATAACAATTCCGGCTGTGAACCATATCGGGCATGTAAGCACAGCAATAATTGCTATAATGACAGCTTTTGATGTGTTATTTTCATTGACAGGCTGCTGATAATTAATTCCATAGCTGCTGCATATCTTGGCTGCCAGCTGTTCGGGTGTTCCCAGCTCTGCCATAACAGATGCAAAGTTTTCTTCTCCTGCATCATCAAAATATTCCCTGTAATATTGCATTGTATTCTGTGCTTCGACAGGTGGAAGCTGCGATATGCAATATTGCAGTCTGGTAAGATATTCTTCCTTGTTCATCCCAAATCCTCCTTGTTTTGCGAAGCAAAATCCGAGTCCATTGACGAGGAGAGGATTTTAGCCTCCTTGTTTATAAGAATTCCATCGAGTCTTTCTTTATAGGAAATCCATTCGTTACGCAAAAAAATAAGCTGCGATTTTCCGTAATCAGTCAGCACATAATACCGTCGGTTGCGTCCGTTGAATGGCTGGTCGTAGGTTGAAAGAAGCCCGTCTTTAGTTAGTCTTCTAAGAACCGGGTACAGTGTGGATTCTGAGATATAGACAACAGATTTTACTTTCTGCGTGAGTGCATATCCGTACAGTGGTTCTTCTTCCAAAGCTGATAAAACACAGGCATCAAGTAGTGCAGAACCAATCTGAAATACCATAGATATCAAAACTCCTTTCATATAAAAATTTTAACAATATTATATGTTGTATAGTATTGTTGGAATTATATTATAATATATAGTTTAATATGTCAATATTCTTTTTACAACACAGTTGAAGAAATCGTATTTGTACTGTAAAATTAATTTATTGTGATAATATTTTTGAAATCATTAAATATAAAGTAAAAAATTGTGATTAAAGAACAGGAGACTATATGTCAGTAATAAAGTCGTTAATATTAGCATTTTCAATGTATTCAAGAATTCCGGTGCCACATGTGCGGCTTGAAGAAAAGGATATGAAATATACGTTTGGGTTTTTCCCGCTTGTCGGAGTGGTTATTGGTGCACTTTTTTCAGGCTGGCTTATTTTTGCAAGAAAGTTTTGCATTGGAACGATTACATCGATGTGTGTTTCTGGTGTTTTTTTGCTGCTTATAACTGGTGGAATTCATATTGATGGATATATGGATACGATGGATGCTGTCCATTCATATGGAAACCGTGAGAAAAAATTAGCGATTCTTAAAGATTCACATATTGGAGCATTTGCTGTTATTATGCTTGTTACATATGTACTTGCAGCAGCGGGTGCATTTTCATATATTTTTGAAAATAAAAATACGGATATATTTATTATTATGGGGTGTGTTTTTTATCTTTCAAGAATATCAAGTGCATTTGCAGCAGTTAATTTTAAAAGTGCAAGAAATGGCGGAATGCTTAACAGTGTTGTACGGTCTGTGTCCGGAAATGTTGTGAATATAATGATACTTTTAAATTATATTATATGCATTGCAATTATGACTTATGTTAATGCTTTTGCAGCTGCATTGTGCCTTATTGTGCAGGCTGCAGTGCTTGTTTATTACAGGATATGGTCATATAAAATATTTGGCGGTGTGACAGGAGACCTTGCGGGCTGGTTTTTGTGCATGAGTGAATTGTGCTGCATGATAGTGCTTGCATTTGTTTAGAAGGGAGATTTTTGCTTATGAAATTGTATGTAGGCGGGGCATGGCAAGGAAAATGTGACTATGTTTCGGGTAAATTTCAAAATAAACCGACAATTGTGCAGGGGGACAGATGTACAAAGGAAGATATGAAAAATGCAGACATAATTAATCATTTTCATGAGTATGTTTACAGATGCGTTCAGAATGGCGATGGCATGGACGATTTTGCGGAATGGATATATGAAGTTAATCCATCAGTCTGCATTATATGTGATGAAGTTGGGAGTGGAATTGTCCCGATTGATAAAAATATGCGTGATTACAGGGAACTTGTAGGAAGAGTATTATGCAGGCTTGCACAAAAATCTGATGAAATGGAGAGGATTACCTGCGGTGTAGGGATGAGAATAAAATGATAATAGTATTAATCAGACACGGAATGACCGAGGGAAATGTCAGCAGAAGATATATTGGAATCACAGATGAGAATCTTTGCCCCAAAGGGCAGGAAATATTAAATGAAAATATAAAAAATAGGATGTATCCTATGGCAGACATTGTGTTTTCAAGTACGATGAAAAGATGTGTCCAGACGGCAAAAATCATTTATCCGGAAAAGGATATTTTAAAAGAAGAACTTCTAAAAGAATGTGATTTTGGAATTTTTGAGGGAAAAAATTATATGGAGCTGTCGGACGAGTCTTTGTATCAGCAATGGATTGACAGTGGAGGAAGCAATACATTTCCGGGTGGTGAGAATCCTTATGATTTCAGGAAGCGGAGTGTTGAAGGTTTTTATAAATGTATGGATTTTGTACACAGGATGAATTGCGAAGATAAGAAAATTGAAACTGTTGCGTTTGTTGTGCATGGGGGGACAATAATGTCAGTTATGAGCAATGCCTTTGGCGGAGATTATTATGATTATTCCTGTATAAATGGCAGTGGATATATATTGGAGTGTAAGTTTGATGAAAATAATTTATTACATTATTCCGGTTATTGCGGGCTGGATTCTTGACCTGATTATAGGAGATCCGCACTGTATTTATCATCCGGTAAGGCTGATAGGATGGCTTATCGGAAAACTTGATAAAATGCTTTATAAGGACACAGACAGCAACCGGAAAAAATATTATAAAGGTATGCTTCTCTGGGTACTTGTGATGCTGGCAACAGGTGGAGTGACAACGGCTGGTCTTTATATTTTTTATCGTATAAATGTGACAGCAGGGCTTATTGCTGAGTCGGTTATGTGTTATCAGCTTATTGCAGCAAAATCATTAAAAGATGAAAGCATGAAAGTGTATTACAGACTAAAAGAAAATAATATTGAAAAAGCCAGATACGCAGTATCGATGATTGTAGGAAGAGATACAGAAAAACTTGATGAGACAGGAATAACAAAGGCTGCGGTTGAGACAGTTGCGGAAAATACATCTGACGGCATTGCAGCACCATTATTTTACATTGTATTTTTCGGAGCAGCAGGTGGATTTATGTACAAAGCGGTTAATACAATGGATTCAATGATTGGATATAAAAATGACAAAGATATGTATTTTGGAAGATTTGCGGCAAAATCAGATGATGTTGTCAATTTTATTCCGGCACGGCTTGCATCATGGATTATGATTGCAGCTACAGGGGTTGTGCAGATATTTTCAAAAGATAAAAAATACAACATGAAAGATGCATTAAGAATTTACAGGCGTGACAAACATAATCATTCAAGCCCGAATTCGGCACATACGGAATCAGTCTGTGCCGGTGCATTGGGAGTAAGGCTTGCCGGTGATAATTATTATTTTGGGAAACTTGTTAAAAAGCCATATATCGGTGATGACAGCCGTCCGGTAGAGATTGAAGATATAAAAAGAGTAAATATTCTTTTATATGTCACAACATTTTTATGTATTATCATGGCTGTAGCTGTAAGAATTATTATATTTTTGGGAAGGATGTGTGTCTGATGGCAAAAAATCTTATGATACAGGGGACAATGTCCAATGCGGGGAAAAGCATTGTGACAGCCGGGATTTTAAGAGTCCTTAAACAGGATGGCTACAGAGTGGCTCCGTTTAAATCACAGAATATGGCACTCAATTCATATATAACAAAAGATGGGTTTGAGATGGGACGTGCACAGGTTATGCAGGCAGAAGCAGCCGGAACAGAGCCGGATGTCAGCATGAATCCGATTCTTTTAAAACCTACAAGCGATGTAGGCTCGCAGGTGATTGTAAATGGAATTCCGTTAAAAAATATGCCGGCTTCAGAGTATTTTAAGTATAAGACAAAACTTATTCCTGATATTATGAATGCATATGAGAAACTTGATAAAGCTTATGACGTAGTTGTAATCGAAGGTGCGGGCAGTCCTGCCGAGATAAATCTGAAAAAAAACGACATTGTTAATATGGGCATGGCAAAACTTGTTGATGCACCGGTGCTGCTTGTTGGTGATATAGACCGTGGCGGTGTGTTTGCACAGCTTGTCGGAACGATCATGCTTCTTGAAGAAGAAGAGAAAAGGCGTATTAAAGGTCTTGTTATTAATAAGTTCA